>Ga0209427_10010668_pt1 | contig 10155 bp, 8 predicted proteins | sample DeeMarSWOR136_30_FD_187465 | JGI IMG/M metagenome (GOLD analysis project Ga0209427, IMG submission 187465) | Marine sediment microbial communities from White Oak River estuary, North Carolina - WOR-1-36_30 (SPAdes) (version 2) | ecosystem: Environmental > Aquatic > Marine > Intertidal zone >...
GACAGGATTGCTGCCAACTATGAGGTTTGGTCTGGTTAACTGAATGATCTCGTCCCCTTCCTGTAGATTAATGGTGCGGTTGATTACCATATCCAGAGGCCCACAGTATGTCATTATGCCGGTCAGGTTGAGGGTTTCCATCGCAGGTTCACCCAACGTGTAAAGATTGCCGTTGCCTGAGTCTGTCCAATGCGCCAAGTCTGCCTGAAGGGAAATTGTCGCATAGTAGTCCTTGCCAGCATATGCTCCTGTGGTAGTGCCAGCATCATACAGGGCAAAGAGGTATCCCGCAGCTTGGACACCATCCGATGGGTCCGCCTGCACAGGGCTTGCCAGCGGTGGAGCCACCGCCACTAGGTCTAGAATCATCGCTAGTACTATTGCTGAATAAAATATCTTGGCTTTCACTTTGCATCCCCCCATTCTTAATAATCTATAAACTAATCAATAAACAGTTGCACCTGAAAAACATATAATTCCATTCACCACCTAGAGCTAACAATATTCTCGTTATGGTTAGCACATATACTGGTGGATTCACATATAGTATGCTCGAGAAGCGGCGTTTCCCTGCTTAACATCCCCATTTCTTACACATGGATTTACTAACATCGGGCAGTGTGGGCACGATAACAGTTTGTGAAGTTCGTGCGAGTGTCTTATATCACTTCGGCCAGCCCATGTCAATATGGTTGACTTAACTTCTCCTCCCAATCTTCACTTTTCCTCCTATCGTTTATCTTAATTAGGTCCCTTGACAGCCTCGACGCTGGGTACCATAATCGGCGCAAGAGTATGAAAAAATATGACGTATTCGTAGCAGGTGGTGCTGTAGCAGGCCCCGTTGCAGCGAAGTTCTGTGCGAAGCAGGACCTTAAGACCCTGCTTGTTGAAAAAGCGAGAGTGCCTAGAGAGAAACCCTGTTCTGGGATTCAATTCCCATACTTCGAAAAGATAATAGGAGACAGAATACCGCGCAAGAGGCTCTGCAACAATGAACTGAACAAGGTTGAAATGCATTTCCCCAATGGGAAGGTAGTATCATCGAAATTCCGTATGCTCAACTTCATGAGGGACACATTTGATTAATGGCTGTGCAGGCTTGCAGAGGGCTATGGCGCAGAATTCAGAGACGGTTGCAGATTTAAGGATTTCGAGGAGACCGAGAATGGCACCATCGTTTTCCTGGAGACTGACCAGGGCATTGAGCAAATAAAGGCAGATTATATTATAGACGCAACCGGTATGAGGCCAGCAATAAGACGCAAGCTTAGAAAGGAAAGCGGTTTTCAAGAAGGCAGCTCTGGAGCGGCTCTAAACTACTACTTCACGGCCGACGGGGAACTTGAACACGACAAGCTCTACCAGTTCTGGAATATAGACTACAACAATATGATGTTTGCCTGGGTCTACAACAAGACCCTCGGTGACGGAAAGGACTACTGGGTGGTTGGCACCGGTTACGACAAAGATATATACACGCACCTGGATAGCTTCTTCGACCATGTAAAGGAAGTATTCCATCTTAATAATGTGAACATAGTCAAGAAAGAAGGATACAGCAGCAGCCTTTTATTTGACGCTGAAGAAAGGATTTGGCTGGGTGAAAAGAACTTCCTCATGACGGGTGATGCTGCAGGTCTTATTGACCTTACCAGAGGGTTAGGCATGGACTCAGCCGCATTGAGCGGAAGGCTCGCTGCAAAGGCCATCTATTTGGCCCGAAAGAATAGAAAGCCGGTGATTGATGTGTATGCACGACTGATGAAGAAACTCGTGAACCAGACGAGAAGAAATCAGAAGCGTGGCATAACCACATTCAAGACGAACGAGGAACTTCAGGAGTACCTTGATAAAAGTATGCTGAAGATGGGTCTGAACATGCTTTTGCAGAGTTACCTCAACAAATACCGAAGTGGTGAAAGACAGGTATTATTACCATAAGACCAAATAGTCAGGCCATGCAGAGCTGGGCGCGGGCGGAATCCACAAAGTTTGAGCTAGGACTTCCTTTGGGAACGCTTCTTCACTCGACAAGGCTGCCCTAGGCTGTCCCGCTCCTCGGTTGACAAATGCCCATAGCAGTGGTATAAGACGCCCACTAGGCTCTAACAGTATATTTTTCAACATCTCAGTTTTCGCTTTGCTCGCGCTGAGGGGCAGGCCTGGACAACGGGCATGGGCTAGTTGCGGTGAATACCGCACCCTCGCTGGCCACAGTATGGAGTTTAGTGCTATGGGTTGGCCTCCCTGAGCAGACATCAAATTGGACTGGAGTGAGCGCGCTCTAGGACAATCTAAAGTGTTGCTCGGCCGCGAGGAACTCGATGAACGACGAGGCGCCATCCGGGCCAGGGGCTACGTGTGGAGGGAGTATGTATGGCTAAAGCGAAAGAGACGGCCAATAAAACCCAAGGCTTGGACATATTCCTGCAGGAACTGGTCGATGGCATAGAAGACGAGCTTCTGGTCATCGATAGTGAGTATCGGGTCAGATTCGCTAATTCAGCGGTGCGGGACAGATTCCAGAAGAAAGCTGCGCCCATCGGCAGGCTTTGCTACGAGGTCTTTCACGATAGGGATAGGCCCTGTAGTGCACCTCTATGGGACTGTCCTCTCAAAGAGGTGCTGCGAAAGGGGAGCACGACAACAGTTATTCATTCTCATCGCATCCTCGGAGCCGATAGGTATCTCAAGATCACCACATATCCCCTCCAGGACCGCAATGGCAACATCAAGTTCGTAGTCGAGATGAGGAGAGACGTTTCCGCAGAGAGGGAGTTGGAGACTCAGATCCTGAGGCGACATCACCAGCTTCTAGCATTGAGTCGTATTTCAAGTGCAGTGAGCGGCCTGTGGGATCTGAATGCCATCCTAAGGGTCGCTTTAGATAATGTACTGGAGATCGTTAACGGTGCCATTGGTGGAATTTTGCTCTTGGATGAACAGACTAAAACGCTACGCTATCGTATCCAGCGTGGCTTGTCCGCCAAATATGCCGAGGAGATGCGAATGCGCCTCGGCGAGGGGATAGCAGGAAGGGTAGCCCAAACCGGTGAGTCCGTGCTGCTGGAGGATATCTCCAAAAGCGTGCATGCGGCTCACCCTGATTTGGTAAGCGCAGAGGGTCTTAAGGGGTTTGTCAGCATTCCTCTGAAGGCAAAGGACAGGACTGTAGGTGTGATGAACATCGCCAGCCAGGTGGCGGGGCGGTTTGCTGCGGACGATGTGTCCCTGCTCAATTCCATTGGCGACTATCTCGGCACGGCGATTGAGCAGGCAAAGCTATATGAAGGGGTGAGAATGGGTAGGGAGCGGTATCAGAGACTACTTCAGCACGCCCTTACCGCGCAGGAAGAGGAGCGAAAAAGAATCGCCCGAGAGTTGCACGATGAAACCAGCCAAGCGCTTACCAGCTTGAGCCTCAACCTGCAAGCTATTATTGAAATGACGGAAATGAGAGGCATTGGAGATGCTGAGTTTATGAATAAGCTCAAGACGACGCAATCCTACGCGATTCGCGCTGGCGATGAGATAGTAAGGCTGATGAAGGAACTTCGCCCCACCTTGTTGGATGAGCTTGGACTGCCTGCTGCAATCCATCGATATGCTAAGGATACCCTTCAAGCTCAAGGCATTAATATATCTGCTGAATTCAGCGGCGCGGATAAGCGCTTCCAGCCGGAAGTTGAAGTAACGCTTTTCCGTATCGCCCAGGGCGCATTGGGCAACATCCTGGAGCACTCGGAAGCCAAAAATGCCTCTATCAAGCTAGAGTGCAACGCAAAGGCGTGCCTATTACACATCAAGGATGATGGCAAAGGCTTTGATGTTAGCAAACTTACACGGGTGGACCCCAGCGGTCGGGGTACAGGCCTATTCACTATGAAGGAGAGGGCAAAGTTGGTGGGCGGCAGCTGTCGTGTTGAGTCCCGGCGGGGGCAGGGAACCAAGGTCAGGGTTAAAATTCCAGTGGCCAGGGATGTTGGAGATGAAGAAGATAAAGGTGCTAGTGGTCGATGATCACACCCTCGTGCGAGATGGGATCCGTGCCCTGCTCTCGCTAGCTGCTGACATAGAAGTAGTCGGCGAGGCATCAGACGGAAAAGAGGCCCTGCAGAAGGTAAGACAGCTTGCGCCGGACGTGGTGCTAATGGATTTGGCAATGCCTACTATGGGTGGACTGGAAGCCACGCGCAGAATACGGAGGGAATTCTCGGGAACGAAGGTGCTGGCACTGACCCAGTATGATGATAGTGAATATGTAATCCCGATTATCGAGGCAGGAGCCCGTGGCTTCATTACCAAGAATGCAGCATTTTCGGAGCTTGCTTCAGCTATTCAGGCTGTCTACAATGGGGATTCCTTTCTAACTCCCTCGGCGGCGACAGCTCTCGTTGAGGAATATCAACAGAAGCCTACTGAAAAAGGGGAAAAGGACCCTTACCAGCAGTTGACAGATAGGGAAAGGGAAGTGCTCAAGCTGGTTGTCGACGGACATACTGCTCGGGAGATAGCGGATATGCTGGTCGTCAGCCCTAAGACCGTCGAGTGGTACAAGACCAGCTTAATGAACAAACTGAACATCCACAATCGGGCCGACCTCATCAAGTATGCCATTCGCAAGGGAATCATAGCCCTGTAATGGCATGAGCGAAAGTCTCCCCTCCATCTTCTCCGAGGCCCTCTGACCAGGACTTTTCTAGTCCGCAAATAGGAATTACCCTGGTAAGAATTCCAGTCAGAAAGCTTTGGCATATCCAGGGAATCTCCTATTGCTCACCGCTAAGACTAGGAACTACACTGGTACAAGCCAGACTATTCCCATAGAAAGGGGTCTGATGTATTCATCTGGGACTGATGACACTCAGAACTATAGGGACGGGCAAACGAAGAAACCCTCTCCCGACCGCAGTCTTATGCCGCCCTGCCAGGCTGCCTGTCCGTTACACATGGATATCAGAGAATACGTTGATCTAACTGCTCAGGGAAGAATCATGGAAGCACTTCAGGTGATAAGAAATGGCAACCCCTTCCCCTCTATTTGTGCCTATGTCTGTACTCATCCCTGTGAGGACGCTTGCAGGCGTTCTCAGGTAGATAAGCCCATTGCTATTAGGGCATTGAAGAGATTCGCAGTGGAGTTTGGCGGCGACAGGATGGTCCAAGCTGAAGCCGAGACAACTCATGGTGAAAAGGTTGCCATAGTGGGCTCCGGTCCAGCGGGGCTGGCTTGCGCCTACTATCTGAGGAAGCTCGGCTATCCGGTGACTGTATTCGAGGCCCACTCGGAGCTGGGAGGTATGCTCCGAGTCGGTATTCCTCAGTACCGCCTTCCCCGGGAGGTGCTCGACACCGAGGTTCAGAGATTGGCCCAGATGGGGGTTGAAATCAGGAGGAATACCAGGGTGGTATCCCTGGACCTGCTATTCGACATGGGTTACAAAGCCATCTTTGTAACCATCGGTGCTCATCAGGGCCTTAGAATGGAGATAGAGGGGGAGGAGAGCCCAGGAGTAATAGATGGGGCTACTTTTCTCCGCGAGGTCAACCTCGGACTCAAGCCGTCCCTGGGGGAAAAGGTTGCTGTGGTGGGAGGAGGGAATGTAGCAGTTGATGCCGCGCGCACTGCGCTTCGATTGGGCATACCCAATGTAGAGATCCTCTACCGGCGTAGCCGTGCGGAAATGCCAGCGAGTGATACAGAAGTGGAGCAAGCCTTAGAAGAAGGGATAGACGTCCGGTTTCTGGTGGTACCGACTAGAATTAAGAGGAAAAATGGGCGCTTGAGCGTAACTTGTGTCAGGATGGAGCTTGGTGAACCGGATGCCAGGGGCAGGCGTCAGCCTGTGCCGCTCGAAGGTAGCGAGTTCGAGAAGGAGTTCGATACTTTAATAGTGGCTATTGGGCAAGCACCTCAGACACCAGGTGGTTTCGGCATTCGCATGGGCAGAGGTAGCACTATTCAGGCTGACCCGATTACGCTCACAACCAATAGAGCGGGGGTCTTTGCCGGAGGGGATGCTGTCAGCGGACCGGCAACCGTAGTTGAGGCACTGGCGGCTGGCAGATTGGCATCTTCCCGTATTGATGACTACCTCCAGCGCAGATATCCACTAGCCGACAGAGAGATGAAGGAACGTCTCTCAGGTGACCTGCTCCCTGACACGATAGAAATGATACGGAAGGTTAGCCGACTTGAGCTACCAACCCTTTCCCCTGAAGCAAGGACCAAGGACTTCAAATCGGTGGAACTTGGCTACAGCTGGGAAGCTGCAATCAGCGAGGCGAGAAGGTGTCTTCGATGTGGTATGGGCGCAGAGATCCTTTTCCAGGATAAGTGTGCCACCTGCCTTACCTGTCTGAAGGTCTGCCCGTATCATGTGCCGTACCTGGATGCCAGTGGCACAATCCAGATACCGGCCGATCAGTGTCAAGCCTGTGGTGTGTGCGTTGCTAGCTGTCCGGCTAAGGCAATAGTCTTGCGCAAGCCTTATGACCGACGACACATAACTGAAGAATTAGATCATGCCCTGAAATCCGCGGCACAATCGAATTCCAAGCCTTTCATTATTGGCTTTTGCTGTCAGTATGGGCTCTTTGGCACTGGTGCCCTCGCAGGCCTTTGGAGGGGAGCTAAGGCAAGCATCTGGATAGTGCCTGTCCTTTGTACAGCCAAGGTGGAGGCCGATCACATGTTGCGTGCCTTCGAGATGGGCGCTGAGGGAGTTTTCATCGCCGGTTGTGGAGAGCAGTGTGCCAGGGAAAACACTGACTTTTGGGTTCGACAGCGTGTTGCAAAGGCTAGAAAAACACTGGCGCAGATTGGTCTTGAGCCAGAGCGCCTGCAGACTTTCGTTTCGACTACCACCAACGGTGGAGACCCCGCCGAGGAGCTCGACAGGTTTGCTGAGCGAATTGGCAACCTCTACTTAGCTTCGATAATAATGCAGGAGGTGAGAAGTTGATAGTTGCGGAGCAGAAGAGCCTGGAAGAAATCAGGCGAATGATCGCCCCCTACGGGAGGGTGTTGATCCTCGGCTGTGGCACGTGTGTGACAGTTTGTGATGCTGGCGGTGAACGTGAAGTCTCCTTTCTTCACAACGCATTACGGGCTGCGCAGGCAAGAAGCGGGAATGGCACTCAAACTTTCTTTGAATATACTTTGAAAAGGCAGTGTGATGCTGAGTTCCTGGATATGCTCACCGGTAGAGTCGAGGACGTGGATGCCATCCTTTCCCTCGGTTGTGGCATTGGCGTACAGGCTATAGCCGAACGTTTCCCATATCTGCCTGTGTTGCCCGGCGTTAACACCTCCTTTATGGGTATGACCAACGAATGGGGAATTTGGGATGAGCGGTGCGCTGCCTGCGGCGATTGTAGGTTGAGCGAGACCGCTGGCATCTGCCCCATCACGAGGTGCACAAAAGGAATACTCAATGGACCCTGTGCTGGTACCAAGAACGGCAAGTGCGAGGCAAATAAAGATATGGATTGTGCCTGGGTTCTAATCTACAAGCGCCTGGAGGGATTGCAGCAACTGGAGAATATGCGCCGATACTACCCACCGAGGAACTTCCGGGCGATTCCCAGGCCGAAAAGGATCGTGAGCAAGGCAACTATCGATGTAGGGGGAGAGAATGAGTGACTCTTTATTTGAGGAGAAGCTCGGCTCAGATAAGTTCCTGGTAACAACAGAGATCGGGCCTCCTAAGGGTACGGATACCTCGGAGATGCTCCATCACATAGATTTGCTAAAGGATAAGGTTGATGCCATCAACGTTACCGATGGTCAAAGCTCAGTAATGCGTTTTGCGTCGCTAGGGGGCTGTCTACTGGTGAAGGAAGCTGGCGGTGAGCCTATCCTTCAGGTGACCTGCCGTGACCGCAACCGCTTGGCGATTCAAGCAGACCTTCTTATGGCATACTCCCGGGGAATTACCAATGTGCTCTGCCTTACTGGAGATTCTATCGATGTGGGGGATCATAAGGAAGCAAAGCCTGTCTTCGACTTGGATTCTGTGCAGTTGCTGAGGATGATCAGGACGATGGAATCGGGGACAGACATGGGGGGGAACGAACTCAAAGGTGCACCGAAATTCTGTATCGGTGCCTCGGTCCATCCAGAGGCAGATTTCATTGAGCCACAGCTTCTCAAGTTTGACAAGAAGGTCGCTGCTGGGGCGCAGTTTTTCCAAACCCAGGGCATTTTTGACCTGGGGAGCCTACGCAGGTTCATGCAGTATGCCTCCCAGTTCGATGTCAAAATCCTAGCTGGCATCATAGTGTTGGCCTCAGCACGGATGGCTCGGTATATGAACGACAATGTCCCCGGAATAATTGTCTCCCAGCCCGTTATCGATGAGCTTGCTGGTGTGGAGAAGGGGAAAGGACTTCAGAAGGGAATCGAGATTGCCGCAAGGTTAATAAGGTCGATAAGGGAGGAAAAGCTGTGTCACGGTGTCCATATTATGGCAGTCGGCAATGAAGGGGTTGTGCCTGATATCTTGGAGGCGGCTGAGGTGGTTGATGTGCACGTGTAAGGTACCGCTTGACTAAGGCGCAGCCGGAGTTGGGCAGGCTAACCAAATCTAACTGGAGGTGAGAGAAAATGAGAAAGAAGGAGAAAATCTTGGTCATAGATGACGAGCTTGATTTTGCGGAGGCTTGCCGAATGATCTTGGAAGGTAAATCCTACCAGGTCACAACTGCCTCCAGCAAGGCACAGGCTCAGGAGATGGTGAGATTGGGGCCCGATGTTATTGTTCTGGGGACGTTAACTCCAGCCGGGCAGGCATTCTCCATACATCAGTGGCTAAAGCAGCATCTCCGATACAAAGACATACCGCTCTTGGTGATCGATGCTCAGTATGAGGAACGATCTATTAAGGGGTGGAGAAAGTTCGAGGGGATGCAATTGGAGGCGGACGACTATGTAACCAAGCCCATTGAGCCATCTTCACTGGTGCCAAGAATTCAAAGCCTGCTAGAGCAGGTGACCAGAATGATAAAAGTGCTGGTAGCGGACGATCATACTATGGTCAGGGAAGGAATAAGTGGGGTTCTGGCGCTGCATAAGGACATTAGTGTGGTAGGGGAGGCAGTTAACGGGCAAGATGCGCTTGAGAAAGCGCTAAGGCTACTGCCGAACGTGGCATTGGTGGACATAGTCATGCCTGTGATGAGCGGGCTTGAAGCGACAAAGCGAATCTGCCAGGAATGCCCTCAGACAAAGGTCTTGATTTTGACACAGTATGATGAGGATGAGAATATGGCTGCTGCCAAGAATATGGGGGCATACGGATTCGTTCCTAAGAGGGCCGCCAGTTCGGAGCTCATAACTGGCATAAGGAGTGTATACGGAGGTAGCTACTTCCCTGCCTCTTTTGCCGAGATAAGTGCGAGCTAGGAGCCAGTTGGAGGTTGCGGCAAAGGTTTGCTGTCGAAGTCCCACCTTATCACACTTCGTCCAGACCTTCTTCAGGCGAGCGATCGCAGAGTGTTCGAATCTCCTGCGCTGCGGGTCGGGGGGGCAGCAATGGGCCCCCCTGACCCGACAGGCAAAAGGTAGTGCCAACAGGCATCTCGGTTCGTTCAACTGGCCGGCGGTAGGACGAGCGCCAAGTAACGAAGTGCTCCGAAACCGCTACATAGCGATGGAGCATGCCCCCAGCATTGGATCCACAGATGCGATCTAGGTTCTGCTATTTGTAACTAGGTAAACGCAGCTGTCTGCAGTTGAGGAACGTTTTCGCGATTGGCGTTGTCTCGAGCCCCTTTGTTGACAGAACTGCTGGAATGCGGTGATTTCTGGGCTTAGATGCGCATATTGACATACAATTTTAGTTTGTGCTATAGTTACAAGGAAGCAGTTGAGGACAAGGAGCGATGATGAAGATAGTAGTGGCTCTGGCTCTGATCACACTTGTTCTGAGCAGTCTGGTGGGATGTGGAACTTCGGCTCCTGAAGCGACCCCATCACCTGAACCAACCCCGTCACTTGAAGCTCGGTTCATCGCTGATCCCACCACCGGTCAAGTGCCGGTGCAGGTCCAGTTCAGCGACCTGTCACAGGGCAACATTTCTAGTTGGGAGTGGGATTTCCACAACGATGGGGTGGTGGATAGTACCATCCAGAACCCGCAGCATATCTAT
>Ga0209427_10010669_pt1 | contig 10155 bp, 8 predicted proteins | sample DeeMarSWOR136_30_FD_187465 | JGI IMG/M metagenome (GOLD analysis project Ga0209427, IMG submission 187465) | Marine sediment microbial communities from White Oak River estuary, North Carolina - WOR-1-36_30 (SPAdes) (version 2) | ecosystem: Environmental > Aquatic > Marine > Intertidal zone >...
CAAGTACGTTCACACCCGTTTAGCCAAAAGTCTTGATCACGGAAAAACGTGGACTTATGTTTCCACCATCAATGAAGCAACTGATGGCACAATCGTGAGCAATGGCACAAAAATAGAAGGTGTCTGGCGTCATGAAGTATCCACACTGGTGTACGACCCGGGTGATACAGGGAGGGAATGGAAGCTCTTCTGGCACAAGTACTTCGCAAAACCTCCGTACGAAGCAGAAGACAGAATGTTTCAATACGGATGGATTGCATACAAGTATGCTTCAACCCCAGAAGGACCGTGGTCAGAAGAAATTCCTCTTTTCAGAGCAGGGTTATTCCCACCTGAACCTTTTGATGCACTGATTAATTTGAATGACCTCCACAAAGATTTGGCAGAGATCATTGTATACAGTGAACCAGGCTCACTCGTTAAGGACAACGTATTGTACATGAGTCTGAACGGACACATCATGAAAAAAGGAGAAAACATTGGAAAAGTGTTCCTGATCGCTTCATATGACCACGGGCTAACCTGGGAGTACATAAATACACTTTTGACCCCTGAAGATGCACAGAACTTTGACAGTCACTATTTTACAGGCTCAAGTCTGGCAGAAGAAAATAATCGTGTGTTCTTACTGGCATGTCCTGAAGATCCCACTAAAGAGATGCATCATGGTGGCACTTATATCTTCGAATTTGCAGATCTAAGACGAGGAGAACTCAAACGGAATTTAAACAGACTAAATGTCCACAAGTACTTTATTCCGACCCTCACCAGTGGAGGACAGAGCGATTATGACGAACAAAACACGTACGGGGGGATTGTCATGCCCCAAATTGATGTGGCTGCCTACCCAGAAGTATTCCAGATTTTTAATACGAAAGAAAAGATTGTCTCATAATACAACTGAACAACCCTCAATTCTGCTATTCAGAACTTAGAATCTTTTCCTCTTTCCGGAATCACCTTCAAGAAGAACTGAACAGAAGGCCCAATAGCTAAAGCAAAAGCCACAGTACCCACGCCCACAGGACCTCCAAGAAAGAATCCTGTAATAATCACTGTTATCTCCATGGAATTGCGGATCAACCGTATGCTCCTTCCTGTTTTCTTGTGTAATCCCAGCATTAATCCATCTCTCGGGCCTGCTCCAAGGTTTGCATTAATGTACAGCCCAGATCCCAGCCCCATGAGGATAATACCGCATGCAAGGAAAGCAATCTGGTATAATAAATCGTGCATAAAAGGTATATGGGGATTTATCAAATCGACGAAGAATCCAATGAAGAACATGTTGAGAATGGTTCCTATACCAGGATATATATTGAGAAAGAGGGAACCTACAATGATCAGTAATCCCACAATCTGGGACACTCTCCCCAAGGTTAAAGGAAGATGGTTGGTGACTCCCACGTGGAACACGTCCCAAGGACCCATTCCTAAGTTGGATTTTAGAATTGTGACAATGCTTACTGCAAAAAGGAAAAGACCTGTCATGATCTGTATGTATGCGAGAGGGTCATGGTTTTTCAGGTAGAACCTATCCATGGGTGGTTTCTTTTCGTGAAGTATAAGAATGTTTCTCCTATAGGTTTTAAAGGTCAAAGGAAGTTAGTATAACTGCATGCGAGAGGTGATTGTATGGAGTTTTGCAAAGGAGAAAGAGTCTATCTAAGGCCAGCCCACTTGTCAGATGTTCCTTTAATTGTAACGTGGAAGAAAGGTCCCCTTGTCCAGAAAATGGCACTCTACCCTGGTTGTGAAATATCTGCTGAAAGAGAGAAAGAAAGTGTGAAAAAAGCTTCAAAAGCTGACGATGAACTGTACCTGATAGTGGTAATCAAGAGGACAGACCAGCCCATCGGGTATGTACGGTTAAACTTCTGGGAAGGTCAACCTGGCTGTGCGTGGCTGCGCTTTGCTCTGGGGGAAGAGCGGGGCAAAGGCTATGGCAAAGATGCAGTAGCCTGTTTGATGGAACATCTTTTTGAGCAAGGGCTCCACCGTGTTGATGCAGAGGTCTACTCCTTTAACACGATCTGTCTTTCATTACTTGCATCTTTAGGATTTGTAAAAGAAGGTGTAAAACGGGAGGCTTTCTTTGATGGTAAAGAATATGTAGATATTGTTGTTTTTGGGTTGCTAAGAAGTGATTTTTTTAGCATAAGCCATGAACGATGATTTTCGATTTTGGAACAAAGGAGAATTCCTGTTAATTTTGACACAGTTCTTGAAATTGTGCCTTCATCAATTATAGGATAGAGCCACTATGTGCACCAATAATCGAGAGAAGCAGTACGATTCCGAGAAAAAAGATTTCTGATCCATGGGATAGACTCATTGCCGCTACATCATTGCACTTGGGGATTCCGCTGTTAACTCGTTATAGATCTCTTCACAAGTGCGGGCTAAATGTTATCTGGTAGGATTTCTAAGAAATGGGGTATATAGTGCAAATTAATTATATTCTGTATATTCAAAACATTACTGCTCATAGTTATTGGATTCCAACTGTTTTTATCTCTTTGAAACCTTTAAGATGTTTAATGAATCCTTCGGGATACCAGTGTTCTCTTTGAGAAAGAACTTCTTGTAAGATTGGGCTATTCTGATGTATTTCTCTCATAAATGCACTAAACGCATCAAATGTATGGGACGGCATGCATTCTTTCTGGTGGTACACATTATCAAAGCAGTCTAGTAACATTTCTGCTGTTGAAAGGAGTCTTTCTTTCAGTGGTTCGCAACTCACCTTTTTGCCATGATAGAAATATGGCTTTATGTCTACATTTTCAATGAAGTACCTATCAATGGTTAGTATCATCTGATAGATATTCTGATATGTTGAGCTTTGAATACTTCGCCTTAATTCTCGTATTTGGATCCAGAGAACCCAAAGAGATGCTCCAATAATGAGAGTTGAAACCCATACGCCAATTGCTTGGACCCAGTCAGCAGTAAGATTCATGTAATACCTCCATGACCAACTCTGATAAAAATAAATAAAATTAAAATCTTCTATGGATTTCCAGCATGTCTGTTAACATAGCATATCCTGCAGTGTACGCGCCTGCCCCAGGTCCTATGACAGTGACATCCCCTGTGACATCAGTCTCAAAAGTAATAGCATTTAAGACACCTGCAACATTTGCTAAAGGATCTGTTACTGGTAATGTTTCAGGTTTCACCTGTGCTTTCACTTTTCCGTTTTCTCTCCATGCCTTCCCGATTAATTTTATCCTTTTTCCTTCCTTTTTGGCCTTTTCTATGTCCTCTAGGGTTATGCCAGTAATACCTTCCCTGTACACGTTGTTGATGTTAACATCTCCTCCCATGACTGCATTAGCTAATATCACGATCTTGGCCAGAGGATCGTACCCTTCCACATCTGCTGTAGGATCAGTTTCTGCGTACCCTTTTGCCTGCGCTTCTTTTAAGACCTCCTGGTAACTGCGCCCTTCTTCCATGTTGGTCAATATGTAGTTGGTAGTCCCATTGAGGATACCTCTCACACTCTTTATGTCACAACCTGCTAAATCTCTGGTTCCCAGGTTAATGGCTGGTGTCCCCGATATGACAGTTCCTTCAAACCCCAAATACACATTGTTTGCCTCAGCCAACTGGTTTAACTCTTTGTACTTCAATGCTATAGGCCCCTTATTGGTGGATACAACATGTTTTTTGTACTTCAATGCAGCTCTGAAGTGCTTTAACCCAGGTTCTCCTGTCTTCACGTTAGTAGGTGTTACTTCTGCCACAATATCTGTTTTTGGCTTGGTGATCATTGCCACACTGTCTAACCCTTTCTCTGTACAGGGATAATCTTGTATTTTCCCCCCTTCCTTGTTTAACTTCAATACTTCACCCAGATCCAACCCATTCTCGTCATAGATACTCCCTTTTATCAAATCACATACACCTAAAACTGTGTACTCAAATCCGTACCTCTTTTTCAAGGCACCCCTTTTGTTGTGGAGAATTTCAGCCAACCCTGTCCCCACAATACCTAACCCAATGATCACGATATTATACATTAGATCACCTCCTCAATGTTGTCTAGTGCTTTCCCTATGTTCTCTAACGAGTTCGCATAGGAAAAGCGTAGATACCCTTCACCATATCCACCAAAGATGGTCCCTGGTGAAGTAGATACGTGTGCTTTCTCCAAAAAGAGTTTCCACATTTTTTCGCTGGTGCCGTACTCAGTAACGTTGGGAAATGCATAGAACGCTCCCTTTGGCCTCACTGTGGGTATTCCCATCTGGTTCAGCCTGTTCACCAGGTATACTCTCCGCTTGTCGTATTCTTTCCGCATGTCTTCCACACACTGCTGGTCCCCCTTTAATGCAGCTACTGCTGCCTTCTGCGACACTCCAGGAGGACAGATCCCTGAATAGGCCTGGATATTACCCATTTTCTCTATAATGCTTTTACATCCTGCAGCATACCCTATTCTCCAGCCTGTCATTGCATACGCTTTGGAAAACCCATTCACCAGGATACACCGTTCTTTCATTTCTGGTATAGATAGTATGGAGAAATGAGATTCATCGTAAATCAATTTCTCGTATATTTCATCTGTTAAAACGAGAAGATCTTTTTCTATAGCAATGTCTGCAATCTTTCTTAAGTAGTTCTCAGGAATGATACTGCCTGTCGGATTGGCAGGAGAATTGATGATCAGTAATTTTGTCTTTTCTGTGATCTTCTCTTCCAGGTCTTCTGGGGTCAGTGAGAAGTCGTTTTCTTCTTTTACGTGCACAGGGACAACTGTAGTTCCAAGGTATGCACCAATGTAGATGTAGTTGAAATACCCGGGGTCCTGGACAATGACCTCATCTCCTGGGTTCAAAACTACCCTCATGAACAAATCTATTGCAGTTCCTACTCCTACAGTACAAATTATTTCATCTGTTCCCACGTAAACGTTGTTGTCCTTTTCCAATTTCTTCTTAATGGCTTCTCTTAATTCTAGATTGCCAAAATTTGATGTGTAGTGGGTAGCACCTTCTCTCAGTGCTTTTATTCCTGCTTCTATAACATGGGGTGGCGTGTCAAAATCAGGCTCTCCCAACCCTAAGCTGATCACATCTTTGTATTCAGAAGCAATTTCCAAAAGCTTATCCAGCACTGAAGGTGGTGCATTTGCCACTGTTTTACTAATCCACTTCATAGATATGCCTCCAGTCCTAATTCTTTCAGTTTCTCCCTTTTCGGTACACCATTTTTGTCCCAGCCTCTCAACTGGTAGTACTCAGAAAGCATTTTATCAAAGGTATCCTTCCCGATGAAAGCTTCATCTTTTTCCAACTTCTCTTCCATGATTCTCTTAGGGAGTGTTTCATCTTTTTTGGTTACACCACATTTCGCATTGAACATCCGTGTTAAATTCCAGATTCTTTCCCCTGTTTTCATGTAGGTTTCTTCTGTATACTCGAATCCAGTGGCTGTATTTAACAATTCCACAAAGGTATCCACCCCGAAGGGGGCAAAATCACACAGAACCAGAGAAAAACAGCACGCCCTCTCGTCCTGATTTTCTTTCACGAATGAAGCTCTTCCTTCAATACCATACCGTGGAGGTAAACTACCTTCCATTTCTGCCCGCACTGTCCACACCCTTTGATGGCATGCGCCCCTATCACTGGTGGCATACGCTAAAGCCATCCCAAAAGCACCCCGTGGATCATACCCTGGAAATTCTAGTCCTTTAGATTGTATGGCAAAGTCTGTACCTCCTCTCTTTTCTGAAAAGTGTTTTACACCTTCTGCCAATTCATTGCCATTTCCTTCTCTGTAAGCTATTTTCCGTAATAATTCGCCCTGTGCTGCAGGATCGTTGAAATCAATGGATTCATCTATTATTCCCTTTTGGGCAGCTTCCACTGCAAATCCTATGACATTCCCTGCAGATATAGTATCTAACCCGTATTCATCACACAGATAACTCAAGTATGCCACATTCTCTATAGTGTCATTCCCGCAGTTACTTCCCAGCAAAGCGATACTCTCGTATTCGGGCCCTTCAAACTCGTACGATCTACCACCAAAATCAAAACGAGTCCACTTCCCGCATGCAATAGGGCAGCTAAAACAGGACTTGTTCTCCACAACTATTTTTTCATACATTGTCTCCCCGGAAATGTTTTCAGCACTTTCGAAGTATCCTCTCTGAAAGTTATACGTTGGTAATAACTGGTTCTCATTGACAGGGTTTATCCAGATTGGAGTACCGTACTTCCTCCTCACTGGAATGAATTCATTTTCATTAATAATTTTCAAAGATTTCTTAACAGCTTCCCTGAATTTCTCTTCTGAAGCATACTTAATTTTGTGAGTCCCCTTTATGACAACAGCTTTCAAATTCTTCGAACCCATGACAGCTCCTGCTCCACCTCTTCCAGCATTTCCACCTCTTCCTTTGTGGACGAATAAATCTGTATTAATACACGCGAACTTCACCAGGTTCTCACCAGCTACTCCTATGGCTAAGACTCTTCCTTCATCTTTCAATGCTTTTTCTGTAGCAGTAGTATTTTCTCCCCACAGATGGGTTGCATCTTTTATTTTTACAGCTTCATCATGTATAGTAATGTAGACGGGGTGATCTGCCTTCCCTTTTATGAGTATAACATCATGTCCTGTTTTTTTAATTTCAGCACCGAAGTAACCACCAATCTGTGAATCTAGAAACAAAGATGTTAAAGGTGATTTAGTAACAATACACCATCGTCCTGATGTGGGGGCTGCACTCCCTGTTAAGGGTCCTGTACAAAGAATTAAAGCATTATCAGGTGAGAGAGGGTCGTTTTCAGGGTTTGTGGTTTCCAAAAGGAGTTTTGCTCCCAACCCTTTTCCTCCGATAAATTGTTCAGCATCCTTTTCATTCAGGTTCTCTTCTGAAATTTTATTTTGGGAGAGATCTATTCTCAGAATTTTTCCTGTATAACTATACATGTGCTCCCATCTGCATATTCCCAATAAATAGTTAACTGTAGTACTCACCTTTTATGTTCCACCTTTTCTATGGCTTCTTCAAAGAGTGCTACACCAGTTTCTGCCAGTTCTCTTGTGATTATTAAAGGCGGCAAAAACCTCGCTACATTGTTGTAGTGGCCACCGATTTCAATGAGAACACCTCTGTTAAAACATTCTCTTCTTATACAATCTGCCAGAGCTTCAGAAGGGTTCTTTGTTTCTTTATCTTCTACGATCTCTACACCAAGCATTAATCCTCTCCCTCTGACATCTCCGATAATAGTGGAGTTTTCACCAATTTTTTCAAGGGTTTCAAGCATTACTTTTCCAATTTTCTGTGCGTAATTACAGAGATCATTATCTATCATGAAATCAATTGAAGCCATCCCTGCAGCCATGGCAGTCACATTTCCTCTGAACGTGCCAATGTGGGCTCCCTTCTCCCAGACGTCAAGCTCCTCTTTGTATGCTACAGCAGATAAAGGGAATCCACCACCCAAAGCTTTTGATAAAGTAATAATATCAGGAGTGATCCCTGAATGCTGAAACGAGAAAAACTCTCCCGTTCTGCAGAATCCTGCCTGCACCTCATCAGCTATAAATAAAACAGCATGTTCTCTGCTGATTTTTTCAATTCTCTTCACATACTCATCAGGAGGAACAATAGAACCTCCCTCTCCCTGGATGGGCTCAATGATGGCTGCTGCCGGATTACAAACACCAGAATGAGGATCTTCCAGTACGTGGTTATAAAATGATGCACATTCAAGAGTGCAGTTATCTCTCGTTCTGTTGAAAGGACACCTGTAACAGTAGGCATACGGAACAAAGTGCACCTCTGGTACCAAAGGTGTATAGTTTTGTTTCCAGAATTTCCCGGAGCTGACAGATAAAGCACCTGCAGTCATGCCGTGGTATCCACCTTCAAAGGCGATGATACCATGCCTTTTAGTGTAGTATCTGGCAAGCTTTATTCCCATCTCCACTGCATCTGATCCTGTAGGCCCTCCGAACTGGACTTTTATATCTTTTAGACTACCTGGCATGATCTTTCTTAATTTCTGGATTAATTCAAGTCTTACTTCTGTTGGAAAATCCAGCGTGTGCGTGATCTTGTTCTGCTGTTTGTGTACTGCTTTCATAACAACTGGGTTACAGTGACCAACTGCTAAAACGCCAGCACCACCAAAGAAATCAATGAAAATGTTTCCATCCAAATCTTTTATAGTTGCACCCCTTCCTTCATCCATGACCACAGGGATATTCCGTGGGTATGAGACTGCACTCCCTTCAATTTCCCTTTGGAGGGTTAGCAGTCTTTTTGATTTGGGTCCGGGGAAGCTGACGATCTTTGGGGCTTTCTCAAAACTTAAATCTTCAAATTTCATGAGATCACATCCTGGTTCAGGTTTTTGTACACAGTGTCACTCTACCTTGACAGACACTGCTTTGCATGCATTTCATGTTTATTAAGCTGTCTATATATTTGAGCCCTTATTGCTTTCTTTGTTGTGTTACAGGTAACAGGGAATATTACAAGCTTTTCCAATTCAGCAAATATGGAGAATTAAGGATATGACAGTTCCACCACCTGGAAATGTGACAATCCCCTTTAAGGCGGGGCATCTCTTGGGTTGCTATTTGATGACTTTTGTGCACGAGGACATTTAGTACAATTACAAGCATAACCTTTATATGCTTGAGAAGTAAAGGAGAGACATGGACGACTGGGAAAGAATGGTATCCTCAATGAAAGAAAGGATAAAGGAAGGGGATTCAACACCCGTCGAGTACTTGAATAAGACTATCGCTTTTTTCAGAGAAAATTACCACAAAGACCCCAAGCCTGCCATGCTGTGGAACCTGATCACACTCAGAGACGAGCTCAGCCGGTTGATGGAGACGTCTAAGACTATTCGAGAAATTGAAGGCGGAGACTAGAATAACTGCAGCTACCAGTTGGCAGACTTATTGAAAGAGATTTTTGAGAAATCTATGTTTTTTTTCATCCTTTTGGTTGGGGTTGTATTTTTGCTTCAAAGAGCAACATCGCACACATTGATGCCTATGTGTTTTGTTCTTTTACCTGTGCGACATACAATATAATATCAGCCCTCACCCTCGTAGAGCTTCTTCAACCTTTTCTTGTACTCCTCCTTGTTGATCTCTCCATAGACGAACTGGGCTTTTAATTTTCGCTCTTCTTCTTTGATGCGATCTTTAAAGACAGTTTCCTTTTCCTCTGGTTTCTCTTCTTCTTTGATGCGATCTTTAAAGACAGTTTCCTTTTCCTCTGGTTTCTCTTCTTCTATTTCTTTTACTTCTGTCACAGCTTCTTTTACTTCTGTCACAGCCTCCAATTTTGCTCCTCTGCGTTTTATCAAAAAGTAGAGAATACTTCCCACTACTACTACCAATACAACTATCAGGATGAGTCCTGACCCTCTTTTCTCTGGTTCAGAAGGCTCTTCTTCTGGAACTTGCAGTCTCTGTATTTCTGATATGCGTTGAGAACACTGCTGAGCCTTTTCTGAGTCCCCCAGTTCTTCATAAATTGTCCGGGCTTCCTCATACAAAGATGCAGCTTGATCATATGTCCCCTCCTGGAACAATGTTTCAGCCTGTGAAAACTTGGAATCTGCATCTGCGTACTTTGACATTCTATCTTGGCAGTAATCAATGTAATCCTGACATTGATCTGCCATCTCCTGATTTTCTTCTTGAAGAAAGAGAGTCTGAGCCTGTAAAAACAGATCAACAGCGCGATTACAGTCACCATTTTGATAAAATTCCAAAGCACTGTTGAAGTATTCTTCTCCTCCTGGTGGTGCAGGAACGCCTAGTTGGTTTTCTAAAAAGTACAGGAAAGAATCTATGACACCATTGAGTGTGTTCACCGAGTGGACCATCATAATATCTACCCACCCATCACCATTCATATCGCGAAGAGCTATACTACCGAACAGGTCCTGATCTTCTATGGGGTTGAACCGATGCTCCCATAAAACAGTACCTTCTGTATCGAGAACTTCCAATCGCAATTTGGAAGATGCTACGATGATTTCTGGTTCTCCATCTTTGTTCACATCTTCTACAGCCAAAAAATCTGCTGTATATGTTTCCAGGTCAATTTCTCTTTCCAGTCCCTTTTCTTTGGCTTCCCATATGAGTATTAAAAAATCA
>Ga0209427_10010670_pt1 | contig 10154 bp, 8 predicted proteins | sample DeeMarSWOR136_30_FD_187465 | JGI IMG/M metagenome (GOLD analysis project Ga0209427, IMG submission 187465) | Marine sediment microbial communities from White Oak River estuary, North Carolina - WOR-1-36_30 (SPAdes) (version 2) | ecosystem: Environmental > Aquatic > Marine > Intertidal zone >...
AAGCGCGCCGAGTCGGTCAGAGTCAAGGGAAGAGACCAGAACGGGAAGAAGATACGAATAAAGGCAGATGAGCTTCTGGCACAAGCCCTAGAGCATGAAATAGACCACCTGAACGGGGTACTCTATATTGACCACCTGGAGAACCAGGATAAACTGCGCAAGATTGAACCAGAGGAAACTCAGCTTTAGTTATAGCCTTTAAAATATTTTTAAAAAAAAAGGGCTGGAACAACCAGCCCCCTTTTTTATCACTATTCATTATCTACATATATATATTATATATATCAATGGTAATGCTCTATTCACAGTAGTCAATAGTCTGGATACCCCCTTCTTTGCTGAATCTACTCTCCCTCTTACTCTTCATACTCTACTATTAATTTGACTACGGGTTTAAATATAAATTTATCTTCCTTTCCGGTCATTACAAGTGATTTGTCCCCGTCGAAATCCAGTGTTAAGATAGTCGTTACGCCATCTTCCACATTAAATTGTCTGACGAATTTTAACGTCCCGCTCGGTACCTCGGCTTCGTATGGTTCCATATCCTTCGTCAGCCCCTCTACTCCTAGCACATCCACGCGTATCTGTGTGTACTTTCCCACAGTGACGTTATCGCTACCAAGAACGCATGGTGTGTCAATTACCTCAAAAAGGTCAAAGGTTACTCCGTCTTCAACTTCAAATATCGTTATCCATCCACTCTCTTTACCTGACACATTATCTGATACTCTATGTACCTCTATTCTGTTCAAGGTAACATTAGCGCTATATACACCTGGCGGCGGCGGGTCGGTAACACGAATCTCAATCGTACCCTGTTCCTCTGCAAGCCCAGATGCAGTGGTAACCTCCTCCACGACAGGTTCACAGGCCATAGCAAATACCAATAATGAGACGATAGCCAAAGATAACAAAAACTTACCAATACTGCTCATAGTTCACCCCCTCACCGAATATACCTTCAGTTTATTATTATATACAAATAGTGTAACCAAAACGTTACCAGGAGGTGGTTGATTGGTCAGGGTGATTTTAGTACTGTATTCGTTCTATACCAGTTCGTCAGCAGGTATATGTTATTGTATATTGAGCCGGGGAAGACAGGAATCGAGCTGTGATTTAGAACTACCTACGATATCTAACTACTTCCGGTGTATGGACGCAAGGAGACGTCGAGCGTTACCGTCAAGCAAAGCTGATACTTCTTCTTCGGTGAAACGAAATTGAGATGGCGCTCTGTAGGGTAGCTCCTTTATTATCTGGACCCACTCCTTGCTTGAAGCAGCCCGTTCCAGAAGAGGAGCATCTGTGCCAAACATGACCCTCTCCGAACCAAATTCGTCCAGGAACTTACGCAGGATGTAACAGAATTGACCATAATTTTGTCGGGCAACAATTTGCTTCGCAGAAATATCACACATCACGTTATCCCTTACCTTACCCAATGCTATCAGGTCTCGCCAGAACTCGTTGCTAAGGTGAGCTGCTATCACCGTAAGTTCAGGGAAATCAATCAGAACGCGTAGCAAAACGGAAGGATGCGTATAGGGAAGACCCTCAGGCCCCGTGTGATAGAAGACAGGCATGTTCCAAGCAGAAGCTCTTTCGTATAAAGGATATACCGCTTTATCAGCCGGAAAGAATCCCGTGGTCGGGTACAGCTTAAGTCCTTGAGCACCCCACTCGTTGACACACTTCTCAAATAGCTCCACAGCTCCTTCTCTCCTAGGATCTATACCGCAGAAATATATTATGCGGTCAGGATGTTTCCTGGCAACTTCACTCACCTGTTTGTTCTGTTGGTCAATCGGGATGTCGGTCTCGCCATACTGCAAAGCCTGGTCTATGTACAGGAGGACGGTCTTTTCAATACCTGCCTCATCCATCCGCTTGATGTGCCCTGTACCGTCTGTATCCCACCAGGCTGGTAAAACCTTATTCCTCACCTCCACTTCTGCTTCTTCCTCGGTCATTGTCGATGGTCTCCAGCTCGCATTGAGTTGGGTGTACCTGTCCCAGAGAGAATCACGATAAAACTCTCGGACAAACAAGTGAGAATGAATGTCAATAGTCATCGACCATTACCTCTCTTCTGGCTATTTCCGTGGTATGGAATCAAGCAGACGTCTAGCATTGCCATCAAGTAAAGCTGACACTTCTTCTTCGGTGAAACGAAATTGAGATGGTGCTTTATGAGGGAGTTCTTTTATTATCTGAACCCACTCCTTGCTGGTAACGGTATCTTCTACCAGTGGGGCGTCCGTACCGAACATGACCCTATCCCTACCGAATTCATCCAAGAACTTCCTCAGAATATAGCAGAACTGACCATAGTTATCTTTAACGACACGCTGCCAAGCACAGAAATCGCACATGATATTGTCCCTGACCTTCCCAAGAGCTATCAGGTCGCGCCAGAACTCAAAACCCAGGTGGGCGGCTATCACCGTAAGGTCGGGGAAATCAACCAGAACCCTAAGTAAAACAGCAGCGTGAGCGTTTCCTTCATTCCTGAAAGGAGGACTCTCAGGACCCATGTGAAAGTACACCGGTATTTTCCAGGCGGAAGCCCTTTCGTAGAGGGGGTAGCACTCTTTATCAGCAGGGAGGAAACCAGTGGTCGGGTAAAGTTTTAGTCCCCGGGCACCCCACTCGTTGACACACTTATCGAATATATCGACAGCGTCTTTTCTTCTTGGGTCTACACCGCAAAACCATATGAAGCGGTCAGGGTACCTCTTAACAATGTCGCTTACATACTTATTCTGCTGATTAATAGACATCTCGGCCTCACCGAACAGTAGACCCAGATCGATTTGCAGGAGTACAGCCTTTTCAATGCCTGCTTCATCCATCCGTCTGATATGTTCCGTGCCTTCGGGGTCAAGAGAACCCCAATATTGTTGCGAAGTAGCTCTAGCCGATTCCTGCGGCTCTTCAGTACCGTGGGTAGAGTGCTGACCGCTCTCCCAAGTAGGACGTACAAAGGACTCGCTATGAAATTCCTTCACCATCAAGTGACAATGCATATCAATAGTCATTGAAGTCACCTCCACATCCAGATAGTAAAGCATAGAGGTTTAGAATATATCGGCACAGGCCGTTTTATATTTTGTGCGCATTACCCTATCCCATAAAGAGAGCGCGCCATCTTCGCGGACATCGAGGCGCCCCATATGCGCTGCTTCAGTGGCACTGATATGCCCAAATAGAAGCATGGCGAGAGTGCTGATTGGCATTACCAATTGTGGTTCCTCAGCAGTAAGACTGATTGAGCTTTTATCAACCGAAGCTTCCAGCCTCCAACGACCGCAGTTCCACGGGCACAGGTCGTCATCAACAATCTCAAAGATAAGGGTGCCTTCTTCATCGTACTGCCGCTGAGGAAGAGCCCGCTCCACATCAACAATACGACCCAGTATTCCATCACTGGAGGTCACACGTAGCATTCGCGGCTCAAGCAACAGGTATGGCAATGGGTCGTCACTGGGAACCCGTCCCCATATAATGTTGCCGATAACGTCCATGTTGGCGAAATGGCTCCATATTGCCCGGTAGGCTGCAGCGGTAAGCCAGATGAGGTCGCGGATAACCAGACGATTAGATGGACCTGGTCTACCTCCATCCTGGGTAGGTTCTACAGTGTATATCACATAACCGAGCGATTCGCCAGACTCTTCATAAACAATCTTATTTAACTGTCCATTTACTGGAGGAGGAGCAAGTACATTAGCGTTCCACATCTCTCTACCACGGTGGAGGTAACCGGTCCTTTCAGCCCGAAATTTCCGGTACAGGTCCACCAATAATGGGAATTCGTCATCGCCAAGCTCACGAAAACTGCCTGCAACTGACTGTGGAGATGCGAATGCCAGATACTGGGGTTCTACGTTGTAGAAGTGCTGTATTGATACAACCGCATAGCCATAACGCTGGTAGATAGTCGCCCAAGAAGCCCAGAGGATAGCAATAGGTCGTTCACCCTCTTCATGAAGGAGCTTAAAATGGGTAGCTGTTATCTTTCGAAGGTAGCCACGGCGCCTATAAATTGGTAGTGTGCCGACAGTGGTAACCGCAGCAACCGGAACCCCATCACCATTGAATCGCATGGTCAGTGGCCAAGTTGCGTATGATGTAGCCAGCTTTCCATTCTCAAAAGCACAAAGTGTGAACTCGGGACGCATCCCTACAAAAGAACTCGGCTTCATTACAAGGGCGTTGCTGGCAACGTGTAAGAACTGCTCCATTTCATCTTCTTTGGCTGGGCGGACCTCTACTTCCATTATCTGCCTCCTTCTTGTATCAACTAAGACCGTTGTACGTTATGTCAATTCTATATCAATGCCCGTCACTATTCGCCACTGATGCTAAATGATATAACAAAAGAGAATATCGGGCAAGAAGAGTACTTTAGTTTAAACAGCAAGTCATTGTACATTACTTTTCAGGTAATCAATAGCCCACTGGATGGCGTCCTCTCCCTCTAGCTCAAGAGGATAGTCCGGCTCTATCCCTTTGCCCTCTATAAGGTGTCCTTCTGGCGTCTGCCAGCGTGCCGTGGTTAGATATAGCCCCGAACCATCTTTGAGCTTATGTGGCACATTAACACTCCCCTTGCCATAGGTTGTGGTGCCAGCAATTTTTGCACGAGCATGGTCCTGCAGAGCCCCGGCCAATACCTCGCTACCGCTAGCACTGTATTCATCTACCAGAACAACTAGAGGCAGGTCGGTTCGTACACTTTTAAAGCTGATTGACGAAGCAGTCTTCTTTCCTTGATTGTCCACTACATAGACAACGACACCATCCCTGATAAAACGGCTAGCTACGTCAACCACTGCTGACAATAATCCACCGGGATTGCTACGCAGGTCAAGAACAATACCACTAGCTCCTTGAGCATTTATCTCCCGTAGAACCGTGACTAGCTCTTCATCGGTACGCTCTGTGAAATTGGTGATTTCCAGATAGGCGATGTCTTCCCTCATCTCAAAGTTTACACTGGGCACCTCAATTTCAGCCCTTATTATTTCGATCTCTACGGGGTCTGTCTCTTCCTTGTGAAGAATAAGGAGTTTGACTGACGTTCCACGAGGACCACGAATCATAAGAATAGCATCCATTAAACTCATTTCTGACGTTGGTTCACCGTTAACTTCCAGAACTTTGTCCCCTGCCCTGATGCCTGCTTCTTCGGCTGGAGAACCATCAATAGGGGCAATGATTACCAGATTTCCATCCTCAACACTAACATAGGCACCAATACCCTCAAACCTGCCCTCCCAATGGGTCTCGCTAAGTTCGTAGCTTTCGACATCCAGGTAAGCACTATAAGGGTCGTCCAGAGCATCTACTATTCCCCTGATAGCTCCCTCAGTCAGCTCTTCGGCATCAAGGGCGTCCAGTTCTACGTAGTCTCTATAAATTACGTTCCATACCTCCTCTACCTTATCCAGAGTCTGCTCCAATTCAGAGCGACTTTCTGTCTGCAGAACGCAGCCAGCAAAAAAGGATAGAGCAGAACACACCATAACTGAAAGCACAATCACAATGATCTTCATTTTTTTTGTCATTGGGGTCACTCTCCATCTAAAGCGATATTTGTTTTGAAAGGACCTGACAGGGTTAAAATCCTGCCTATAGAATCCTAATTGCCTTTCCGGCCTAGTCTGGAAAGGGATATAGACCTAACCTCAGGGAATGTCTAATGAGGTCATATAAAGAAATGGGTCAAGCAAGCCTGTAAGCCGAGTTCTGTACTCCGATAGCTCGGAGTGATGACCATCTATCTAGCCCTGATGTTACCACCAGAGTCAAGCGACCAACCCGAGGACTAGGCCGGACGTCCTATTTGTCCCTCTATTTGGTCTTGCTCCGGATGGGGTTTGCCCAGCCGACTAGTCACCCAGCCGCTGGTGAGCTCTTACCTCACCATTTCACCCTTACCCGCACTGGCTCTACTTTCCATTCTTATTTCCTACCTGCAGTTCCTTTATAGCCAGCCGCTGGCGGTATGTTTCTGTGGCACTTTCCGTGGGGTCGCCCCTCCTGGGAGTTACCCAGCATCCTGCCCGGTGGAGCTCGGACTTTCCTCCCACCAAATGTGAGCGGTCACCCAGCTTACTTGACCCATCTACACTGTAATATAGCAATGGTAATAAGTCAACAGGTGGCGTTAATTAGATATATTGGCTGTCAAGCCAGCCCTACCCACATCATACCTAGTAGTAATCACCCAGCAGATGAGTATTACCCAACCTCACCTTTTGCAAACCCTGCGCTTTCGCCTCTGTCAGACACTCCTGAGCGTGTCTACGGGAGGTGGGTGGTAAATCATTCATCATGAAATGGGGATGGAAGGCAAGAAGAGCGTACGGGATGCCGGGGTTAAGGGAGGAGATAAAAGCGGCAATCCTGGAGACTTCTTCCTTATCTATATATCCAGGAACCAATAAAGTGCTGGCTACTAAAAAAGGAGGTGACGGTCTTTTTTGTGCGTAATCTGCCAAGAGTTGAAAATTCTCCAAGGTCCTTTTGTTGCTCACGCCACAGAGAGCAATATGCAGTCCCTCGTGCCAGGCTTTGAGGTCGAACTTGATGCAACCTCCAGAATCGAGCGCCAATTGAGCCGCCTGTTTCAATAAGGCAGGATGCATGGAGCCGTTGGTCTCCCAGCAGATACGCAGAATCCTATCCCTATTGCTTTCCAAGGCCAGCCGGGAAGCACGAATTGCGTGGGGTAATTGAGGTGTGGGATCACCACCAAAGTAACATATACAGGCAGTGCGATCATCAACGGCCTGAGCCAGCTCTGAGGCATAAATGTCTGCTTGCTTGGTTGCTGAATAGCGGTAATTCCAATTCTGACAAAACAGGCAATCAAAGGAGCAAGCCTGATAGAAAACAGCCAGGTTCTTATAGCCATATTCAACCCGTGAGGAATAAGCAAATTGAGGATAACCGGCACCAGTTCCACCAGGACAAACCCAGTCAGCGACACAGTTGGTAGGCAGAGCGTCGTAATACCAACTGACGTTACCTTTCTGTGCATTGGCACCAACAAGTCTATTCTCCTTGTTGATACGGGTGCCGCAGTAACTCCTTTCTTCTGGTAATATACGGCACTCGTTGACACAGAGGTGGCAAGCTACTCCCTCCTCACTCCGGGGAGGCTTGTCGGGGAGATTAAACGGTTTTCGCGCCTCGTGATGAGCTTTTTCAATCAGAGGGAGAAGCAGTGCGAAGTCTTTTCTGATACAATCAAGACATAAGCCCAGCGTACGGGAAATAAGAGAAGACTCCCGGCCGCAGTGCTGGCAGGTAACAATAGAACTCGAACTGAATCGTCGATAAACCATAATTTATGTAGATCTGACCCAAGAAGCCTCTGGGAAGATATGGAAAGATAAAGAATCCCTTTCTATTTTTCATTCGGTTGATAAGTATCCAGGTAAAGTTTATAGAGATTATCAGCCAGCTCTTCTATGTAGACTCTGTTCTCCAGTTTGCTTCTCCATTCCTCAGGGATATACTCTATACCCAGAAAAGCGCCGGATATAGCTCCGGTCATGGCAGCGATAGTATCCGTATCTCCTCCAAGGCTTATAGCAAGAAGGACAGCGCGGGCGAAAGAATCAGGCTCAGATAAAAAGCAGTATATAGCTGTGGGCACTGAATTGAACGCTTCAATGCCATGTCCCAACTCGATGACGACCCGGGACTCATTCGGACTTTCCAGAATCTCTTTGGCGATAGCCAGTTTCTGCTTGTAGATATCGTCCTGTGCGAAATCGATAAGTTCTACCAGAAAATTACCCCGGTCCAGAGCCGATGGTGACGCAAGGTTGGTCGCCAAGGCAATAGCACAGGCCTGAAGGGCAGCACCTTCTTTTCCCAGGGTATGTGCATGAGTAATACGGCTGGATTCACAGGCTACGTCTCTAAGCAGGGTCAGATTATCGTGGTAGAACACACCGATCGGGGCAATCCGCATCGCCGAACCGTTGCCATAGGAGCCCCCATCGTAGAACCTCTTGGCAGCTTGACCCCAGTCCAAGCCATCTCTGATCAACCGGAAGATATAAGGTGGCGCCGGTCCGTACCCACGCCATGGCTCAAGCTCATAATTGCTGGCAAAGGTATATGCCATATCTTCAGCGTTAAAACCTTTGCTTTTGATTAACGATTCGGCTATACCAATCATCATATGAGTATCATCGGTATAGGTCAGAGTCTTGCGTATTTCGGCTGCCTGCTCAACTTCCTTCAGTGCAACCCTACCCCATCCCTCAAACCCCGCCCCCAGAGAATCACCGACTCCGGTACCGACCAGAGCACCCAGGAACTTTGACCTTAAAAGCTCTTCCACCATTTGAGACTGACCAAAATAGAAAGACTTATTAGGTATCTACTCTCTTTATGGTAGAAAATAATTATACCACAGTGGAAAGCAGTAATTAGTAGTGATCAGAATGAGTTAGGGGCACCAATAGAGAGGCGCCCCTTTATTAGTATCTATAATCCGTTCGACAGAGAGCAGTGTTCTCCACTCAGGGTTTTTACTCTACCTTATCACGTGACTCTTCGTCGTTAGGAGTTACTCGTATAATATCCTTGCCCTCAATGTAGCCACCACCGTCCAATAATTGTGCTTTTAGATATAGGGGCATGGTGGTATTGTCCGGCGTATCCGGGGCAATCCCGAGTTCGTACTCACGGAAATGGAAAACCATGTCATCAATGCCGTCGCCGTTGATATCTTCTATGTGACCCTTGTGGACAGGCGATGCCTCTTTCCCGTTAACTCCACAACGGACGGTGTCAACATCGATATCGACGACATCAAAATCTTCCGAGCCAAACACACCTACAGCTACCACCCCATTGCCGTTAAGGTTAATGGAGTTAGGCCAGCTACCCGGCTTAACGTCGATATCTAAGAAAACGGGCAACACAGTTATCTCCAGTTTTTCTTTATCTACACCGCCATCATCATCCTCAACTCTGAGGGTTACTGAATAAACTCCGGGTACATAATAAATATTAGTGGGGTCTAACGTACCCGAAGCTGAATTTCCGTCACCGAAGGTCCAATCGATAGTATGGGTATCCTCCGTACCCCGATCTTTAAAATGGCCATAGAAATTAACAGTCCCACCTGAGTACACAGTTGTGGGAAAAGCGTTAAGCACATCTATTACCGGCGCCTCATTGTTTATTGTAACGGAAGCGGTATCAGTGTCCGTGTCAGTACCATCCGACACTTCCAATTTAACGGTACCAGACCAGTCATCGTGCCAGGTATGGTCGAAGACATCGTTGGTTAACCAACCAGTATCCCAAGTTCCATCGTTATCCAAATCCCAACGATACTGCAGCGTGTCACCATCTGGATCTGAAGAGAGATGAGCATCCAAACCTACAGGGGTTCCTTCGTTCTTAACATAGGGACCGTTCGCATTAGCTACAGGTGGTTGGTTGGTAATCCCCTGAAGCTGACCATCAACTGGAGAATTTGCCAAAGCTGGTATTGTGGATAATATAATAGTTAAAACAAATAGACACAAAGCCCCACCGCCAAAATTAAGCTTTCTAAATTTCAATATTTTCCCCCCTTTCTATCTGGGTGAGTTCACCAGTATAAACCTGCTTTTCATTATCTTTAACTTAGGTACAGCATAAAGACTACGTATGCTTTTCTTCAGGTATCACCCCCTTTCTGCCTGACATTACCCTCCATAACCTCATGCATGCATAAAAAAGCAAGAACTGACTAGCGTGTCAGTCTTGCTTATAGATATCATATGCCAAAGCAATCCAATACAGTCAGCGGTGTAGTCTCCTTCCGGGACACTATGCTCACAATCCCTAAACTTTTATAGGTATTAACCCCTAATGGTTCTCCCTCTTTTCCGTAAGTTTCCATGATCAGGAGAATAAATGAACACAGCACTTAGTAGTTATTGCTAAGAATTATAAGTGACAAATATTATGAAAACAACTATATTTTCATAAAGATTTTATAAACTTCATAAAGTTTTCATAAAGAACCAGCGGTATCGGCTGTTAATAAAATGACAAGAGATATGGGCTTGGGCTGGGATATCCAGTTCTCAGCGAGCTTAACCCTCGCTTCGTAATGACATCCATTA
>Ga0209427_10010673_pt1 | contig 10153 bp, 6 predicted proteins | sample DeeMarSWOR136_30_FD_187465 | JGI IMG/M metagenome (GOLD analysis project Ga0209427, IMG submission 187465) | Marine sediment microbial communities from White Oak River estuary, North Carolina - WOR-1-36_30 (SPAdes) (version 2) | ecosystem: Environmental > Aquatic > Marine > Intertidal zone >...
CCGAGGAAAAAATTAATAATCTAAAGAAATTTTTGAAGAAAAATCAAAAAGCAATGGAGTTTGTTATTTCATTACCTGGATTATTTGAAAAGACCTGGCAATCAATGGGCTTTATCTATTTTGCCAAATCTCTCAAAAAAAATAAAGCCTTCATTGAAGATGTAATCTTTTTTTTCTCAGATTATTTGAAAAAATTGATACCTCTTTTTCAAAAAATTGAGGTAAGAACATTTCTAGTGGCAGATGATTACGGATACAAATATAGAGAATTTATTTCACCTAAATTATGGCAATCTCTCTTTTTCCACCCCTATAAAGAGATTATTGACATGATTCATAAGCAAAATCAAAAAATAATTATTCATTCTGATGGATTTATCTCAAATTTGGTTCAATCTTTTATTGATCTTCAATTTGATGCAATTCAAAGTTTAGAACCAACTGCAGGGGTTGATATATTTGCACTTTTTAAAAAATTTAAAAACCAAATTTGCTTCATAGGTAATTTAGATATTACACTACTCTCTTTTGGAAGCCTTCAACAAGTAAAAGCATATGTTAATAAATTAATAAAAAAGGCTACTGAATCAAAAAGTCCCCTAATAGTTTCCCCAACTCACCAAATAACGACACATAACAAACCTGAAAATATCAAAATTATGATTGAAACTGCCCAAAATTTTCACATATAAATCTTGAGAATAATAAACATTTAAATACTTAGAAAATCTTATCCATTCTAAGTACCTCTATTACAAAATTTTCAAAACTAGATTAATAAAGAAGTAATAATATAATTTATTAGATTATAAGTTATAACAAAAAATAAATAAAATTAAAATAAGTTAATTATATCTATTATAGTATATTTGTTATTGTTATTTACTAAGAAAAAAATTTAACAATACCTAAATAACAAAAAATATGACTGCAATGACAGAACCAACTACAGAGAATCTTGATGACATCTTAAAGAAGTTATTATCTGCTATACCAGAAGTAAAGGCTGCTGCTATTGTTTCAGCTGAAGGCTTGCCTATCGCCTCAGCATTACCCTCTGGAGTTGATGAGACGAGAATAGCTGCTATGACTGCTGCGTTGCTCTCCTTAGCCGAAAGATCTGTTATCGAGATGGAGAAGGGAGAATTCGATCAATTATACGTAAAGGGCAGCGATGGTTATCTTTTAGTCTTACAAGCTGGCCCCAATGCCGTATTAACTGTTTCTACAACGAAAGATGTAAGATTGGGGTTAATATTTTTGGACTGTAAGCGAACATGTGAAAAAATTGCCCAACTAATATAAAAATCACTTTATTCTTATAGTCTAAACAACTAAAATTGCAGGTTTCTTAAGATAGAATTCTAAACTTTTCTATTCCTAATACATTTAGAAGAGCCGATTGAACATAATCGTGAATACTGGGAAAAGAAAGCTAAAAAATTCAAAGAATTAGGGGATCAAGAACGTGAGCTCTAAGCGTATGACAAATTAATTGAGAATTCAGGATTTACTTCTCCTATTGAATTAAGGAAAGGAACTCTATTGGTGGATATGGGAGAATTAAATGAAGCAATAAAAGTGCTAAAAAAGGAGCATAGTAAACTTTTTTAAAAGAAGTTTGTTTAACATTTAACCCTTATTAATTTGTAAATCTAATTTAAACTAAAAATAAAAAAAAAGATTTATCTAAAATTTAGGCAATTTTTTATGCTTCATCTTGATTATTATTGCTGTAATTACGGTAAAAAATATCAGCAGTAAATAGAGAGGATATCCTGGAATAGCTCCATGACCATCACCATCACCATCACTCGGTTCTTCTGGAGGGATTTCAACTATAACTGTATGGCAATTTGAAAGTGTGTCACCTTGAGCATTATAAGCTACAACAATAAAATAGTAGGCTCCATTACTATATCCTGTTAGTAGACGTGAAAGATTTGTAATACCAGTTGCTAGTGTCGTTAAACTACCATTTATTTCAGTGATGAAACTGGTATGGCGATAAACAGAGTAATTCACAGCTCCATTAGCAGCATCCCATGTAAGAGTGAAGATACCATCGTCATCTGGTGCACCAGCATCCGATGTTAGACTGAAACTCCCTGGTGGTCCTGCAAGTTCGACAACAACTTCAAGGCAATTAGAAAGAGTACTAGAATAAGCATTTTGAGCTCGAACTATAAAATAGTACGTTCCATCTATATAATTTTCTATAGGAAATAAAAGGCTTGAAATATCTATTGCTAAAGGTGTAGCTAAATGTATATTAGTCTCATCAATAACGCTTGAATATTGAAACACAGAGTAACTTGTTGCTAGAAAAGAGGCACCCCAAGTAAGAATGAAATCACCATCATCATCAGGATCTTTGGCAGTGGATGTTAAAGTAAAAGCTCCAGGCGGGTTTAATGTATATGACCATGCTCCAATAGCACAGAAGTAAGGATCACCAGTCATTTCTGCTATAATTGAATTACCAGAATAATTATATGTTACCATCTGATTCATCATTTCTTCAGTTAAGATTTGCCAACCTCCTATAGATGGGTACCAACCTGATAAATGAAGGTTGATATTATCAAGATCGGGAGTTAATGGGAGTTTAACTTCTAATGTAAATTTGCCTGCTAATTTTGTATGGTTATTTATCATCATATCTCCATAGAACATGGGTGTTCCTGTTCCTGCTGGCAATGTTTCATTTGTAGGGTTAATATCCAGAATAGCGTAATAGAATTCGCATCCAGGTGAATTTGTAGTAATATTGAGTATAAATGTAAAATCTGGTACAAAATAATTATCTAACTCAATGATATTATTACCAAATTTAAGGTCAGTCCTGTTCTTAGCAAAAAATACGAAATCTGTCCAACCTTCCCCGGGATAGTAATGAAATCCATACATTAATTTTACAATACCTGTCGAATAATCCCACTCGAAATATATGTGATAGGGCCCTGTGCTATTAGTAAAGTGTATATAATATTTACCAATCTCTGAAATAGTATCCACCTTCATACCGCCCATCAAATCTTTCATTGCATCTAGCGTCTCATATTCATCCACTTCAATTGGCATTAATAAAGAGGGCCACGTTGGTGTAAGACCGAGAGTATAGGCTATATAATAATAGAAACCTGTTGGATATAAATTATTTGCAGCACTAATTAATGCGCTATATTGAAACATCCAATATTCATGAGTTGAGTTCCAGTGATAAATATCCCCCACTACGTATGAAAATGATTGAATACTTCCATATTGTAAGATACCACTGTCCATCATATTCACAGCAGTCTCGTTAATTTCGACAATATGGTATTTAAATTCTTTATCCATATCTCCAAAATATAATTCATCTCCGACTTTAACTGACCATTCTATTTCGCTAGTTACATTCCAACTAGGTTTCCAAGTGATTGTGGTATTATAAACGGCTGATCCAGGTTGAAGAAAGTACATTTTAGCTTCTTGTAGAGTTCCATCTTCAAAATAAGTCAAATCCATGAAGTATCCATATGTAGAATTAAAAAAGAATAGAGTATTTGCAACATCATCAGCATAATAATAATCCCATTTCGATATCTGAGAAACAGCGAAAAAAGTATCATTTAAGATTGGCGCAAGAATAGTGAGGTTTAATTTACCATACGTTAATGGCAATATGAAAGGTATTCTTCCACATGAAGGATTTTGATCTCCAAATTTTAACGGAACCATCGAACTACTATTATCACAAAATTCCATTAAGGGAGAAGGATCACCGAAAGGTGAATTCGGATTCCGGGCTAACCTCCCTAAGGAGTGATTATAATACATCCATATAAAGTTTACCTGAGAAAAGGTTTGATGTGGTTCATAGTGCCAGTCATGAGTCTCATCTTCAATGGAAGTAATATTAAATATCCAGAAATCTAAAAATGCGTCCAAAAGGTCTCCAGTATTAATATCGTAGCCTTCTACATTTAATTCATAAGGCAAAATATCATCAACATCAACTCCCCACGTCCATTCTCTTATTCCTAAAGCGAAAAATTGTGGATATCTAAAATCAAGGTATTCAAGATTCATGATTATCATCTTGTTTGCATCAGTATCAAGGGTATAATAAAATTCAGGAAGTTCTTCCCATTTGTTAGAATAGAAATAGTAGGGGGCTAAATAATTTTCCATATCTTGGCTTAATAGGGATCCATCGTAATTTAATGTCATATTAACAGGATCTTGGTAATAATAAGCTGAAAAATTAGCGTAAACATCAAGATACAAAGGCATATTGTATATTTCATTTTGAAATTTTGTTAATGTAGGATTCACAGTTAAACCTGCCCAATATAATTCCAAATCTTCATTGGGTATGTACGTAAAGTTCATATATATCTCATTATTACCGATGATATTTGAATGTAGCAGTACATTCTCTGCCTCAGCCTGATTCGAAATCACAGTCATATTTTTCCTATATAAAATTGTTTTTCCCCCAACTGATCCAAGATCAAATAAAGAACATATTCCAGTTGCATTGTCGAAAATTAAATTCAATTTCCGTTCATCATCAGTAGAATTCCTCATATTAGTCACTATGTAACCATTTTCAATCTTGTGACAGATCTCATCAAAAGGATAATATGAATTTGGGCCGAGTATTTCATGTGTGTAATTATTAAACATCAATTCCAAGTCTTCAATTCCCGTATTATTTGGAATGAATAGTGGTACTCCTCCCATTATCATTGGATAGAAATTATTTGCTAAGCCAACTGTAATATTTTCTTGATATTGTATATACTCTTCTGTTATGGGATCCCAGTATGACAGGTTGACAAGTACAGCTTCAAAACATTGGTATACATTACCAATACTCCCAATAACTCCATTAGTAATATTTTTAAAACCAGTGACAACAACCTTAGTTTCATTTAAATGTCCAAGATTCCATCCGTAATAAAACGTATCCCCAACATCGACGCCCCATTCAATTTCATTGGTTATATCATAATCGAACACATGTTTCATAGTCATATTAAATTCCATAGGATCGGTATTTGTTCCAAATATTAACCAATAGGACGCTTCAGCATTTCTCAGAGTTCCATTATCATAATATGTATTATTAATGAAGTAATTATTTGTAGTATTTAGAAAGTATATAGAATTTTTAGCAGGATCTGTTTCATAATAATTAAATTTTGGAGCCCATCCCATCTGGTAAACATAATCAAGGTATGTTTTATTGATTATGTCCGCCATAATATCAACATCAACGGTTGCTAATCCCTTAGTTCCATTAACTGGAAGGAATGTACAACCAAGAGAAGGGACGTCATCTCCCATATCATAATATTCTCGAAAAACTCCTGTATCATTATATCCAAAACCTGCTATACTACGATCTGAAAAATATTTATATGCTTTGATTTCATCAGATGTACAATTGTAATAACACAACGATCCATGAATTCTCGATACATTTCCAAATCCAAATAGCGAAGTTTCATTTTTGAATCCTGTAATATTAATTATTCTCAATTCTTTACTTATCAATTTCATTTTTCCACTAGTTAAATTTCTCATAGTCATTTCCATCTCATATATAATTAGCTTATCCGTTTGGATATCGGTATGCCAGTGCCAATCGTTCTTGTAATTTTCATCAGGGATATCTTCATCAGCAGCATGAACATTAGTACTAATTAGTCCGAAAAGAATTGTTGTAGGAAAAGACAGAAGCAAAATTAATAGAATTGATTTATTAGATCTAATATTTCTCATTAATAGTCATCATTTTTTTGATAAATTTGAATTCCGCAAAATTTATTATAAATTCGGATTAAAGAATAAGATTGTTGCTCTATTTTTAAATTTATTCTATACAAATATGTAAAATAGCTAAATAGACATATTTAAAACCAAAAAAAAATAATTTTGGGATATAGTTGAGCACTTAAACAAAAGGCTTATAGCCTAAAATATTTCATTATATTATTATTTCTATTCCTTAATTCATTTCAAAATCTATTTTACTTTTTAATAAATGTATTCAATATAGTATTATTCATATTTACATAGCACGATCAGAATCCTTTTCGGAAAATCCTAAAACTTTATCACATTTTGGACAGGCCCATATTCTCACTCTGTTTCTAAATGTAAGAGAGTGAACTTCACCTTTAAAATCTCCTATCTTTACTTTAATTTTCCCTTTTTTTGTTTCTTTCTTGAATATATGGAAAAAATCTTCAATATGAATTTCATAATTACAATATGGACATATTGGCATGCATATTATTAATCATCATAAAATTTTAAGTCATTTGCACAATTAATTCAAATAAATAGAACGTTTGTTTAATCTTCTAAAATTATATCATTTCCTTCGAGATGATTCTACAGATTGGCCCCAATGCCGTATTAACAGTTTCTACAACGAAAGATGTACGATTGGGGTTAATATTCTTGGATTGTAAGCGAACGTGTGAAAAGATTGCGCAATTGATCTAGATTGTTTATTCTCGCGACTATCCTTGTCCTTTTCCAATGAAGTTTTAACTTATTTTCCTTCTAACGGTGATTCTAATTCATTTGCTAACACATATATTGATAACTTGGTAATGACAGCATTTTGTACGGCGCTGTGAGATGGATATATCCCAAGAGACAAAATTATCAATTAATTTTCTCTAAATAAATCTAGAAATAAATTCTATAGCTTTTATAGAAGACTTAATATTAAGAATTCTTTTTATGGAATAGAAATGGATAATTTATAATTTTATTATGGATTGATTTTGGATAATAAATGGATAACTTTATATAGATTTTAAACTTAAAATTGTTGTCGTTAATAATTTTGCCTTTATAATGGCTTTCAAATAAATAATTGGAATCATGTTATTAATTTTAACTTTTATTATTGGATTTCTTTTATTAGGTTTTATCAGCTTATATTTTGGTGCTAAACTTGCTATAATTGGACTTGAAGATATAGCTAACCATTTGGGTATAAGTCATTTATTAGTAGGACTCACTGTTTTAGCAATTGGAACGAGTTTGCCTGAAATCTCAGTAAGTATCATGGGAGGAATCGATAAATTAACAGGAATAGATCCAACTATAGATGGAATTGTAATTGGCAACAAAATTGGATCATTTTTTACCCAAATTACACTTATTTTAGGAATATTGGGTTTAAGCCAATCCATTATGGTTAGTAAATGGGAATTAAGACGAGAAGGACCAATGTTGTTTTTTTCAATATTCTTATTTTTGATATTTGCCATTGATGGTATATTATCTCGTATAGAGGGGATTTTAATGATAATTGCATATATTACCTACTTATTATTAGTAATTTGGAGTGAAAAAAGAATTGTAAAAGCAAGAATAGATATCCAAAATATGAAAAAAGAAAGATTCCAACCTCAAGATTTTGAAATCATCGAAACTACCTTAAAAAGTTCATCACTCCGAAAAGATATTGGAATTTTTTTTTTAGGGCTTTTTATTCTATTAGTTGGAGCCGAAATTACCCTTCTCTCAGCTCATAATTTAGCAAAAGAATTTAATATTCCAGAAAATGTAATCGGAATATTAATTGTAGGGATAGGTACAAGTCTGCCAGAGCTAGTTGCAGATTTGACAGCTATACGACGAAGATCATGTGGAATTGCTATAGGTGATATTTTGGGTTCTAATATTTGCGATATACTTCTGGCAACTGGATCAGGTGTATTAATTATTGATTTTAATGTAACCCCAATATTATTATTCTTCGATATACCAATGCTTCTTATTGGTCTATCAATTGCCATATTTTTATTGTGGTCTCAGAAAAAGCTAACACAATGGGAAGCTGCATTGTTAATAGGTTTTTATGGATTTTACGTAGTATTAAAATTAATGTTTTTCCAAATATAATGTTTATCTCCATAAACTCTTAGATTTATAAGAAAACGCAGAGCTATATTCCATTTTCGCATTTGAATTGAGCATCTCTATCTGGGTGATAATAACACTTAAGAATCATTTCCAACTCATAAAACGTAGACACCGTTGTATAAAAGATTTTCTTTTTTTCTCAAATGTAATTTTTTACCTGATATTATTTCCACATTTTAACTTTTCATTTTTGAAATTCTTTTGGAATATCAACAGCAAATTTGCATAATAATCCTCCAGTAAGAGGTGTTTCGATTGGTTCTACAGTGGTTGGTTGATTAAATATTACATCCCAGTATTTCTTAGTGTATCCTGCACTACAATAGCAGAAATGAGAGAAAAGTTCTTTATCCGTGCCATTTTTGATCGCGCCTCGGATCCAAGGGCAGTAGCAACTATAAAAGCTTTTCATTCTTTTATTTCTGGCTTGAATATGCTTTTTTGTTTGATAAGGTAATTTAACAGAGATAATTCTATTTCCATCTCTTATTCCAGGATTAATTGAGGGTATACTTTTTACGAATTCTATTACTTCATCATCGATATACTGTGCGAATTCCAGAGTTCCCTCCTCTTGATGATTTTGGAGTCTTTCAATTAATTCTTGCTTTTTTACCTTTAAAAATTCATCAATATCGTTTATTCTTAAGAAATCTTCTCTTTCTTTTGCGAGATCCCCAGGATGGCCATGTAAACATGGTTTTAATAATTCTATTGTTTTTTCTTCACCAATTTTCTCGTCTAATCTTTTTAAAACTATTTTAGTAAATTCTGGTTTTTTTTCAGGATGAGTTCCTAAATGGGGAATGGTAATATTTTGAAAAACTTCATTAAGTATTTTTTCTCCGTGCTGTATTGCAATCCTTTCATAAAGATTTTCCATTGCGTTATAAGATTCTGAGATATCGATAATTTCAACGATATAGTCGTATTTTTTAGTAAAATTAGCATAATTAATTAAAGCTCTTAACAAATCAATAACAGAATCCTTATTCTTTTGAACTAAATATTCTGTATAATTAGTGATTTTACCATAAGTAATTGAATCAAGATTTAGATTTTCCTTTTCAAGAAAGTTGTTAAATTCCTTTAGTTTTAATATGAAAAGAGTAGTCTGTTCTTGAGGAATATTATTATTCGAAAGATATTCCAGAAACGCTTCTTCTTCCAACTTATATCACTCTTTCAAAATTAATAATCTTACATGATTAATTGAGAGATATAATTTTTTAGATGATTATATTAATTTTTACACCTTTTGAGAAGTGATGATATATTATGATACTTCGTTTATGTACCTATAATAGCTCTGTTAAGCACTCTTTTTTTTATATCGATATTTCCCTCCTAAAATTTCAATATATCTTTTTAATTTATCAGGTGCAATAAAATAAAGGATTATACCAGCAACACCTTGAATAATTATGAAAATGCTAACTCCTATTGAAATAAAATACCCAATTCTTATATATGAATCAGCAATCTCTAAATATGGAGTTAATGTAAAAATAACAGCAATTAACAATAGTAATCCTATAATAAAAATAACAATAAAAACAATAAGAATTTTTTTTAATCTGTTATCAATATTCTCCTCTATAATTAGCAGTTCACCTCTCTAACGTAAATTTCACAGATCTAATATAGAATAAAGCTGTATATAAACTTTAATACAAAATTCTGAGCCTTTAACAAATCAAATGGAACTATTAGACTCGATTTATTGTCATGTTTCTTATTCCATTATGGTTTCATTTATCACATCATAATAAAGATGAATATATGAATGTTTCAAAACTTCACATTTTTTAAGCTGTAAAGCTTTGATGTCAAGCAAATCCTTATCAATTTGAGGAGCTATTCCATCTATCGATGTGGGAGTAGTCTTTCCACCAATTAGACAAGGTGCTATTACTAGTGAAATATGATCTAATAATTTTTGTTTAAGAAATAAGGCATTTAATGTTCCCCCTGATTGAATCGAGATCTTCTCAATATTATGATCACGTTTTAGTTTTACAAATAAATCTTTTAAATCAATCGAAATAGGATAATAAATCAAAATAAGCTCTTTTTCACCTCTAAATTCGAATGCTGGATGGTTTTGATTGTTTGTTACAATATATATTGATTTAAAAGAATTTAATAGATATATCAATCCAGGTTTTCTAAGATGTGGTTGGCGATCAATAACAATTAAACTAACATC
>Ga0209427_10010674_pt1 | contig 10152 bp, 10 predicted proteins | sample DeeMarSWOR136_30_FD_187465 | JGI IMG/M metagenome (GOLD analysis project Ga0209427, IMG submission 187465) | Marine sediment microbial communities from White Oak River estuary, North Carolina - WOR-1-36_30 (SPAdes) (version 2) | ecosystem: Environmental > Aquatic > Marine > Intertidal zone >...
TGGCGAAGCTAAGAAAGGAGACTATATAGCGATACAAGCTTTCTTACCCCCCACTCCTGAGACGACAGAAGCCCTACAGAAGATTCGTCTTGTACTTTTAAACAATCTTAAATTGGCAACAACATCGGGTTACGGACCCCGTTTCTTACATTCAACTGGACAATTGCATAAGGGCGGTCCCAATACAGGTCTATTTATCCAATTGATCGACGAACCAGGAGAAGATTTAGAAGTGCCTAAGACCAATTATACCTTTAATAACTTGATCCAAGTTCAAGCCTTAGGGGATTACCAAGCTTTAAAACAACTTGGCCGTAGAGTCTTGCGAATTAACTTAAAAAGAGATGTATCTGGTAGCCTCTCAAAACTGTTTGAGTTGATTTCTGATAACATCCAAAAATAGAAGAATAATATAATGGAATCGGTTATGATTGGACTGGTACGAATAGGGTTGACTAAACTAAACTAAACAAAACAAAACAAAACAAAACTAAACTAAACTTTACAGGTTTTTGGTTTATCATACTTAAGAGATTCATTTATCAATAACTGGCGCATAAAAACACCTTTTGGGAGAAGTAATTTTTCCCTTCTTTTTCAGACTTGCTATAATCTTGGAGACTTCTTCCTTGTCGAGATCGACCATCTTTACAACATCTACAGGTCTCACCGGTTTTCCCGCTTTTTCCATAGCTTTAAGTACAATTTGTTCTTTTTCTTCCAAATTATCCACCTTTAATTTAACTTAAATTATACTACTATTTTTAGTAAGATTGTTATAAGATTTACCTCTCATTTTAATAAGTTGCAAAATTCAAGTCAAAAATCTTTTTAAATCTAGATGCTTCTTTAGAGATATTAACAGGTTCTCCAATCTGAGATGAACCCCAAAATATTTTTGCCATTTTCTCGACTAATTCAGCCATCTTTATCGCATGTTCCACAGTTCTCCCACAGACCAAAACTCCGTGATTAGCTAATAGGACAGCATTCGTTGTACTTAAAGCCATCAGTGGCTTTTCTCCCATCTCATCGGTATGCGCTCGTCCGAATTCTGAGACATTAACTTCACCACCCAAAAAAACAACCATCTCCTCCAATAAGATAGGAATCTTTATTCTAGCTACAGAAAGCATTGTTGCATAAGGTGAATGTGTATGAATAACACATTGTGCTTTTGGACGAGCTTTATAAATAGCTACATGTAGTCTGTATTCTGAGGAGGCACGTTTGCCTTTACTTAATTGTGTACCATCAAATTTTAAATGAACAACATCTTCTTTTTTCATCGTCTCATATAGGTTAAAAGTTGGAGTAATGAGTAACTCTTGCTTTTTTGGTATACGAACACTAACATTCCCTTCACCAACATCTACAAGACCTTTAGAAAAAATGGCCTTTGCACCATTTACCAACTCCATTCTAAGATTGTCGAGACTAGGTTTCATAGGGTTAACAAATCTAAATAATTATATCATTATTAAAAATATGACGTGATTCATAAAACCTAAAAAATTCAAGATGAATATTTATATGGAATTATCTTAAGTTAAGATGACGAAAATGTCGGGCATTCTCATGGTAAGAGACGTTATGACGAAGAATGTTAAAACTGTAAGTATATACGAGAATGTAAGAGAAGCTGTTCAAAAGATGAACAAGTTTAACATTGGTTCAGTCGTAGTTGTGGATACTGAAAGAAGAAGACCAATTGGAATAGTAACAGAAAGAGACATATTAAGGATGGTGGAGCTTCACTCGGAGCCAAAATTATTTGAAATCAAAAAAATTATGTCTACTCCGTTGGTGACAATAAACCCTAATACTGACATTGAAGATGCAGCAAAATTGATGACGAAAAAACGAATTAAAAGATTGCCTGTTATAGAAAATGATAGGCTCGTAGGAATAATTACCTCCTCAGACATTATGAAAGCGAGTCCAAAACTTGTAAGTGTTTTTATGGACCTCTTAAGGGAAATTTCATAACTATCTATCATTCACTTTCAATATCGGTGACTTTTAGTAATTCTTCTTTTAAATAGAGTCTAGAAGAAAGTGATTTTTCGATTGCTTTTTGAATATATATGCTCGGAATTTTTACGTCATTGAAAGTAATTTTCTTTTTCCCTCCATTAACAATAGCACTTCTTAAATCATAGAAGTTGCTTATCGTTTTTTCAATCTCATAAATTTCAGTTTCGTCATTTGCTATAAAGTTAGAGAATCTTCTTTTAAGATTATATTTATGAGATTTGCCAGTACTGAAAAGAGCTTCAGCTGCAATTACCAAGTTGAGAACAACCTCATCAAAGTGACGTCTATTATAAGCCTGTAATGCAAAAAAATGATAACGGAGAGCTAGACCGAGATATTCACCCATGATTTTTTCAGTATCCTTTTCAAATTCAAGAAAACGCTCTTTGGTTAAAAGAATTATTTTGCTAAGCTCACATTGAAGATCTTCCTTTAAAATGTTAACTTTCTCAAATTTTCTGAATGAGACTTTCTTTTTTCCAAGATCATTTAACGTCGATATTTCAAATGCTATGCCTTTATAATGAGTTACAACTATATTATGTGTTAGAGCATGTATCAAAAGAAAGAAATCAATGTATGTTGTTGCATCAAGAAAAAAGTGTGATTCATCTTCCAAACCAACGTAGGCAATAGCAAAAGAATCCGATTCTCTAGGAATACTAAACTCAATAGGACCCAAAACATTTTCAATAATCAGTCTTTCAGAAACTTGCAGCTTACTTATTAAGGGTGGTAACAAGTTTCCTCTTAATAAAAATTCAACTTGATGTACCATTGTGTCTCAAAGAGCATATACCATAATTTGAGTTTTTATAAAATATATTATATATAATAATCATCCATGTTATAACTTAGAACTCTGGGTGAACGAAGGATTTCATATAAGCATGCTAAAACAGCATAATATTGATAAGCTAAACTTAGTCTATAAGCAAACATATTAAAGTTAACTAAGCAAAGTTTTGTATAAAACGGTTTGAAAATAGGTTATCCGTGTATAAATCGTTCTATTGAATGTAAAAGCAGTAGGACATTTCGCTTAAAGTCTTACTCCGAAGAGCGCTTAATAGAGACCATTAAGAATAATTTGGATTGTCTAGTTAAAATATTCAAATTTAATATAAAACACAATGTTTTATTTTTTAGAATAACTTCAGATTTAATCCCCTTTGCATCCCATCCTATCTGCAATTTTAACTGGCCAAATCATTTTAGAAGAAAATTTAAAGAAATCGGTCGTTTGATCAAAACACATGATATAAGAATATCTATGCATCCTGATCAATTCGTTCTCATTAATTCAATAGATGATGAAGTCTTCAAAAATAGTTTAAGAGAACTTATTTATCACGAACAGGTTTTAGATTTAATGGAACTAGACGCTTCTGCTAAAATACAGATACATATCGGTGGAGTCTACGGAGATAAGGAAAAGAGCATAAAGAGGTTTATCGAAAGGTTCTGGAAGCTTGATGAATTTATTAAAAAACGACTTGTAATTGAAAACGATGATAGGTATTACAATCTAAAAGATTGCCTTCAGATAAATTCCCAGACAGGAGTACCAATATTATTTGACAATTTTCATCATGAGTTAAATAATTCAGGGGAAACGATAAGTGAGGCCTTTAAGCTATTTACAACAACTTGGAAAGAAAAAGATGGTATACCGATGGTTGATTATAGTTCTCAACAAAAAGGTAAACAGAAAGGTAAACATGTTGATTCATTGAATCTGGAACATTTTAAAAACTTTTTAGAAAAAACAAAATCTTTTGATTTTGATATAATGTTAGAGATCAAAGATAAAGAGAAAAGTGCACTTAAAGCTATACAAGTTGCTTTAGAAGAAGACCGTCTCAATACATATTGACACTAGTATCGAAGATTTTAGACTATTTGTTCAATAATGTTTAATAATTACAGAATTTGTACTTTGAATTTATCATTTATCATTCTGCCCACTTTCTCTTATCCCCTTCAAGAAGCCCTCTTCCAAGATGCACATCGTCTATATGTTTACTTAAAGTTTCAGAGTCAGGAAATTTCGAATCACACCAAGGACATCTTATCTCTTCCTCTACCAATTTTTTACCCCTCAATGAATTTATTGTTAGATATTTAAGTTCAATTTATCTAGAAATTGAAATAGGTTAGATTCTGAAGACCTTCCTTAAATCGAATCAATTCTTCTATCTGTCTTAACCTTCCCTTAGTTGCTTTCGCCAATTCTCTTCTAAAGAATAAATCTATTTTATTATTCTTCCCTTGTAAGATTATGATGGCCTTTTTTGTCAACGCTCTTCCCTTCCTATCAAGATCAAGAAGTAGGATAACCTTACTATATTTTTCAGATTCAGAAGCTAGTTCAGTCAATTTTCGATTATGACATAGTAAAAACAGATTCCCTTTGAACCCTATAGAATTGAGAGCTTCTGCGTCATGCTGCCCTTCAACTACAACCAATGCTCCATGCTTACATTCATCATTTAACTTACGCACAAATAAGGATAAGGCATGAAGTATCTCTTCGTCTTTTCCCTCTCTCATAATTTATTACCTTATGAAAAGAACAAGTAAGATTGTTTACTACCTTCTTAAATAAATATTATCCCAATTGAATTTGATTTAATATAATAAAATTAGATTGTACCCCGTCTCTGACAGCTATGATTCATCGCTAGGCTCAAATACCTGCCTTATCATGCTTCTTTACCGGGGTAGGCCCCTGTCTGTCGCCCGCCTGGGTAAACCCCACACATCATCTTTTGTCAGTCAGGGCCGTCAACGAGCTTTAGGACAGGAGCTATTGAATAATATTATTATCTTTAGGTTAAGCTTTTCGTTCGATTATATCTAGGATTTTACTCAAATCAACTTCGTAGACTGTTACTGGATTTCTAAGTCGAAAATTTTCTAATACTACGGGAGCAATCTCACCTATTATCCCTAGCTTGAACTTTCCAGATCTAACTATCGCTACTCTACCTATGATGAAGGAAGGATGGAATGTTGGAATAGTATCGACTTTCAGATCAAATGTCTGAGAAAAGAGTGAGACAAGACTCGATTTTGCCTCAGTATAATTCGCTGTTGAGTGAGATATGGCAGTTGCAAGATGATAGACCTCTCTGATTCCGGTAGAAGCTCTAGCATCCTTTACAAATACTTTTGATATTTCGAATATCTTTTGAGGATATTCCTCATGTATATTCTTAGATAATACCAACAATAATGAAGGGAAGAGAATGTCTCTGAGTAGTTCAAGTTCGAGGGATTTCGGGTTTTCCACTTTAACTATAGTTCTGGGCTTTCTGTTGGTAAACTCATGAAGAACCTTCTTGCTCACTAAGTTGTAGTTCATAACCTCTATATAACCTAAACCTACCATGACTTCCCTAGCTGATCCCATCAATGACAGAGTCTCATCGGGCTTGCCTGCATTTTTCGATGTGATCAAAGTTGGAGATAACCTATCAAAACCATAACCATAGGCTACCTCTTCAACTAAGTCTACTAGGTGCAAGATATCGACACGGTACCTTGGTATAATGGCGATAAGCTTTCCATCTTCTGATGATACGCTTATTCTGCTTTTCTCTAGACTCTCTGAAACCTCTTGTTCTGTGAGGTTTAACCCAAGGAGATCGTTTGCCAACTTAATATCAACTTCCATCTTCTGGGAGCTCATATCAGGTGTTGTTCTGACGGAGTTACCGAGACTCACCTTGACAGACTCCAGATGAGCTCCGGCATCGTTCAGAGTAGCAGCCAAGATTGCCAGAGCATCCTCAGCTGTCCCTATATCGGTCGCTGTTATTTCGATGAATAGATTACTTGTATACGTAGTCAATTTTGTCAGTTCTCCGTTTATGATAGGAGGGAACGAGAGTACATTATCTAAAGAGTCGATCAAGATTGGGTATCGATTAAAGTCAGATAATATGTGACCGTACTCCTTGCCTACATCAGTCCTTTTTAGTATCTCTCCAATATTCATCTCTTCCTCATGATCTAATGGAACGAATTTGAAGTCTGAAGGGACTGTGGTATACCTTATAGGAGGGGTGATGACATCTAAATTGTGAATCCCGATAGACATTTTACGCCTATGCCTACCTATACCATTATGAAGGTCTTCTTGCATAGATATGATCTCTTCTATCAGTTCATCATCCAAGAACAAGCCCTTTGCAACAAGGCTGACAACAATGGGCCTGACTTTTTGTGTTGACTCATCGACGATCAGATTAACCTCTCCTTTTTTTACTGAGTAGGATGGCGCACCCTTTTCAAAGCCAAAGAGACCATTCAAAGACCGAGCCACACCGTAGCTGGTTGAAAAGTCGGGTCTATTGGGATTATATTCGACCTTCATGTATTCGTCTGCAACCTCTTCAAGGGTGATGCCGAGGTATGGTATTTTATCTACAAATTCCTTTTTAGATACATCAGCCTTGATCAAGGCCTTTAGTTTATCATAATGTAATTCGATTACAGGCATAAAGGTACCTTCCTAAGCCAACCTAAGTTGTTCTCATAGAGCTCTCTTATGTCTTCTATATGTAATCTAGTCATTATTAGGCGTTCTAAACCTCCTCCCCATGCTAAAACTGGGTTCTTAACTCCTAAGGGAAGAGTTACTTCAGGTCTGAAGATACCCATGCCACAAAGTTCCATCCAACCAAAGTCCTCTACATATACGATAGACTGTAAAGATGGTTCAGTATATGGAAAGTAAGTTGGCCAAAATTTTACTTTCTTCAAGCCCAGTATTTTATAAAACTCGCTTAGTACACCCATGAGATCACGTAATGTAACCTTCCTACCCATCACGATTCCTTCAATCTGATGAAGTTCAGCAAGATGCTTAGTGTCGAGCTTCTCATTTCTAAAGACTTTATCGACCGAGAAGACTTTGGCTTCAGACGCTCTGGTATCGGCAAGATATTTTACTGTGACTGCAGTTGTGTGGGTCCTAAGGACAAGTCTTTTTGATTCGTCCAACTTCCAATCATAACCCCATCCCTTAGATCCTGTATCTCCACCATCAGTATGAGTTCTTGAGACATTTTCTATCAGATCTAGGCTACTTGTCTTTGTATCTTTTATATTAGGTATATAGAATGTATCTTGCATATCCCTAGCTGGATGGTCTTGGGGTACGAATAAAGCATCGAAGTTCCAAAAAGCAGGTTGAATTATAGGACCTACTATCTCTTCGAATCCAAGGGAAATGAAAGCTTCTTTTACCTCGTCAATAAAACGTTGAACAGGATGCTTTTTACCAGGGTAGCTTGTTGGAGCAACTGCCTCAACATCAAAAGGTCTAAGTTTGAGCTCCCTCCATCTACCACTTATTATCAACTCGGGTGTGAGATTATCAATTTCTTTGACTTCTTTTACAGTCTCGGCAGTCTCCCTACCAAGATCTGTAAGCATAATAAAGATCGTCTTAACCGGTCTTTTCGTAAAATAACCTGGTCTCTTGATCAATTCACTAAGAGCTGCCCTTTTTTCTTCTTTGAATTCGTCTAAGAATAATTTCTTTTTCGCTACAAACATCCTCAATAAGGATTCTTCAGAAGAAATCTTGTCAGATGTCAACTTTACAGTTTTCTTCCCATTATCCGTATCTATCCAGCCTCTTGCTCTAGCATGACCAAAAGCAGCAGAGAACTCTTGTGGGGTTGAATCGAAGGCTTTGCTCAGCTCATCGAGTTTTACTTCTTTACCAAGTTTTTTCAATACTTCGACCAGACGCCTTTCTGGCAGGCCATGCTCTATTGCCCGCTTCCCTTCCTCAGCAATTTCGATTATATATCGGGTTGTTGTCTTAACCTCTACCATGTTTTTTGATCTTAACCACTCTATAGCCCTCCTAGCTTGATCAAGAGTCATATCGGCTTTAATAGCTACATCTTCGAGTAAACCTTCACCATTCTTAGCCAGTGATAAGACAAGTTTCCTCTCTAGCGAATGTAACGGTTTCAACTCACTAACTTCAAATTGGACTAAAACAGTTTTTTAAGGGTTGTCATGTATCAAAATCTTTGAGGATATCGAGGTTTCTATTTTTTCATCAATCTGATCCTGTAACTCTATTCTATGAAGGATCCCTCAAGATGAAATCATCAATTATATCTCTTGCCTTCTCTCTTTTTTTCTGGTGCTCAATGAGAAAAGACCTGACCTTTTCTACTAACCTTTGTTTATCATCCCCGCAGATTAGACAACCATTCTTGCAGTTTTCGTAAATTTCAGCCATCTTCTTCTCATCCCACTCGAATAAGATACTGTAGTAATGGTAAATTGGACAGATTTCTGGATTGCCACCTTTCTCTTTCTGCTCTTTTATTGTTGCCTGTCCACCCGTAAAAGCATTCATTATCTTACTTTCGGCCAACTCTGGTGAATCTACAGTGAATATCGCAGACTCTGGCTCACTTGCACTCATCTTTCCTCCCTTCATAAGGCTCGGGAAGAACTTTGAATGTATCTCTGCAGGTTTGTAGAAGCTCAATTTTGGTGCTACATCACGAGCGACTCTCCAATAAACGGATTGATCTATGGCAGCAGGTATCAAACACGGGATGCTCTTACCTTTAAGTACTGATGGGAAGAAGCAAGGTGCAGCTTGTATTGAGGGGAAGAAGATCAACCCGATATTCGTACTTACATCAAATCCGAAGGCAGCTTTCACTGTTGAAAAGGTTACGTGCTTGGCAAATTTTGTGGCTATCTTGTAAAGAGTCTTTGCATATTCTGTGTCGATGAAGATGAAGGTTTTTTTTGGATCAAATCCACAAGCGATAACATCCAAAGCATTCTCGTATGCATAACCTGTAGCCTCGTCAAGGTTCAACTTTGGATCGTGAAGGAACTTCTCATCATCTGTCATTTGAAAGTATAGTTCGACATCGAACTCTTCTTGAAGGTACTGGGTGAATATCCATGGTATCAGGTGACCAAGATGTGTGTGACCTGATGGACCACGGCCAGTGTACAGAAAGAATTTTTCTCCTGCTTCATATCTATTTAAAATCCAGTCGAAATCTCGATGAGAGAAAAAGATCTTCCTCTTTAATAGAGGGTGCAAATCACCTGTATGCTTTCTGATTCTTTCAAGAATTTCATCTGTTATGATCGATGTTCCAAAATCTCTTATTAGCTTTTCATAGTCTACCTCTCCCCTAACTTCCCAAGGAGTTACAACAAATTCTCGTTCATCTTGTGACATATCGATCCTTCCAAATTAAGAGTTTCAAATCTGATCTTTACAATATCCATTCGCTTTACCGAGCACTTAATAATATTTTCCAAAGATTGTAAGCTTTAATGTGATTTTATTATATGTCCTTCTACGTCTATCTCACCAGACTTGATTCGAGTCGATGAGATTGGCAGACCATCATCTGCTAAAACAGTATCGATTATAATTATCTTCAACGGTTCCAAGCCTTTATTTATTCGCAATTCATTGGCCATTTCTGCCTTGCTGGCTGTCTCTTCACTTACAACTATCGCATCGATATTTGCTTTGGTTGCAATGGGTCCAAAGTAATCTTCTAATACGCATATCTTATATCTATTAGGAAATTCGGAGTCTAGAAATCTTTTCAAAAGCTTAACCCGTAAAGGAAGATCATGATTTACGTTCTTACCTGATCTTCTTGCAAAGTTGTCCGATGTAACTCCAATAATAATCGATTTCCCAATATTAAAGGCAACTCTCAACAAGACCCTGTGTCCGAGGTGAAGGTTATCGAATGTACCTCCTACTGCGACTTTCTTATACTTGAAAGTCATCTATTTCCACAATATTTTTAAAATTTTAAAAATCAGATATAAACGGTTCTGTAGGTAATTGTTGTGAACGTTCCTCAAGATTACTTCAAAGCTGGCAGAATAGCCTCCAGAGTTTGTAAGGAGATGGTAAAAAAAGTCTCCAAAGGAAACAAAGTCCTTGAAATATGCAATAATGTTGAGAATATGATAAAAAGGCTAGGGGGAGATCCAGCATTTCCATGTAATGTGTGCATCAATAATGTTGCCGCTCATTATACTGCCGAGACGGATGATGAGAGTGTAATTCATGATGGAGATGTTGTG
>Ga0209427_10010675_pt1 | contig 10151 bp, 10 predicted proteins | sample DeeMarSWOR136_30_FD_187465 | JGI IMG/M metagenome (GOLD analysis project Ga0209427, IMG submission 187465) | Marine sediment microbial communities from White Oak River estuary, North Carolina - WOR-1-36_30 (SPAdes) (version 2) | ecosystem: Environmental > Aquatic > Marine > Intertidal zone >...
ACCGCCAAGTATCTGAAATGGAAGACAAAGCACTCAACCTTCCAATAACTTTAAGTAAACTGGAGGAAGCCAGCCCATATTTGAAACGACTTGCTCACTCAGCGAGAGAAGAAGCGATACGACAAATAAAAGGTGCAGTTGACGGGGAAATCGTAGTGAAAGCTCGCAGTATGATACAAGAAGCTACTGATTTATATAAGCAAGCCAAACCTGGTGACAAGATATTCATAACAAACTACTGGTCAGCTTATCCCACGCCACAAAGTGATTTATATCGCCGAACTATCTTTGGTTTAGCTGCAAATGGTGTTGATGTTACGAGGGTTTTCATAGAGGGTGATACATTTACAGATGAAGAAAAGAAACGCCAGAGAGAAGAGATGGAACGGCTGAAAGACCACATTCACGTGAGATTTGTAAAGGAATCTCTGCTTCCACCAGAGGCAAGAAAGAACTTCGCAGTGATATACGATAGAGTACATGCATATGGCAGTAGTACAAGTAAAGGGTGGTTATTTAATGATGTTCGGTTTATTACTCGCCGTGAAGAGGTTGAGAAAGGAATGGCATTAGCAGAAACCTTTATCAGTCTCAGCGAGGAATATAAATAACCAACAGGGGGCGTGGTGATGAAAAGGGGGTGCCGGTGACTGCTGAATGAAATACAGTTGCTGGCGCCCTTTTTAGTTGGGTTCGGTATTTTAAGGCACGAGGACGCCGTGAATGAAAAGACCAATGTTGATGTATTACGTCATTATGCTTATATTGGTAACATTGTTGCTGGCACCTGCCTGCCGGCAAGAGCGGGAATACTCTGTGGTTGAGTCATGGTTGAGTGAGGGCCTCGTGGAGAAAGCAGATTTTTCCAGCCAGCGTATTTCTTCACCTGGCGGCAGTATCAAGGTGTTCGTGGTACATGCTGTGGTCCCATCTGGCACTCTTGCTGATGAAGGCGAGGCGGAAAATTTGCAATATCGTCTGGCTTCGGATGTTCCAATCGCTGAGGATATAGATATGGTCGTGGTGAAACTTTGTGAGCAGCAAGAGGCCGGGTGGGAATGGAAAGTAAATAGACTCCCGATTGCTGGCAGGAAACGAATGGATGAACAGACGTGGCAACTGTTTCTTAACCAGATGGGCGGATGCGAGTAACTAAAGCCTTTTAATCTTTACACTGGTTTTTACTACTTGTGCCGCTCCTGCTCTCCACCACCTATTTCACTTTAACCAGTATAATAATGTCTCCCGGCTGGCCATCGGTTACCTGACGGGCGTTGCGCAGTTTCACCTTGCTGCCGTTCTTTACCCCGGCGGGAATTTTCACCCTGAGCTTTTTCCCTCTCCGAATCAGGTCCTTTTCCAATCCCTGGGCTGCCTGCTCTCCGGTAATGACCACCTCATAGCGTACATCGGGGCGTCGCGGTGGTGGCTGGGGCCTTACCTGGCCGAATAGCTCCTCGAGGTTTATGCCGCCCGGCGCCTCGAAGCGCACTTTTCTGCGACCGCCGGGGCTTCGTCCGAAAGTGCGGAAGGAGAACCCTCCGCCTTTAAACATACCGCCGAAGATGTCATCCAGGAAATCAAAGCCCAGGCCGGAGCCGCGAAAGTCCTTCATCAGGTCTTCAAAGGTGGTGCGGGTGAAGGGGCTACCGAAGATGTCGCCTATATTGCCGACGGTGCCGAACTGGTCGTACTGCTGCCGCTTCTGCGGGTCGCCGAGGACGCCGAAGGCCTCATTGATTTCCTTGAACTTCTCGTTGGCCCACTGCTCCTTGCCCGGGTTGCGGTCGGGGTGGAACTGCATCGCCAGCTTCCGATAGACTTTCTTTATCTGCTCCTGGCTGGCAGTTTTCGGCACACCAAGAATCTGGTAGTAGTCCTTTGCCATAGCTTATTATTTACCTGTCTCCGAGAGTATAAGTATATCACAGGCGGGGGACTCTTGTTCAGTATGAGGACAGGGGGTAGAATGGGGTGGAAAGAAAGGACGGTGCATCATGGCAGAGCAACTGGGTAAGATTGAGAAGCCGGAGGCGAAAGAGTTCACCAGCAAGAAGAAGCTTTACCTCGTTCCGCTGCTTTTCTCGGGGAAAAGTGCGCCGGAGGACTATGTTAAGAAGTACCAGCGCTACTGGCAGCAGGTCAGCGAGCATGTAGCGAACCTTGAGGGGAAGCTAGGCAAGGTGGGGCATGTCTATCACGAATCGGTCTACGAGGCGGGCAAGAACGGCCTCGAGGCGATGCAAAAACTGAATGCGGACAGCAGCCGAATCGCCGGGGAGAAAAGCGAGGCTGGTGCCCTGATTGAGGCGGTTGAGGATAAAGCCCTGGCTGAGGAAAGCATGGACTGGGAGAGGTTCATCCTTATGGGCTTTCTCAGCCAGAAGGTGGCGCAGCAGGTTTCGGAACTGTATATAGAAGCGCTGCGGAAGCGCTACGAGCACGTCGCTGCGCAGATTGGAGAGACACTCGGCGCGGACGAGGCAGGGCTGCTTTTTATCCGGGAAGGTCACATGGTGCAGTTCCCTGAAGATGTAGAGGTGTTCAGCGTGGCGCCGCCGGAGCTCGACGAAATCCACCGCTGGCAGCGGGAGCAGATGTCCGGGGGGAAGAAAGACGAGCCAGAAAAACAATCGCAATAATTATTTTCTGATCTGGTAACATGTCTGAGACCGTGCAAGACCGATATCACCGGGTGATGCTTTGTTTGGCGTTTGGCATCGCCTTTCTGATGCCCCTGCTGAACTTTGGTACCGCTCCGATGGTTACCGCCATCATGGCAGAAATGGGCCTGTCTCATGCTGAGTTCGGGCTTATTTTTTCCGTGGCCGTGTTTAGCCTCATGCTCTTCCGTATACCCTGGGGCCTGCTCGGCAACCGGATTGGCTACCGGAAGGCATTTCAAATTGCCCTGCCGTTCGTGGCCGTTTTTGCCGTAACCAGAGCACTAGCACCGGACTACGCAACCTTTCTGGTCAGCCAGTTTCTTCTCGGTGTAGCGCTGGCTGCGGTGATGCCATGCCTGCCGCTTCTGGTGAAAGAATGGGCTCCGCAGCGACCCGGATTTGCCACCGGGGTGTATATCTCTGGCTTTGCCGCCGGCAACGCTGCCGCCTTCGGTCTTACGCCTTACTTGCTGGAGCTGCTTAACTGGCGTCACGTTTTGCTTGCCTATAGCGGTCTGGTTATCATCGTTGCACTTCTCTGGTGGGCACTTGCTAGAAGCACTGCCGTTGCAACATTCAGCTTTCAGCTAAGAAGCTTCATGGGGCTATTTAAAGACAGGTCCGTCTGGGTGCTGCTGATATTTATGATGGCCGGTATAGGGAGCTATGATACTCTGGCCACCTGGCTGCCGAAAATACTTGTCGCTAAAGGGCTGCCCCCGAACCTGGCAACGCTGCTCCCGCTGGGATACTTGCTGGCGGCGCCTACAATCGGTTTTGTCTTGGACCGGTTCCGGAACACCAGAGCGGTGGTGGCTTTGCTGGGAATCATCGCTGCCATGGCCATTGTTGGCATCAATTACGCCCCGTATTCTCTCCTCCTGCTCTGCATTTTTGTTACCGGGTTTACCACGATGGGCGTACTTACCATTATTCTGTCCGTACCGACTCACCATCAGCGGCTGGCACCGTTTGCGGCCAGCGTTGTCGGCCTTGTCTCCTCTTTGGGAAATCTGGTTTCTCTGGTAATGCCGGCCATCTTCGGCTATCTGATTGATATTACCGGGACGTTTCAGGCTTCGCTGTTCACCATTGCGGCTCTGGCCGGTATCATGCTTCTCTTTGGCTCCCGTATGAGCGAGTGAAACGGTCTTACTCTCCCGGCTATTGACCAAATTCCTCCATAATGTTATAGTACAATTGTTCTATCGAAAAGGTGGCCGGGGAGATGGGGGTTGAAGATAAGCTAAAGGCATTGTCAGCGGCGGCGCAATTCGATATTTGCGGCTATAGCGGCGTGCGTGATTTTATGCCTTCGCCGTGGCGTTTTATCTACCGCGCCACCCTGCCCGGTGGTGGCTCAGTATGCCTTTTTAAGGTGCTGCTGACCAACGTCTGCATGAATGATTGTGCCTACTGTATCAATCGTGTAACCAGGGACTTTCCCCGCCGCGCCTTTCAGCCTGAGGAATTGGCCCGCGCTTTCATGCAGCTTTATGAGCGGAGGATGGTAAGGGGGCTCTTTCTCAGCTCCGGAGTGGCTGATAACCCCACCCGCACCATGGAGGCCATGGTCAAGACGGTGGAAATCCTGCGCTACCGCTACGGTTTCAGGGATTACATTCACCTCAAAATCCTGCCCGGGGCTTCGTTCGACTGTGTTGCCGAGGGCTGCAAGCTGGCCGACCGGGTATCCGTGAATATGGAAGCTCCCACCGTCCAACACCTGGCTAGGCTGAGCAAGCGGAAGGACCTGTACCGGAACATATTGGAGCCGATGCGCTGGGTCAAGAAGCTGAAAGCGGCGAACGAAAGGCTGGCACCGTCCGGGCAGACGACGCAATTTGTCGTCGGGGCGGCGGGAGAAAGCGACCTTGACCTGCTGCGCACTACATCGGCTCTATACCGAGAAGTGGAGTTGTGGAGGGCTTATTTCAGTCCTTTCCGGCCGGTCAGTAACTCACCGCTTGAGGGGAGACCGCCGGCCAATCCGCTGCGCGCCCATCGACTCTACCAGTCGGACTGGCTACTCAGAGTATACGGCTTTCCGCTGAAAGAGGTCGAACTGGCGCTCGGGAAAAAGGGAGAGCTCTCTTTGAAGAAAGACCCCAAGCTGGTTATTGCTGAAAATCAACCCTGGCTGTTCCCGGTGGATGTCAACCGAGCGAGCTATGAGGAGTTGCTGCGTGTGCCCGGAATTGGCCCCGTATCGGCACAGCGGATAACTGAAGCCAGGCGGGAACACAGCATTGATTCCATGTTATCGTTGAGGAAGATGCGGGTGGTGACATCCAGGGCGGCCCCGTATATCTGGTTCCAGGGCATGCTGGAATGGGAAAAGCAGGTCTCATTCATTCCTAATCTGGATGAACTAGAGGCGCCAGCCCTTTCGCTGGCTCAGGCTCTCAGTCCATAGCTTTTTGCCAACTGTAAAGAAACGCCGTCTTGGCTTGGTATTTTTTCTAAATCTCTATAAGGCAGGGAGAGCGGTCACGTCGGTTTAAAAGATGGTACAATTATTCAAGAATACGCCAGCACCTGTATAAATAACCGGGAGGCAGAGATGTCGGTAATAAGTGAATACATAGATGGTCTGGGTGATTGTCTTAAAGCGCTTCCGGAAAAATCCATTGCTGATATAGCAGACACCATCTATAGAGCCTATCAGAAGAACAAACAGGTAATAATTATGGGTAACGGAGGCAGCGCATCGACGGCCTCTCATTTCGCCCGTGACCTCAGGATAGGTACAGCAGTGAAGGGGAAACCGCGGGTACGCGCTATGAGTATAACCGATAATATGGCGATGATTACCTCGCTGGCCAATGATATTGATTACAACTCTATATTCAAGGAGCAACTGGTAGGCCAGCTAGATGAAGGCGATGTGATTATCGGGGTAAGCGCTTCGGGCAACTCACCGAATGTGCTCAAGGCAGTGAAATATGCCCGCGAGAACGGGGCGATAACTATAGCTTTGACTGGATTTGACGGGGGAAAGCTGAAGGGGCTGGTTGATAAGGTAATTATAGTCGCCAGCCGGGATTACGGGCAGGTTGAAGACGTTCACTTGAGCCTGGACCATATGATTAGCTACTCAGTTAAGGCAATGATAGCCGGCGACTAAATATTTCTAAAAACGAAAGTGAGCTGTCTTAACTTCAAATTGGGGGATGGATAGCCAAAATATTCCCAATTAAATTGTGAGAATAATTTCTGCTCTGCGATGTTTGCTAAGTTTTTAGTCCCTTCAATTCAGTAGCGAGTCTCCCTGCGTACTCCTTTGCCCGCTCTATTTCACCCTCTTGAAGCGGCCCCTTCATGCCGAGCACAACGGCTTTCAGAACTGGCAGCAGTTGGTTCATCTGCTTCTCTCTGAGCTTTTCAGCAATCTTTTCGGCAGCACTGCCTTCCTTCCTCTCAATATTCTCAGGATTTTCAGTGTCGAAGGTTACGAAAGGTTTGTTCATCCATTCCTCTCTCTTCAACTTGCCCAAGAAACCTTTGACCGTAAAGCTCATTGTGCCAAATTTGGTTGGAGAACCGAGAACCAGAAAGTCATAGTCCTTTGCGTTCAGTTTCTTTACGTCCTTCACGTAGAAGACATCGACTTCTATTCCAGACTCTTTCAGTGTTTCTGAAATTGTCTCTGCGACTGTCCTTGTGTTCCCGTGAGAAGTGTCAAAAACTACTATTCCTTTCATTTTCGAGATACCTCCGCTCTTATTGCCGCTTGACCACCTGCCGTCCTATGAAATCAAACAAATATCCTGCCAGTCTTTTTGGTAATCCTAATGAAGTAGGATAATAATAGTCGGATTCAAACCAGCCCTTTTCCGTGTAATAGTGATAATCCCGGTATTTCTCTCCGGCAGACTTGATGAGTGGTCGTGACACCCGGAACATCATCAGCCTGAAAAATGAAGGCGGTGGTGTGGGACGAAGGAGTTCCTTATAGAATCTGGCTGAGGCTTTTCTCACTTTCTGGACTAATTTTCTCTGCTGTAGTTCGGTCATGGGTTCTAAAGTATTTATACAACATCCCTTTGATACATGAAACCCCAGGTTCTCACCAGTAAAATATAAATATTTAAGAATGTCGCCGCCACGGCCTATGCCCTGAGTAACAATAGCTGTACAGGTTTTCCCGAAAAATCTTGGGCGGTGGTCAATAAATGCCGTGCGGTCGAATAAGTTTTTCATGCGGGCTGAAAGCTGAAATGCGTAATTCGGAGTAGCGAAAATGACGCCATCCGATTGCTCCATCTTCTCCAGCAATACATCCCGGTCATCCTTTAAAGGACAATGTTCTTCACCTTTGTCAAAGCAGAGCTTGCAGCCCCGGCAAAACTCAAGGTGATAATCACTTAAAAATACATATTCAAAGTCAATCTCACCGTATTGCTTCAAATTCTTCTCAAACTCTTGCACTGCCTGATAGGTAGCCTTCTTGGTCTGAGTCCCTATAAAAGCAGTCACCTTTTTCATTTTACGTCACCTCGTTTCTAATTAGATTAAACTATTTACTACATAATGTTGTAAAACAGAAAAATTCCGTCCTCCAACCGTCATAATTCGTGACTGGAAATTGTCTGACAGGTATTTGCCAATATTCACGCCTTTGGACTAAACTACCTGTATACTTTTTCCTGTGGAGGTCATTAACGTGGACAGTAAAAATGAACTCGAAATGGCACCCCCTGCCGAGGCTGGTTTTTCAGGCGAACGATTGAATCGTATCAGTCGTGTAATGCAAAAACATATTGACCGTGGCGATATACCCGGTGGCGTTACTCTGGTGATGCGAAAAGGGAAAGCCGTTCACTACGAAGCAATCGGTTTTATGGATATCGCCTCAAAGAAGCTTATGTCAAAAGACGGCATCTTTCGAATGTACTCAATGACCAAACCAATCACCGCGGTGGCTGTGCTTATGCTCTACGAAGAAGGCAGCCTGATGCTTGATGACCCGGTGTCAAAATATATACCCGCATTCGCCAATCCCATGGTAATAGTTGCACAACCTCCAAAAGGCAGGGCCAAATACTGGCCCGTGGGACGCATCTACACTGAGCCGGCCAAAAGGGAGATTACTATCAGGGACCTGCTTACTCATACTGCCGGCTTGGCATCTCCCAGGCTCACGCCTGTTGCTTTTGTCAAAGACCTTTCCGATGCCATCAAGGGTTCTTTGTTTTTCCCTCACGATGACGGCACAGCACGTCCTCGTATATCAATCCGGGAGTCAGTAGAAAAATTGGCAGGTATACCGCTCAGTTTTCATCCCGGAACATGCTGGCAGTACGGTCATGAGTATGACGTGCTGGGTGTACTTGTCGAGACAATTTCCGGGAAATCCCTTGAAGATTACTTCCAGGAGAAAATATTGGCCCCACTTAATATGAAGGAAACTTCCTTCCTGCTTCCGGAGGATAAAGTCAATCGTCTGGTAACTGCGTATACCTGGGATGAGTCATGGAAGCTTAAAGTTTACGACCATCCGCGAGACAGCATTAAGGTGATGGGGCCAAAAGATATATTTTCAGGGCTGGGAGATTATGGAGGGATTGTTTCTACAGCCTCGGACTACCTGCGATTTGCTCAGATGCTGCTCAACAGGGGTGAACTTGATGGCGTCCGTTTGCTAAGCCCCAAGACGGTGGAGCTAATGACTCTGAATCATACCGGCGACCTGTTTATCTATGCCCGCGCCTATGGTTGGGGTTACGGTTTGAGCCTGGGGGTTCGCACCGATTTAACTGAATCTACAGCTATCGGTTCAATAGGGACTTATGGCTGGAGCGGTGCCGCGTGCACGCAGTTCTTCGTTGACCCGAAGGAAGAATTAATCGCTCTTGCTCTCTCGCAGGTATTTGGTTTCGGGTTCAAACCTGGTTTTGCTTTAGACCAGGAATTTGAGAAGGCCATATATCAGGCGATAATCGACTGAGGGATGGCTCACGTCGCAGGCTATCCTTCTGGTTCTAACCACAGGTATAATGGAAATTCAAGTATCATCCCTCCCGTCATTGAAACCCGGTCTTGCCAAAACACATTTAGAAGCATTTAATTATTAACCAGAAGCAAACAAAAAGGAGTATGTAAAATGCGACTAAAAGACAAAGTGGCCATCATAACCGGTGGTGGGAGTGGCATTGGGCGGGAGACCTGCCGGCTTTTTGCCAGGGAAGGGGCGAAAATCATGATTGCCGACCTGATAGTTGAAGAGGCTAAAAAGGTAGCTGATGAGCTCAAAGCCCAGGGACATCAAGCAATGGCTATGAAGACGGATATAACCGATCTTGAAGAGGCTCAAAAGCTGGTTGACGCTACTCTGAACAAGTTTGGCCAGATAGATATACTGGCCAATATTGCCGGGGGGTCAGCCGGGCCGGTTATCAAGACCAGGCATAGCCTCTTCGCCGAGTCAACCAGAGAGCGCTGGGAAGATATGATTAATCTTAATCTCTACGGTGCATTTAACTGCACACGGGCGGCAATTAATCACATGATAGAAAAGCGCAGCGGAAAGATTGTCAGTTTCGCCTCTACTGCGGGGATGATTGGTATGCAGAAGGCAGCTGAATATTCAGCGGCCAAGGGCGGTATCATTGCCTTTACCAAGACACTGGCTAAGGAGGTAGGGCAGTATGGTATAAATGTTAACTGTATCTCTCCGGGCGTAATTGGCAGCCCCCGTGTTCAGCAGATGCCAAAAGAAATGGTTCAGCAATGGCTGGATGGAATCCCATTGGGCAGGTTGGGTAAACCAGAGGAGGTAGCCAGCGTGGTATTGTTCTTAGCTTCAGACGAAGCCAGTTACATCACCGGTGAGAATATTACGGTGGCCGGGGGTCTGCCTCTGGGGCCAAAAGGGTATTAGCATGCATATTCCGCGTCGGCCGTCACCGCAGACCTGGCTGAAGTGCTGAAATTCCAGGAGGCGAATCTATGTGAATATGAGGCTTCTGATGATATGATAGCCAGCCATAGTTGCTAGGAGCAGCTTTCCTGCTCTACGCTTTGCTTGAGCTACCCCACTATTAAGATAAACAGGAGGTGATTTTAGATGCCATGGCCGATTGAGTATTTTCATTATATTCCAGCACCATCAAGTATTATTGAAATGATGCCCGGTGCAATGAAGATAATGACGCAATGCGCTGCCGTGAAGCCCGGAGAAAACGTTGTTATCGCCTGTGATACAAATAAATCGCGACTTGCCGAAATACTGGCAGCCGCAGCTTATGCCGTTGGCGGGAAACCAGTTATTACCATGTTCCCGCCTACAGGCGCTCACGGTGCTCAGGTGCCCAGGCCAGTTGTCGCTGCCTGTGCCCAGTCAGATGTTTTCTTTCTACCTACAAGCTGGTCAATGACCCACACTGACGCACGGGTTGAAGCCATTAAAAACGGGGCGAGAGGCTCCACAATGTGTGAGGTAACCGAAGATTGCCTGTGTACTGGGGGTATTTTGGCCGACTA
>Ga0209427_10010677_pt1 | contig 10151 bp, 9 predicted proteins | sample DeeMarSWOR136_30_FD_187465 | JGI IMG/M metagenome (GOLD analysis project Ga0209427, IMG submission 187465) | Marine sediment microbial communities from White Oak River estuary, North Carolina - WOR-1-36_30 (SPAdes) (version 2) | ecosystem: Environmental > Aquatic > Marine > Intertidal zone >...
CCCCCTCCAGTTATAATATCATCATAGCTATATTCGTAGGATTTATCCCCATTACAATCCTTTACAAAAAAAACGGCTTTCAGTTCTTCTGTTTTAAATTCTTCTATATTGCCCTCCAAAGTCGTTAGATGAAATTGCGGTTTGTTGGGAAAAAAGTCGTTGGTTTGGCCTTTTGCTATAGTACCATCTTTTAATTGTATGACCACTGTATTTGGTTGCATTGTACCCTCCAGAAGTTTTTTTCAGTAGTTTTCGCATGGCAAAAGGAGATATGTGAGGTTCGCTCCGACATGTCAAATAGGCTGAGCTGGCATTGGACCAAATATTCTCCAAATGCACTACGTATTAAGGTCATTCATTGCAGTCCGAAATTCAAGAGACTGCAGATATGTAACTGAAATCATAAGTGGTGTCAATCTCTTGGGCCAGATTTCGGTTAACCGAGAGCCTGGATGGGTGTTTTCAGGGGGAGAGCGAAAAAATGAAGCTGTAACCGTAGGCATGTGTCTTTTTTGACTTATGAGGACGGGTTTGATATTGTGCCGACAAGTCTTATATGAAACGCATCTTGCATATTTGGGAGCTTATGTTGTTTGCCGCATTCGTCACGTTGGTTCCGGCGATCTCTGCGATTTTGTGGGCGGAAAGTGTGATGGAAGATTCTGACTTTGAAAGACTCGGAAAACCCAAACCCGGTGAGTGGCTCTTTCACTTTCATGAGCCTGGGCAATCTTTTGACGAGTATGTACGGAGCGATCCTGTCAGGGCGTCAGGGAGGCGGCGGGTGCTAGTATTTCAGCCCGTAGGACCACTTTCCCAGACAGAGCAAGACATCATAAGCAAGGCAACGTTGTTTGCAGGAATATGGTTTGATCTCCCAACCGAGGTCGAGCGACCCGTTGGGCTTCCAGAAAAGGGATGGCATCGGCTTAGGCATTTCCCGTGGCAGGATAGACCTGCCAAGCAGTATCAGACCGGTTATTTTCTCTATGAGCTTTTGCCCGGAAGCCTCCCAGAAGATGCGGTCTGTTATCTGGCCATAACCATGGTCGACCTCTATCCTGATGAGCAATGGAATTTTGTATTTGGCCAGGCATCGTTGTCTGACAGGATCGGGGTCTTTAGCATGGCGCGCTATTTTGCCCGGTTCTGGGGAGAAGAAGAAACAGGGGAAAGCTGCACCGTTGCCCTTCGGAGGTGCTGCAAGGTGCTCGTCCACGAGGTCGGTCACATGTTTGGGTTGGCACACTGTACATACTATGGATGTGCCATGAACGGAAGCAATTCTCTTGAAGAGTCTGATAACCGTCCTTTGCGCTTGTGTCCCATATGCCTGAAGAAACTCCAATGGAACCGTGGGTTTGACACCATCAGGCGGTATGAAAAACTCAAAACATTTTATAAGCAATATCATTTGAAAGAAGAGGCAGTCTGGATCAATAAGCGATTGAGGAGTTTAGATTAGTGAAAGGAGAGCGAACCGGTCAATTGGAACGCTTTGTTTTGGTTTCAACACCCTGGCCCCTTTATAGCCGTCCTTCCATTCAGCTTGGTGCCCTTAAGGCCTATTTAGGAGCGCAGTTCCCAAAGTTAAAGGTACACGCTCTTCACGTCTATCTCAAGGTGGCCGAATCCATTGGATACGAACTGTATCGGGCCATCTCAGAAAGGACCTGGCTGGCAGAATCCGTCTACGCCGCTCTGCTATTTCCAGAACGTACAAAAGAGATTGAAAAGATTTTTTGCCGAGAGGCCAGGGGTAAACCCAACCTTCGCAAGATAGATTTCAAGACGCTGATCTCCCAGGTAAGGGATGTCTCCGACGGTCTTATTGACAGCGTGGACTGGAAGCGTTGCGGGCTTGCAGGTTTTTCAATATGTCTTTGTCAACTCAGCTCTTCCCTTTATTTTATCAAGCGCATCAAGCAAAGGTTTCCAAATCTCCCCATCGTGATAGGCGGGTCCATGTTCGCGGGAGACTCAACCCGGAACCTGTTTCAGGTGTTTCCCGAGATCGATTTTGTGGTCAACGGTGAAGGAGAGCTACCGCTCAGCCAATTGGTTCGTCATCTGACAGATTCCCAAAGCAATAAGGAGATGCCACCGATTCCAGGGATCGTCACGCGTGAAACTGCACGAGACAAGACCCATGTCTCATTTTGCCAAATGGAGACCTTGAACAGCCTCCCGTCTCCCGACTACGATGACTACTTTCATATGCTCAAGACATTCAGCCCGCAAAAGACCTTCTTTCCTACTGTTCCAGCCGAAATATCCAGGGGCTGCTGGTGGCGCAGGCCACAAGGTGCCGGCAAAAACTCGGGTTGCGCCTTTTGCAACCTCAACCTCCAGTGGGACGGCTACAGGTCAAAGAGCCCGTTGCAAGTCGTATCGGAGATCGATCACCTGACCACCAAGCACAAGACACTTTCTGTGGCCTTCATGGATAACCTGCTTCCGGTGAAAGCGTCCAGAGAGATTTTTGAACAGCTTGGCAAGCTGAACAAGGATTTTCGTTTCTTTGGCGAGATCCGGGCCTCCACACCAAGGCGCGTGTTGGAGGCCATGCAGGCCGCAGGGATGCACGAGGTCCAGATCGGTATTGAGGCCCTCAGCACCCGGTTGCTTAACAAACTGAACAAAGGGACCACGGCCATCCAGAACCTGGAGATCATGAAGCACTGCGAGGACCTTGGCATTGGAAATGTTTCGAATCTGATACTCCATTTTCCTGGCAGCGACCACCAGGATGTGGAGGACACTTTACGAAACTTGGAGTTCGCTCTGCCATTTCGTCCGCTGAGGTTTGTCCATTTCTGGCTTGGCCTTGGAAGCCCTGTGTGGCAAGATCCGAGAGCCTTTGGGCTCAGGGCGGTCTTCAACCATGCGAATTATGCTGCCATATTCCCGCCAGATGTTTTCAGTTCCATGCGATTCATGATCCAGGCCTATCGTGGGGACCTTGGGCATCAAAGAAAACTCTGGCAACCGGTCAAGAAAAAGGTAAGGGCCTGGAAAAAGGCATACGCCGAACTCCACAAGAGTCCTTCGCGTGTACCCATCCTCAGCTTTCGGGACGGCCGGGACTTTTTGATCATACGCCAGAAGCGGTTTAAGGGCGAACCGCTAACGCACCGCCTCGTGGGGACATCCAGGACGATCTACCTTTTTTGCCAGAAACATCGTTCGCTCAACAGCATCCTGACCCATTTTCCGGGGCTATCTGAGGACAGGGTCGTGCCTTTTTTGAAGATGATGATTGACAAGAAATTGATGTTTGAAGAAAATGGCAAATACCTGAGTCTAGCCATGCCGGCGAGGCCCGAAAACCTGTGAGGATAAACCATGAGCAAACACATGCAATTGACGGTCCGTATTCGCCCTTATTACAAGAAGGGTTTGAAGAAGGCATACCCCAGACTTGCGCATCGGTTCAGTTATCTGGATGAGGCATGGGTCGAGGCGAATCCTTCATTCTTTGAAATCATAGCAAAGCTTGACAAACTCCTGTACCAACTGGAAGGCGATCCTCCATTCAGAGAGATTCTTCTCCGGCACAGATCAGCACTTCGCAGGCTTTACGAGGATATAGAGGAGCGTATTGCCGACTGGCACCTAGCAAAGGCCGATCGGCTTCTGTATGAAATAGAAGACATTTTTGACGAGATAGAACACGAGCTGGGCGAGATATAGGTTATGATTTCAGTCACAGTGCCTGGTAGAGCTCTTTTGCATGATAGGAACTACGCACAAACGGACCGCTGGTAACTTCGGAAAAGCCTATTTTAAGAGCGGCCTCCTTCCACTTATCAAATTCTTCGGGATGAATAAAGCGATCAACTTGTAAGTGCTCCCTCGTGGGCTGAAGATATTGACCCAGCGTCAGGGTGCTGCACCCCGCGTCAAGAAGATCCCGCAGCGTTTTTTCGACTTCTTCGGCAAATTCTCCCAGGCCGAGCATGAGGCCGGACTTGGTGGGTATGGTAGGATCGTACTTTTTAGCCCGCTGCAGTAATTCAAGTGAGCGACGGTAATCGGCCTGTGGCCGAGCCGAAGGATAAAGACGCGGGATGGTTTCAAGATTATGGTTCAGGACATCGGGACATGCCTCCACGATCGTCTGAAGCGCATCCGTATTTCCCTGCAAATCCGGTATCAAGACCTCCACAAGCGCATCGGGCATTCTTTGGCGGATCTCTTTTATTGTTTTTGCAAAAAGACTGGCTCCGCCGTCAGCAAGATCGTCCCGGGTGACAGAGGTGATGACCACATAACTCAATCGCATGCTTTGCGCGGCTTCGGCCACCCTGGCCGGTTCGCCGGGATCGGGCAGGCCTATGGGCCCGTGTGTCACCGCACAGAAACGGCAATTGCGCGTGCAATAGGGCCCCATAATCAGGAAGGTTGCAGTCTCCCGGGAAAAACACTCCCAGATGTTAGGGCACTTGGCTTCCTGGCACACTGTATGAAGCCGGCTTTTCTTTAGCCTGGCCCTCACTTTTTCATACGTGGCCCCAGTTGGAAGGCTCCGTTTCAACCAGCGGGGTTTTCGGGCGTGAATTTTCGATTCCTGATCATGAATCATTTGGTTCTCTTGCCCGCTCCTTTCAGTCGCTCGAGCCCTCAGAGCGATCAGAGAAAAAAGTTTTGTCTGCTCGAAAACTCTGTGTCTCCGTGAACTCTGTGAGAGCTAAGAAAATTCGGTGCGCGGTTACCTTTGTAAAATCCCCCGTAATTCTAACAGGTTTGTCATGACTAGCTCAACCCCGAAAACCGCCTGGACGTGCCGTTTTACGCTCTCCCGTACTTGATCCATGGATACTTTACGTGAAAGCTCCCGTTGCATGGATGTCATCCCTATATCCTGAAGACCGCAGGGATTTATCCAGCCAAAAGGCTTCAATGAGAGATTTACATTAAATGCAATGCCATGGAAGCAAATTCCCCGGCGAACAGCTATCCCGATACTTCCCAGTTTATTATTGCCCACCCATACTCCCCTGCTAATGGGATTCCTTTCAGCCTTAATTCCCCAGTCTGCGGCAGCCCGAATCATGACCTCTTCGAGATATTCAACATAGTCGACCACTCTTAGCCTGGCAACTTGCAGATTGATTAGGGGATACATAACGAGTTGGCCGGGGCCGTGAAAAGTAATGTTGCCGCCACGCTCCACTTGGATCACGGGAATTCCTGCTTTTTCCAGAAAATCCTCGGACACTGTTAAGTTGTTCAGCCCGCCCCTGCGACCGACGGTGAAGACAAGAGGATGCTCCAACAATAAGATCACATTCGTGTCAATGATCTTGTCTTTTCTTGCAGCCACAAGATCAGTCTGCAGCCTCCATGCCTTCCTGTATTCTATGGAAGGAAGCTCAATGCAGAGCCATCTTTGTAACCGTTCATTGGCATTTTTTTTGTCATTGCGAGTCGCCGACGCGCCATAGCTTTGGCGACGGTGTGGAGCGTACCGACGAGGCGATCTCGGAGATATTAACTGTGAGATTGCTTCGCTCCGCTCGCAATGACAGGGGGCATGTTGAGCCATGTGAATGGGTACCCATCTTTTATCTAACCGGTCATGCATCAGAACATAAAAACTCCAACAAAGTCTTGCTAAACAATTCCGGGGCTTCACTCGGAATGGAATGGCCGATTCCGTTGATATGTTTATGCTGTCCATTGCAAAGCAGTGCGAGCCCCCTTGCCCGTTCTTCTGTCACTAGTAGGTCGTCGGAGGCCGAAATAACAAGGCAAGGGGTACGGACATTTCGTGCAATCTTGGAAAGTGGGGGGTAAGCAGTCATAGCTTCGAGTTGGGCTATAAGCGCTTCGGTTCTGTTTCTCCTGACGATGGCCTTTACGATATTGTCCAGCGTTCCTTCCTTTTGCTTCAAAAAACTTTCCCCGAAAACAACCGGAAGTGAGGCCCATACCACTCCCTCAAGACCGGAACTCTTTAGTATTTCCAGCCATGACCTTACACAAAGCCTGGCACGACTGGTAGATTTTGCACCGACACCGCACAACACAAGCCGGGAAACACACTCGGGAAAATTAGCGGCATATGCAAGTGCAACCTTGGCCCCATGGCTCAGCCCTACCAGGTGCGCTTTTTCAACCTCCAGATGTTTGAGTAATGCAGCAAGATCCGCGGCGTGACGCTCCAGCGATAGCTCGTGTTCTCCCAAGTCGCTTTGTCCCTGGGCTCTGGCATCGTACATAAGCACCCGGAACCGGTCTTTAAGGGCAGCGGCATGCGTTTTCCAGTACACTGTTGTCTGCATGGTGCCGTTCAGAAAAACAACTACCGGTTGTGTCAAGTCAAACCCCTCCGTTTCGTAGTAAATAGAGCAGTCATCTTTTGTTCTGAAATACGGCATCCAGCAGCTCAATCTTCATCCTGCAAGACATGGCTTTCGCGCCGCTGTTGTCTCATCCAATCTTCTTACTTTGCAGCTTTTTGGTGCATCATGCAGCAGGTCCGGGGCTTCCTTAGCCTCATTGACAATCGCTTTGAACGCTTCGATAAACTGATCGATCTCTTCTTTGGACTCCGTCTCGGTGGGTTCCACCATGATCGCACCGTGTACGACCAGCGGAAAATAAACAGTGGGCGGATGAAATCCGTAATCCATAAGTCGCTTTGCCATATCCAGGGTTGCAACTTTTTGGGTGGCTTGATGTTTATCGGAAAAAACGCATTCATGCATGCAAGGCCTGTCGTAGGGAAGATGCAATGTTCCTTTTAACCTTTCCTTGATATAATTTGCGTTTAAAACAGCAAGCTGGCTGGCCCTTTTCAGGTTCTTCGGCCCCATGCTGCGAATGTAACTGTAAGCCTTTAGCATGACACCGACACTTCCATGAAAGGCTGAAACCTTGCCTACAGATTCAGGATAGTTTTCAACAAGGAGATATCTGCCGTTTTCCTCAACCACTCGGGGAACAGGCAGAAATGACTCAAGGTGCTTTTTGACACACACAGGACCCGAACCGGGCCCTCCGCCTCCGTGGGGAGTCGAAAAGGTCTTGTGTAGATTCAGCTGCATCACGTCGACTCCGATGTTTCCCATCTTTACCATACCCATGACGGCATTCACGTTTGCACCGTCACAATAGACCAGCCCGCCTTTGGCGTGGACAAGGTCGGCTATTGCTTGGCTGTTTTCTTCAAAAAGACCGAGGGTGTTGGGGTTGGTTACCATGATTCCGGCTGTGTCTTCATCCATGACCTCGGCTATGGCCTCCACAGAAAGGATTCCCTGTTCATTGGATCTCACCGGCACAGGACGGTAACCACACAGAGCCGCGCTGGCCGGGTTTGTACCGTGTGCAGTATCCGGGACAATGATCTTTGAACGCTGTGCCCCTTTCTTCTTGTGAAAGGCATAGATAACAAGCATGCCAGTAAGCTCTCCATGAGCTCCTGCCGCGGGCTGAAGAGTGATTGCGTCCATACCGGTGATTTCGGCAAGATATTGCTCAAGTTCAAACATTATCTTGAGCGCCCCCTGGGACAGACTGGCCGGAAGCAGGGGATGAGCCCCGCTAAACCCTGAAAGGCTTGCCTGTTTTTCATTGGTCTTCGGACTGTACTTCATGGTGCATGAACCTAACGGGTACATGCCGGTATCCACCCCGAAGTTCCACTGTGAGAGCCGGGTGTAATGGCGTACCACGTCAACCTCGCTCAAATCCGGAAAGTCGGGGCCTTCGGCTGTAAGTTCTTGGTCCAGAGGGAAGGATTCGACGTCACGACGGGGAAGGGAAAATCCGCATCTCCCCTTTTTCCCTTTTTCCCAAAGGAGCGGCTCATTAAGTATAAGGCCTGTGGTACCTACAGATTCTTTCATGATTTAACCTCCCTGACGAGAGCATCCATGTCTTCCTTGGACCTGGTTTCCGTGACACACAAGAGAGAATGGTTGGCAAGTTCGGGATAGAAGGGAGCCAGAGAAAGGCCTGCTACTATCTTTTTCTCAAGGAGGCGCTCGTAGGTAGTCTTGAAGCCCTCAGGGAATTCCACTACGAATTCGTTGAATGTGGGGTTATCAAACCTTATGGTAAATCCGGCGTTTTTCAGTTCCTTCTTTAGATACTCTGCCTTGTCATAGTTGAGACGAGCAAGTTCCCGTATCCCGGCCTCCCCGACAGAAGCCATATACATGGCAGCAGCCAAAGCACAAAGGCTGTTATTGGTGCAGATGTTGGAAGTTGCTTTTTCCCGGCGGATATGCTGCTCGCGGGTCGCAAGCGTCAGAACAAAGCCTCTTTTTCCGTCCAGGTCTTTGGTTTGGCCAACCAGGCGACCAGGCAGGCTGCGCATGAACTTCTTTCTGCTTGCGAGCATCCCTAAGGCCGGTCCGCCGAAGGAACTGGGAATACCGAGGCTCTGGCCTTCTCCGGCTACAATATCAGCTCCTTGACTGCCTGGATTTTTTAGGAGCCCATAAGCAAGGGCTTCCGTAAAGGAGGCGACAAAGAGAGCCTTTTTGTCATGAGCCACTTCTCCAATGGCCCGGAGGTTCTCAATGCATCCGAAAAAATTGGGTGACTGCACGGCAACAGCTGCAAGATCATCCACGTCATCAAGCCCAGTAAGGTCGGTCACACCGCTTTCAAGATAGCCGAGTTCCACAACTTCATAACCGGTGGGCTCAAAATAGGTTTGAACCACTCGACGATACAAGGGGTGTATCAGTCTTGAAACAGCGACTTTTCTCCGTCTGGTTACACGAATGGCCATTAGCAGTGATTCGGCCAGGGCCGTGGCACCATCGTAATGCGATGCGGTTGCTATTTCCATGCCCAGAAGCCGGGCGGCAAGCGTCTGATACTCATAAATCGCCTGGAGTGTTCCCTGGCTCATTTCCGGCTGGTAGGGGGTGTAACATGTTACAAACTCGGAGCGACCCAATAGGTAAGATACTGACGCAGGAATAAAATGTTCATAACTACCTGCTCCCATAAACACTTTGTACTCCGGGGAGACGGCCACACTGTTGGAAAGCGCGGCCATATGGTCGTTCAGTTCCCACTCGGTCAATGGCTCTGGCAGATTGAGATCGCCCTTGCAGCGGCAATCCTCAGGGACGGTCGAAAAAAGGTCGTCAAGGTCGTCAACCCCAACGACCTGAAGCATTGAAGCAATATCTTCACGAGTATGAGGTAAGTACAGCATTTACTCTGCTCCTTTCAGCTTTTCCAGGCAGGCGATATTGGTCATAAGAGCGTCCATTTCAGATATGTCGTCGGGACTGACCTCAACGAACCATCCATCGCCGTATGGACTTTTGTTCACCAGTTCAGGCGATTCCTCAAGCTCCGTGTTTACAGCAATAATTTCTCCGCTCACCGGCAAGTAACATTCGCAAACGGCTTTGACTGATTCCACGGTCGCGAATTCTTCCCCCTGTTTAAATGCATCACCCACCTGGGGCAGTTCCACGAAAACAATGTCTCCAAGTTGATCCTGGGCATAGTCGTCAAGGCCGACCCTGATCTTGTCACCCTCAAGCCTGGCCCATTCGTGATCTTCTGCATAGCGGACATCGTCGGGCAGATTCAATTCATCGATTTCTTTCATGGCCTTTCCTCCTAATTTCTACTGGACGTTGATTAGTTTTTTTCAATACCCTGCTGCTTACGGCGGGGTTATTCATTTTCCGTTTTTTATCGAGGTGCTGATAAACTCTTGGAGTCTCTAATAACTTGCTACTGGATACTTGGTGCTGGATGCTTGGATTCAAGATGGATCATCCAGTATCAAGTATCCAGGATCCAGCAGCTGAACGTATTGTCTATGGGATAAAAATGTTAAGGTCTTCCCGTTTATCGGGGGAGGTTCATAACAGCCAAAAGATTTATCGATTATCACATACCGCATATGAATGCAAATACCACATTGTGATTTGTGCAAGAAATTGATTTACATCTTGAGTTGACGAGATTCCTTAAGCCTGATATTGTCCTTGGTTTTCAAGAGGAAAGGAGACAACTGATGAGCGCACTTCAACGAACGATGTTCTATGACCAGCACGTAGCCCTGGGCGCCAAGATCGTGGAGTTCGCCGGCTGGGAGATGCCCATTTTCTACCCCACCGGCATCGTGCAGGAGCATCTGGCCACCCGCAAGGGAGCAGGACTTT
>Ga0209427_10010678_pt1 | contig 10150 bp, 6 predicted proteins | sample DeeMarSWOR136_30_FD_187465 | JGI IMG/M metagenome (GOLD analysis project Ga0209427, IMG submission 187465) | Marine sediment microbial communities from White Oak River estuary, North Carolina - WOR-1-36_30 (SPAdes) (version 2) | ecosystem: Environmental > Aquatic > Marine > Intertidal zone >...
ATCTTTTTCATAATATTACTCCTTCAAAACCCCAATATATGGTTATGGGTTTTGTGGGATCTGCCAAGGAAAAGGTTCTACTACCGTCACGTGTAACACGTTGGCATTCAAAGACGTGACAGCCCTAAAGTACCACAACATTTTTAAATATCAAATCCAAAAAATATTCAGCCGCGGTAGCTCAGGTGGGAGAGCGCTAGACTGAAGATCTAGAAGTCGCTGGTTCGATCCCGGCCCGCGGCATGTATAGGTGGTTATGTCCTAACCACCCATTCTTTTTGATTTTTTTATGAATAAAAGTTTGTGAATATATTTCAAATCATATATAATTTGTTTTTATATAAGAGTGATAGATATACTTTACAGATTTTCTACACAATAGTAATTGGAGAATAGAAGCCTTTTTTCACATCTGTACCCTGAATCTTGCTGAATAAAACGAGGATTTCCTTATCAAGATGTTTTACTTACGATTTCAATGGCAATAGAACACAAAAACCAAAGGAATTGGCACCCGGGTATACACTTACGATTACGCCAACAGGTTAATAAAGGTAGAAGAGAATGACACCACACTGGGAGAGTACGTCTACGAGGGTGATGAGAGGAGAATTCAGGTGATGGAAAACAACGAAACAACCACCTACATATATTCTGGCTCGAACGGTTTGTACGAAGAAACTGAAATCAAAATGGAATCCCAGACGAACGTGAGCGTTCACATGTGTTTGGTTTTTAACACCAACCTGACATTCTTATACTCAGATTGTTAGGTTTTTAACACTTTACTTTTGGCAAAGTAAAGGAAGAAGCATTTGAATCCCTTGAGAAAATTAGCAGAAAATCAAAAAAAAGAATTCTCTAGACTTGCTTTTCTGAAGCAGGGGCTTCATCTTTTTGTATGTGGTAATTCCGATCTCCAATAAGATGCATATCCCTCTCTTTGTAACAGATCTCCCCAGCAAAGGGATTATCAAGAGCGAAGACTACACCACCACTGAATATTTCTAGATTTTTAGTTTGGCAGACCTGGGGCATCGATCCTCCTCGTTTCCCTACCTCAAAAGTGCTTTTTCATTGGACGCTTTTACTAACCTTGTGCCAATCACATTTTGTTACACGTGTAACATCCTATGAATATACCTCCTGATAAAGAGGCACTAAGTTTATAAAAGACAGGTATAAAAAGAACCAAGCACTAAGTCTAGCACTTAAAGGGGTGGAGAAAAGGAGTGACAATCCGTGGAGTGATAGGTATGAAAGTGAATGTTACCGAAATAGTCCAGCATTTGAACATGACAGTATTGCTAGTGTTTTGTGTTTCCTACTCTCACTTGTGTCAAGGTGATATTGGTGATTGATAACAAATCACAGATCCTTGCTAAACTGCTTCGTGGAAAAGGTACCACATACATCCTCGAGTATCTGCACAGAAATGGAACAGGGCAGCACAGAGATTTCAAAAAATTTTTGTCCAACGAACCCTGTAATGATCGTCTTCGTGAACTTCTGAGAGTCAATTATATTCAGCACCACCTGATAAAAGATCCCGGGAAAAGAGAATGGTATACTCTCACAGATGAAGGCAGTAAATTTCTGAGACTCATAAAAGGGTTATCAGAACTTGAGAACGGAAAAGAAGAATTCTTGATGTTATTTGGGTTAGCTGGTACTAAAGAAATACTTCAACATCTTGTGGAAAATGGAGGATCTCAACACAAGGATTTTGATCTGAGTGTCAGCTTGACTACCCTAAATGTACGTCTCCACAAGCTTCTCAAATTCAATCTAGTTGAGCATCATATTATGAAAAAACCCACAAGAAGAGAGTGGTACAAAATCACAGAGAAAGGTATGAAAGCGCAAGAATATTTGGAAGACATCTTTGAATTAGTAAAGGAAGAATAATCAGACCATCATCCTTGATTTGCATTTCTTTACTGTTTTTTCCATATCGTTAGCTTTTACTATTCTACTGCAACTTTGAAGAATCTCTTTAGTCATGACCTTTTTATGCTGATTGTACATATACAATAAAGGTGAAAGAGGAAAAAGGTGTTAATTCTACTTTTGGCAGTTGGGGTTATCATTCTTAATATCTTAATAAACGTCTTCAAATTCTGCAGTATTTCTTTTGTGAAAATATCTCCGTTTACCAGAACCACAAGCATATAAAGGTGGAGTATACAAGGAGGTAACCAGAAATACAACCAGAAGGGATCGAAATGTCAAACAGAAAAAAGAACAGAAAGAAGAAAAACAAACCTGTTCCAAATAAAAAGCTCGAAAAAACTCTAAGAAAGGCAGGCATTAAAGATGTTGAACGTCTATTTATTATTGGCATCTCGTTTCAAAAAAGAGAAATATATGATGTAGCTGAAAAAATATTTACAAAGATTGTAGAGCTTGATCCTGACCATGAAGAAGCATGGCTCAACAAAGGAATAGTATTAGGACATCTTGGAAAATCCAATGAAGCATTGACGTGTTTTGATACAGTTCTCAAAATAAATCCAAATAATTCTCGAGCGTGGTACAACAAGGGAGTATCATTGGGAAACCGTGGAAACCATGAAGAAGAAATTCTATGCTATGAAAAAGCTTTATTCATAAATCCTTACTTTGTCGAGGCTTGGCATAATAAAGGAGGAATTTTAACAACCCTTGGGAAGTATGACGAAGCACTTGCATGTTATGACATGATCCTTGAAATTGATCCCATCAATGGAGATGCATGGTACAACAAAGGGGTATTTCTCGGAGAACTCGGTAGATATGATGAAGCAATTGTATGTTATGACAAGGTCCTCTCCATGAATCCTTACGATGCTGAGGCATGGTCTGCCAAAGGAACAGCTTTAGGTGCCCTCAACAAACACGAAGAAGCAATCGGATGCTATGATATGGCCTTGTCTATAGATCACGACAACGCTAATGTGTGGTCCAATAAAGGAGTCTCTTTAAGATGTCTTGGAAACTATGAAGAAGAAATTGCATGTTACGACAGAGCTCTAGCAATAGACCCTGTTCACATTGGATCGTGGTACAACAAGGGAGTAGCTTTAGGAAATCGTGGAAACTATAAAGAAGCTCTTACACATTATGACAAAGCTCTATCTATAAATCCTCAGTTTTTTGAAGCGTGGTTTAAGAAGGGAGTAGCTCTGGCCTTATAAAATACTTATAGATCCAAGTGTTGAAGGAAAAGGTTGATGTACCCCTGCTGATGGGGTTTTTCATGGAAGAGCCTTAGAAGACAAAAGTGGAAGAATTAGAGAAATGACCGAAAACTATTTAAGCCTCCTTATGGTTAGGAAATTACCGGAGACTAAATGGTACATCCCCCTCGGGACACCTAGATATAGGTTCAAACATCTGCATGAATGTTTAACTTGAGGTGATGAAAAGATGGCAATGGAACTCAGCTCGCTAACACCTTGGTCTTTTGATATTGATATGTTTAATGAGCTTCTAAAGGAGCATATTTGCTCTAACTGCACAAAGCCATGTGATATTGATGATATATACAGTCAATTACATAGATGCAGGACGAGTGGATTAGAACCATTTGCAGAGAATGTGCTAGATTTGTTTTCTGAGATCAGAGCAATGGAAAACCTACATTTTTCGGTACGAAGAAAAATAGTGTTTGCACATAAAAATTTTGAATTTGTCAGGGATGTAATTTCCGAAATCCAAAATTACAGCAAACAAAGATTTGCAGTTATTACTGGGTTGATGCTCCAGGACGAGTTACATCTCGGACATAAGTGTGTCATTGATCAGCTCAAATGGTATCAAGAGAAAGGCGCGGATATCTTCATTGCGTTATCTGATGTTGAAAGTTGGGTAAAGAATAAAAGAAAAATGAGCGTAGTAATAAAAGATGCTATGGAAAATCATCTTTTAAGTTATTTTGCGCTTGGTATTAAGCCTATACCAAGGAGATGTCAGATCTACAGTCAATGGGCAAGAAGAGAAATATTCTGCACAGCTCTTACCATTTCAGGTGCGATAGGCTATTCTGAGTGGCGTGAAAAATGGAGAACTGCTGGCGGAAATATAACCCCAGGGAAAATGTTCTTTCCTTTCGTGGTGGCAGCAGACATTCTCCACGCACAGCTGGAAAAATTTGGTGGAAAGAGACCCACTGTTGTCCCGGTTGGTATAGATCAATATGAGTACCTTAATATGGCAACAAGCCTTATAGAGAGATATAACATATTATTTCCACCAGATGATAGATACTACCCTCCCTCTGTAACATATCACAGGTTACTGGTAGGTACAGACATGAAGCCCATGGATACTGAAAGCGGAAACGCGATCTTTCTTTCTGACAGTCCTGATGTGGTTTCTAAGAAACTCATGGTAGCTGTGACAGGAGGACGGAGAAATCTAGAAGAGCAAAAGAGGCTGGGAGGTGATCCTAGAAGATGCGCACCATACGAAATGTACAAGTTTAACCATCCAGAGGACAGAGCAGTGAAAAGGATATTCGTAGATTGCGTTACTGGAGGCACATCATGTCATGATTGCAAAAATAGGATTATTGATTATTTTAAAGAGCTAGTGAAAGATTTTCAACAAAAAAGAAAGAAATTCGAAGATTCTGAGGAAATTTTGAAGTTCATGTTGACCCAAGACATTCTCAGAGAAAATGAATCGATCACCGAGATTACAGACATACAAGGTGTGTGAGCATGAAAAGTGAATCAGCTCTAATAGAGGAAAAACCTGGAAGGGCAGGTTGGCTTCAAAAGAAATACCCAAGAAATAGAGAATTTGAAATGCCTGTTGAGGGGAAAGGTAGAAACTATGTAGAAAAGGAGGTTAAAAATGCTATGAAGAGAATTCCTGCATGCTACCTGAGCGGTCAAGAAATGGCAAAGCCTGGAACGGTCAACGATGATATTGCTCGAGAAATGTATTGTTATGCACTTGAGACAGCCAATCCGAATAATGTTGATTCGGAGATGTTCTTAGGTTCTTATGAGCTTGAGAGAGAAGTTCTTGTTATGACGGCTGGACTGTTCAACTATCCCAAAGATCCCCAGGAAATAGGTGGTTGGATACTCAATGGAGGCACAGAAGCCATACTGCAAGCAGCATGGATGTATCGAAATATGTATTTCTTTGAACGGTTTCGATCTGTTGAGGTACCTGGATTTATCAGAAACAATGAAGGCCTATTCAGAGATCTTTTCAGCGTCAGAAAAAATGGATGGTTCAAACTTTACCCAGAGTACTCTGCATATTATGACCGTCACGAAAAAGTTCCCCTTCCGAAAATCCTTGCACCTTTTGACATTCATTTTGCTTTGAAGAAAGCGGCTGATATCATTGGCTTAGGTCAGGACAATATAGAGTATTACTTTCTGGATGAGAATGGACGGCCAGATCCTATATCTGCTAGAGAAAAAGCTCGAAAAATAGTCAATGATGGCGATGAAGTTATCATGACATGGGTTACAGTTGGCGATACCACGCGAGGCGTTCTTTCAGACACTGAAATGATCAATAAAGAGGTGTTAGGAGCCATTAAAGAAGAACAGGAATACGTACCCCCAACCATTGTGGATGCAGCAGCTCAATATCTATTTGCAGCAGTAATGGATGGAAGCGAAAAATACGTAGATGCTTATGGAAACAGAAAAAGGGTACCTGTATGGGATTTCCGGGTTGATAATGTAAAAGCAATAATTGCAGATCCGCACAAGAATCAGATTCCTTATCCTGCATCAATGATTTTGGTTAGAGATCCTGAAGATATCAAGAACACAATAATGGAAGCTGAGTATCTATCAATTGATTTAATGAATAAAGTTGGCGGCCTTAAAAAGAAAGAACTTGAACATACAACACACTCTGCAACAATACCCACTTCGAGAGCAGGGTATGGTGCTGTAGCCACCTGGGCGTACTGTGTGGGACATGGGCTGAAAGAGATAAGGAAAAGAAAGGAACAGATCTGGAACTTGGTTATGAAGCTTCGTAATGCAATAGAAAATGGAGAAATAAGCCATATTTTCGATCTGATATGTGAACCTGATTCTGCTCTCGTTTCGTTTTCTGTTTCAAAGAAATGGATCGAAGATAACGAGCATAGACTTTCAGATGAGATATATGCTAAGGCCAAGAACATGGAGAACTGGGTAGACATGCTCAGAACAACAAACTTACTAACAGGCATAGCTAATCACAAGATATATGAATCCATTAATGAATCAACTAAGGATCTCTTGTTCATCGGGCGATCTGAGGAGTTATGGATAAAGTCTGAGGAAGACTTCAAAGAATTTGATAAGTGGAAAAAGAAACTCCTTTACAAGAGGATCGAAGATAAAGCAGAAAAGATTGAAACAATAGTCTATAATTATATGGGATTAATTGCCCACATAATGGAACATAACAAAGAATGGGCTATTGACCTACTGATAAGAAGGCTAGAAGAAGAAGCGAGGTCATTACTAAAATGAATGGAAAAGTGATCTTTATGGAACAGAAAAGGAAAATCAAGAATCACGTGGAGGATGAATAGAATGATTGAGAAATCACACATAGGTGTGGTCCTTATAGGGCATGTGGATCATGGGAAATCTACGTTGGCAGGGAGGTTACTTTTTGATAGCGACCAAATAGATCCACACATCATTGAAAGATACAAGAAAAAAGCTGCTTCCATGGGCAAGAAAACATTCGAATTCGCTTGGGTAATGGACACTTTACCGGAAGAAAGAGAAAGAGGTTTAACGATAAAAACCCAAATAAGAGATCTTTATACTGATAAGTACTTCCTTTCCATAATAGATGCACCGGGTCATGAAGACTTCATAAAGAACATGGTCCTCGGTGCTCGACAGGCAGATGCTGCTGTTCTGGTAGTATCAGCAAACGAAGGAGTTCAGGTGCAAACAAGAGAACATGCATACATTGCACAAAGCCTTGGAATAGATCAGATGATCGTTGTAATAAACAAAATGGATATTACTACACCACCATATTCTCAAGCAAGATACGAAGAAGTGGTAAAAGATGTAAACAAACTCATGAGAACTGCTGAATTTACAGAATATGCATTTGTTCCAGCCAGTGCTTATGTAGGAGACAATGTGGTATTTCCTTCAGAGACCCTTGCATGGTACGAGGGAGATACAGTTTTCAAAATCCTTGACACATTTGAGATTCCAAAACGTCCAACTGATCTACCGTTGAGATGGCCAATACAAGACAAATTCAAAGTGCGTGGCATTGGTTATATACCTGTAGGAAAGGTGGAAGCAGGAGTTATCAGACCTGATGATATGATAGTTTTCATGCCCTCCAACAAGAGGGCTCAAGTGAAGACTATTGAAATGTACAAAAAACGAATTGAGAGAGGTATTCCTGGTGACAACATCGGTGTGGATATTAGAGCAATCGATGGTTGGTCTTTAAAGGACGAGGTAAAGAGAGGCGAGGTGGCAGGACATATTGATTCACCTCCTACTGTGGCGAAACGATTCACAGCACGAATTACCATTTTTAGTGCTGACGAGATTTACTGTAAGGAGGGAAAAGAAGGGGAAAAAAGATATTATCCTCCCAAGATACAGGTAGGATTCAGTCCTAGTATACATTGCCATACAGCCAAGGTTACGTGCCGTGTAGTGAAGCTATTGGCCAAAATTAACGGCTCTTCTGGCGATGTCTTAGAAAAAAACCCAAAATGCATTAGGGATGGCGATTCTGCTGTAGTTGTATTCGAACCAGAAAAACCTTTCGTAATTGAAAAGGCGAGTGATTTCCCGAAATTGGGCCGGTTTGCTATCAGAGACTCTAACAGGACTATTGGTGCTGGAATGTGTCTAGATGCGGAAAAGGTGGAATTCTAAATGGTTTTAGATCTCCACTTTCTGGACTCTGAAATAGCGACCTACCGAAAAATTTATAAACACTGCACAACTAAAAGACGTAGTTTAGGGGACGTGGTGTAACCAGGCCATCATCACAGGCTCCAGAAATCCAAGAAACACAGGTTTGCTGACGCATTTTGAGCGGATGACGAGTTTTTGGAGCATGAGGAAACCTGTGGATTGGGGTTCAAATCCCTACGTCCCCACTTTTCCTGTAGTGTGTCTACAAGGATGTAAATAGTAGCAAATGGGGTGTTGCAATGGGAGAAAAGAGGTTTAAAGTGACTCCGTGGGAAGTAGAAGGGCGAGTAGATTACGATGAGCTAATCCGCATGTGGGGAACACAGCGAGTTACTGATGAGCTCTTAGATAAGATCGAAAAGAGAACTGGAAATTTACATTTGCTCTTGAGAAGAAGAGTGTTCTACTCCCATAGGGATCTAGATTGGATTTTAGAAATCTACGATAAGGAAAAATTTATATTATACACGGGAAGAGGCCCATCCGGGCCAGTTCACATCGGCCATTTAATTCCTTGGATTCTCTGTAAGCATCTACAAGATAGTTTTGATACAAAGTTATATTTCCAGATTACAGATGATGAGAAATTTCTGCTCCATCCAGAGTTCACAGCAGAGGTAGCTCATAATTGGGCATACCACAATGCTTTAGACGTTATTGCTGTGGGATTTGATCCAGAAAAGAGCTTCTTATTCTCAGATATGGACTATGCTAAAACACTGTATAACATGGCTATCAGAATAGCTAAGCACATTACGCTGTCTACTGCAAAAGCAGTCTTTGGATTTAAGGACCAAACTAATGTCGGCATGATATTCTATCCAGCAATTCAGATAGCTCCCTGTTTTTTTCCGTCTGAACTCGAAGGGAGAAAAACTCCTGTTCTTATCCCTGCCGCTATTGATCAAGACCCTTATTGGAGGGTTACCAGAGACATTGCAGAGAAAATGGGATACTACAAACCTGCCCAAATCCATGGGATCTTTCTGCCCAGTCTTTTAGGTCCTAGCGGAAAAATGTCTGCTTCTGAGAGCAAAAGTGCTGTATACACCATTGATACAGAAAAAGATGTGAAGACAAAAATTATGAATGCTCTTACTGGAGGGCAGCCCACAGTTGAAGAACAGCGAAACTTTGGCGGCGATCCAGATATTTGTGTAATCTATCAGTATATGTATTTCCTTTTTGAAGAGGATGATAAAAAGCTCCTTGGGAGAAGGCAAGAGTGTAGGTCCGGTGATCTCTTATGTGGTGAATGCAAAGAATACCTTGTAGAGAAGATAGTACAATTTCTTAAGGAATTCCAAAGAAAGCGAGAGAAAGCCAAAGATGTTTTGGAGGACTTTCTTTTAAAAGACTAATATCAAGACAGAAAGGTGATGGAATTGACAAAGGAAAAGAAACATATCAATGTGGCTTTTATAGGGCATGTGGATCATGGAAAATCTACCATCATGGGGAGAATGCTCCTTGAACATGGTGACATCAGAAAGGAAGATATAGAGAAATTTGAGCGAATGGGTGAAAAGGGAAAATCCTTCAAATATGCATGGGTCATGGATCAGACAAAAGAAGAACGAGAAAGAGGACTGACCATTGAGGCTGCCCATCGCATGTTTGAGACTCCTTCCAACGCTATCTGGGTTGCAGACTGCCCGGGCCACAAGGATTTTGTGAAAAATATGGTTACTGGAGCATCAAGAGCAGATGCAGCAGTGCTAGTTATTGATGTGGAAGATGGGGTCATGCCCCAGACAAAGGAACACACATATCTTGTGCGAGCATTAGGACTCAAACAACTGATTGTAATAATCAATAAAATGGACTTAGTTGATTATAAACAGGAAGCGTACGAAAAAGTGAAAAATGATATCTCCAATATTTTGGAGAGAATAGGATACGATATTTCAAAAATTGTCTTTGTTCCAGTGTCAGGATTTAAAGGAGAAAATCTAACCTCACGAAGTGAGAAAACTCCTTGGTATTATGGTGATACCCTTTATGAAGCTTTAGATAAACTAGAAGAGCCTTACAAACCTGCAGATCAGGCTTTGCGATTTCCTCTTCACGATGTATACATGATCAAGGGTGTTGGTTCAATACCGGTAGGTCGCATTGAGACTGGTACCTTGAAGGTAGGAGATATAGTAATGTTCGAACCCGCAAGCACTATCTATAGCAAGAGAATAGCAGGTGAAGTGAGGAGCATGGAAATGAACCACCAACAAATTAAG
>Ga0209427_10010679_pt1 | contig 10150 bp, 30 predicted proteins | sample DeeMarSWOR136_30_FD_187465 | JGI IMG/M metagenome (GOLD analysis project Ga0209427, IMG submission 187465) | Marine sediment microbial communities from White Oak River estuary, North Carolina - WOR-1-36_30 (SPAdes) (version 2) | ecosystem: Environmental > Aquatic > Marine > Intertidal zone >...
CGTACCGCATATCCAAGTTGTACTTTTGTGAAAACGAAGGGACAGATATAGATTTCTCCGAACTCCGGGAATACGGCTTTAAGCTGAGCGAAGGAGTTGTCCTCAATGTGGAGAACGGATACGAAGAAACCTTTATGGTCTCTGCGAGTCATGTCGATCGAGACGAAGTTTATCAAATAGATCACAATGGTGTGGTCACAAGGAGGTAATGTCATGACATTATTTAGTATAATCTGTGACAGATGTGGAAGAGATGTCCAGGCATCTCTTGTAAAACGAACAGGCGATGGGGCCATCTGTTGTCATTGTCAACTCAAGGCTATACTTCATGAGCCCTCAGTCAAAGTGGAACCAAAAGAAGTCTGTTGTCCTGCGTGTAGTAAAGCTGGTGGAGCAGGCATGCCTATCTATCATCTACCACCAGTCTGTAAAGAGGATGTAGACCCCAAGGGATTTCCGGGAGACAACTAATGATTTCGAATGATTGGCAAGTTGTATTATTTATACTGTCAGTCCTTGGGTCCTTTGGTGTCCCGTACCTCGGGATAGTTCTGTTTGACAGACTATCCGGGAAGCTGCGACATAGGAAACAGTTAAAGGACTTAGAAGAAAGGAGGTCAAGGAATGAGGCCAATAACTAAGCTGGTATTTTATCTCTCAATTTTGTTTGCAATAGTAGCCTTGAAGACAGGATGGGCTCAGCCTACAATTGACTATATTAAGTATAAAGTTGAACAGATTCAGGCATGGGTAATTGACTGCGATCCATACGAGTACCACAGACACCATCAATAGGCCGTGGGGGAGGTTATGAAAAGCCCAAGCATCGTCAAATATCTCGTCCAGGACACACTGACGTCTGAAGACAACCTAATTCTACATCGCAAAGGCTTTAACGTGAACATGCGCCTTTTCGAAGAATCGAAGGGATACCGTAAGATAGTATTAGATATAATAATGTACATGAGTAAGATCTCTAAGAAAGAGTTTTCTGATTATCCCCAGGTCAAGGGTATCTCCGGAGCTAATATAGGAATACCTCTGAACATTATTGGAATACGATTTTCTCATGATATCTCGGATGGCATTCTGTCGGTAAAGAAAGGCGAAATGTATTTCATGATCAATCCGGAGATTGTCGGTAATTCCCAGAAAATGAAAATTGTTGATTCAAACTGTGGCTCAATCCGCTTATCGGAAAGAGTGAAGGTTCATCGATTTATGTGGGTAAAAGTGAAATATTTCGATATTGCCGGGAAAGCTCAGACAAGAACTTTCCAAGCGCCGGAGGCATTCACTGTCCAGCATGAGATTGACCACAACTCCGGGATTCTAATAACAGACCTTGACTTAGATCGAGGCAAGCCCAAGGAGAAAAAAGATGATAAAGGTAAAGAGGGTGGTGACCCACGGGAAGTTCAGTAATACTTTGCCACTCTGTGGAGAAACTATTCAATGTCCAGAATGTCTTCACACTGTAATACACGGCGGATTTTCGTCTAAACCATTTGACGTGGGCAGACACACTGATGGCGAAATGTGGGTAATAACATGCCCCGAGTGTAAATGCACTTTTCACGCGGAGCAAAGTAAGGAGAAAAGGCGATGATGACATTTGACAAGTTTAAGGAAGGCTGTCCTCTCATAACTGAGCGCGGCTACTGTGATATCTGGCAGAATCATAGATGTGAATGCGATCCCAAGAACTGTCCTTCATACCACACCTATCGAAAGGTTATAAAGACGGTAGAGAAGTTAAAGAATCATTGCCATTACCACGGTTATGACGGCCGATTTGGAAGGCCGCCTCAAAAAGTAACCTTCGAAGAGGAGGAATAAAATGGATATCTATACCGCACAGTATGGATACACTGGGGATGATCGGTTGGATATTACCGTTAAGGGAAATGACACCTTTGGGGCCAACTTCGCGCCGACCTGGGAAATGGTGAATGGCTTCAAGAACCACACGATGAGTGAGGATGAGTACACGTGGCGCTATCGAGCCTTGATGAATCAGCACTGGAACGAATCTAACTCTCCTTTTATGGAACTAGCGAAGGGCATAGTGTTTCCTGGCGGAGTTACGGTAGTGTGTTTCTGCAAACCAGGAGCATTCTGTCATAGGATTCTCTTTGTGGAATCAATGGAAAAGCTGGGCATGATTTACCGCGGAGAACGCAACTTCAGGAATGAGCCTGACACCTTTACATCGGGTGACCTTTTGTCCGTGCAATACGGGATTATATGTCATCAAGTCAACTGCCAAGGCGTGATGGGTGCTGGCATAGCTAAGGCTATCGCCGACAAATGGCCTCGCGTCAAGGAATACTACGTGGCTCTGTGTAAGAAGACATTTGAGAACGGAGTCCCAGTCCCACATCTAGGCACCGCTTATCCTGTAGCCATAAGCAAGAATCTGTATGTGGCTAATCTATTTGGCCAGGATCGATATGGTAGGGCCAAGCGATATACAAACTATGGCATGTTGCGCAAGGCAATGCTACAGCTCAGACAATGGCGAAACGCCCACGAAGACTTGCTTGATATCCACTTGCCTATCTATTTCCCATATCGAATGGGTTGTTCCAATGCGGGCGGCGATTGGTATTTAGTTCGGTCCATGATTCGAGACATCTTTCCAGATGCAAATATTCTTCGAAAGGGGGGTTGATATGACTAAAAACATTGATCTTGTCAGCAAATACGTAAAAACCGGTCAGGACTGCCCAATTTGTGGGTCCAATATCGACAGTCCAAGAGAAATTGGAGAACCAAAATATCACGGGGATCTTCTCTGGGACAGGCCCTTTGAGATACATCAGCACTCGAAATGTCCAGCCTGTGGAGCGGAATGGATCGACGTATATAGGTTAGCAGACATCATCCAAAACCCAGAGGTAAGAGGAAAGTGAGGTGGAAGAGATGAAGAATATAGAAACAACGGAGAACTATACAATTTCACCTAAAAATAAGGGTGAGATTGAGGAACTTTTACAGAGAGTAAGGGAATTGGTTCTCACAGCCTGCCAAGATAGGACAATAGAAGGCAAGATATCCTGTTACAACGGACGCCTTTATAGAATTGAAATAAATAGAGGCTAGCAGGGAGGTGGCACAAGATGAAAAGTACGCCAAAATCAAGGAAGCTGGCAAAGAAAATCAGCAGGAAGCTACCTGTGGGTAGGTCAACTGAGTTTCACAAGGAAGCAACAGATTACGACCGCCGTGAGAATAAACGTGCCATTGAAACGGAATTGGCAGAAGTCGCCCGAGAAGCCCAAATGGCAGCAGATGTTAAATCGGCGATGGATTTATTAGGGTTGGACTATGTCCCTGCTGAATGGGTAAAAGTTCATTTCAAATGTCCATACTGTGGCTCTTCTGAAGTCATCAAACTTACAGAACTGATGGACCCCACATTTGTGTGTCACGAATGTGACAACGTCGAGAACTATATGGAACTTCTCGGCATAACTCTATAAGGAGGAAAACATGAATAAAGATTATACTATGGCCAAAGCAGTGGCAAAAGAGGTCTATGATTACTACATTCGTGAAGGTCTGTTTGCTGTCAGTCTCCTAGAGAACACCGAACCCCCAGTGTTGGAAGTTTATGGCATTAGGGATACCGTTAAAATTACCTTCGAGCCCAAGGAGGAATAATATGTCAGACCTATCAAATAGGGAAATCTGCAAAGCTGTGAATGAGATTGGCAGTATCCGCAGAGAAGTAAGGAAAAAGAGAGACACACTTCGGCGCACCGAAAGAAGACTCCGAACTTTGGAATATCGATTGCGTGCTGCCGAACAGGTAGATATTATTCATGGTGGCATCCCGCTGAAAATCTTTGGGGAAGGTCACATCAGCATTTTTCCCGTCAGCAACGAAATCCGGCGGTATGCTGTTGTATACAGGAATGCAAACAACCCTAAAAGGTGGGGGCTGACTTTACATGTTTATCTCTTTGAGGAAGAAGCCCAGGATGTTCCATATGGCGGAGAATGGACTGGTGCCAATTGGAGACGGAAGAAGGACACCATTGAAGCAGCCAAAGATTGGGTAGCTACCGGGAAAAAACCGAAATTCAACGGAGGTAATTGATATGGATGCTACCGAATTCATTCGAGCTTTCCAAATACGGGAAGGGAACAAACCATGTTTCCGGACAAAGACGAAGTGTAAAAGGCTTAAATGTGCGTGGCGTGTCTATTGCCTCGAAAGGCGACCACCAGATGACTACGTTGAAATGTTGCACGGTTGGATGATTGCAGAAAAATAGGAGGGAATTATGGCAAAACTGGACCCAAGATTGCTCGCTGGTAGCTACTACACGGCTTTGGAACTGGGCGTAGTGGAAAAGCCAAGAGAAGTGGCATTTTTAACGAAAGAACAGGCAGACGCAATAGAGGCCAATATTGGGGAACAGATCAAACGGCGACGAGAAATAAAGGAAACCATTCAGGAGATGCTGAAGGTCTTGGCAAATTCGAAGGAGGCTAAGGATGAAAAGGAGAAGCCTGTCGGATGAAGAACTCAAGGAGTTTGAAGGAATCGACGACGAAAAGTTCGCCCAGGCAGTAAGTGATGTAATCAAAAGGCTGGATGCGTTTCAGTTCCATCTTAAAATGATCGAGGACACAGATGATCGTGAGGTGGCTGGAATATGCCTTGACGCTGCGGAAGAAATCTTTCCGGGCACGAAAGAAAGAATCCGGATACGGAAATCAGGAGTTTACCGTGACGTAGCGGACAAGTGCATAGCATTTGGCCTATTGTAGGAGGGCAGTATGATAAAAACGATAGTTCCACTGTGGTTCTACATCGTAATGTATGTGTTTGTCTTTTGGCACCACTACACCTTCAAGGTACTAAGGCATAAATATCTTAGTACCATAAGGATTTTGTTTCATAGCTTAATCGTCGCCTCGGCGGTGACGGCATTCGCATTTTTACTAATGCGCTAGGAGGTGGTATCATGCAGGTAGAACTAAAAGAATTTCAACCGATTGATGAAAAATGTGGCGACTGTCACCGTTCAATGGAGGAAGAGGAGCTCGGTTATAAGAGGTGCGGTGTCTATATCAACCCATCGTACTGGTGGTCCAGTGGCCGCAAATGTCCTCTCATGGCAAAACAAGCTTTGAGTACTCAAGACATCGTGAAGATGGCCATCAAAGAAGGCATCATTATTAAAGAAGGGCCAATCTTTATTTATGGCGGACGTAAGCTTGCTGGCAGTATAAGTGGTTTAATCGGGAGCATAAAACAGAATCGACAGCTTCTCTCCGACATCAAACGGAAGCTTGGAATGCAGGACAGCGAAGAAGAATCGGGGAAGATCCGGGTAGGCCAGCAAAAACAGAAAAAGGGGGTTAGATAGTTATGGAATTGATTCTATTAATGGGTTATGCCGCATTAGCAGCCTTAATATTCATGGCTGGGGTGTTCCTGGTTCAGGAAGCGTCTAACGGGATCGGAATATTTGTTGGAATGGTGCTTATGGCAGCAAGTACATCCACGTTCGTAGCCTCCATGATCAGGTTTGCTGTGGATTACTATATATATGCTTCGGCAGTGGGGGCGGAAGCCTTATTGAAGAGTTTGACGGGAGGTTAGCCATGGAATGCCCTTACTGCACTTGCGATGCTTTGGTTAGGTTGGAGCCAAAGGAATTTCGTAATCCAGACTTTATTCATTTTCATGACGCTGGCGGATATGGAGGCTTAAATTTCGTTAACTGGCAAGCTTTCATTTGTGAAGTTTGCGGACGAGTTCTTATCCTTGACGAGGATGAGGTGAGGAGAATGGAAGATGCGACCAAAGAACTTTCCGGGGAATAGAGATTCCCGTAGGCGCCGAGCTCTCGAACGAATGAAGAAGATAATCAATCCGGACGAGAAATTGTTAGAAGCCATTAAGAATACAGAGGCAAAAATTAGGGACAACGCGGACTCAATTCGAACCAAGGTAGCCCGCGGAAAGCCCGGTAAATAGGAGGAAAGTATATGGAGACTCCACAATACGACCGCTGGGATGATGATGACATATATCGATTCCTCGGTCGATATATAGATCCAGCATACAAGATAGAATACGATCTGTATTGGTGTTGGAACTCTGGAATACCGACAGTCGTGGCAATACATGGTAACTTCCCTATGGACTATACTCGGGGAGTCTGGCATGCAAGATATCATCGTGGCATCCGGGAAGCAATAAAAAGAGCCAAGGAAAGGAACTATGCCATATGAATAAATTCAAAAAGCTAGAACCAGAACAAACGTTGGCTATCGTCAAGCCCGATGGGGTGGCTAGAGGCCTTATAGGCGTTGTGATTGAAAAAGCCGAAAGTCACGGCTTAAGTCCAATCCAGATTCGGATGACTACACTGAACCGGGCCACAGCGGAAGAGTTCTATGCTGAGCATAAAGGGAAGGAATTCTTTAAGCCCCTGGTCGATTTCACATGCTCCGGGAAAGTAGTAATCATGGTGTTGGAAGGTTATGATGCAGTGAAATGGTGGAGAAACATAATGGGTGCTACAAATTCAGCCCAGGCACGGCCTGGTACCATTCGTAGAGATCATTGGGTACCAGGTGCTCCAATCCGTGAGAATGTAGTCCACGGATCTGATTCTCCAGAAAGTGCAAAAAGGGAAATAGAGTTCTTTAACTTTTTATGGTAACAACTCGAAGGGAGGCGATTTCATGAATAGGTTAGAAAGATTGGCTTTATGGTGGATTAGACACTATGAATCGTGTACTCACTTCTGGCCTGGGTTTCTTATCTCATTGGCTATATGCATCTTTATCGTCGGATGTTTTAGAAATTGGCCAATAGGTCCAGTACTGTTTGGTATTGCTACTGTGTCCATCATCCTGAATGCCGGTGTAATACTCCTTATAAAAAGTCTTCAACACGTTCTTAAGAATCTACCCGACGGTCCAGAAAAAGAAGAAGCGCACGATCTAATGATCGAGATTATTAAGAAACGTCTGAAGAGGGGATGGTAAAATGATCTCGTTTGTGTCCAAAAATACGTTCCGAGAGACAGAACAGGTGACACTTGTCTGCCCTAACTGTGGAAAAACCCACACTTTTTATTATTGTGCCCCCGACGAGTGTCTTAACTGTGACACACGTTTTCCAGATGTACTTGCCTTACGAGATGTAGAACAGGCCAAGCTCGGTTACCATAGGGAGACGGAAGATGACGATCCGGGAAAAAGCTAAAATATCAAACTTAAGCGAGTTTCAAATCTCGCAACGCAAGCACTGCCCAAATGACGGAGAAGTCCTGAAAATTGTGACCGGCAAAATGGAATGGGGCCGGAGAGTTGAGATCATAAATTACAAACTTAAATGCCCGAATTGTGGTTATTTCTTGAAGGTGAGACGTCAAAGGGCTCTCTAAGGAGGACTGTTATGTGGATATGGAATAACTCAAGGGAGCACTACTTCTGCTGCCGATGTTACGAAACGGTGAAATGGTACACTCCAACGGGCGTGGGCCAATGTACTTGTCGAATATTCATCCCGGATAAAGCGGGAACAACGCCACCACGTGAGTTGAAGGGACATTTCAAACACCGAATGAAACATCATATGGAGGCAACGAATGAGTAGATATCATTGGAGCAACGAGGTTTTAAGAAACGCGGTCCGTGAAATAGCTACAGAGGTAGAGGAACAGACATCTCCTGAACCAGAACGTGCCACAGAAGAACAAGAACCTTTACGTCTGCGTGAAGAAACTCGGGTACGAATCCAGAAGGCCATAGCGGAGGCGAGACTAAAGGCAGATAGAGCTGTTAAGGCTGTGGAAGAAGGAGAGTATCAGATTTGCCCAATGTGCGAAAACGAGGCAACAGTCCACAAATTCACCCAACACACTAATTTGAACATAAAAGGAATAATGATCAGGGTGAAGCAGACGTTGAGCCAGTGCGAGGAATGTGGTGAAGAGTTTGTAAGCCCTGACGACGAAGACTATCTTCAAGAGGCATACACCATTTACATGAAAATGAAAGACCCGGCTAATCGAAAGTTCAAAAAGATCCACTTCTCTGGTGGCATAGCATGGGTATATATGTGTAAGCGCTGTAGCAAAACTTATGGCTTTGAGTTCAAAACTGCACCACTTCCACCAGGTGGAGAACTGAAATGTTGTCTCAAAGGCTGCAGTCGAACAGCTTTGCGCAGTCTTAAGCTTGACAAGATCTAGGAGGAGCGGTAAGTGAAAACAAAACGTCTGGAATGTGTCCTATGTGGGACTATCGCTGTAATACAAAGGAAAGATTCCAAAGATCGGGCAGCTGGACATATTAAACACATGTACTGTCCAGGATGCAAGGCAAGACGCCCGCACAAGGAACTTGACGAATTTTCCAGCGAATTCAGCAAAAACGTAAACGAATTTGATTCAATGCAACGAGTAATGACTCAGTTTTTACAGCCAAAATCTATGGAAACATCAGGCAGTGTGAAAGGAGGGGATACCTGTGACACTCAGGAAGTTATTCTTTCGAATAGAGCGAGAGAGCAGTCAAACAGTGAGGATTCTTTTTAGCACGCCGACGGAAACAAAGTTAGCCTTCCGGGCGATTATGAGCTTTCTGAAAGATACGACAGGAATTTCTCTTGTCCGAAAACCCGAATATGCGATCGTACTTGACCGAGAAAAGGGCGCCTGGACTAACTGGAGAACTGGAATGAGGGAAATGGTGTCAGACAAGTTTATGGAAACTGAGGGAGCGTACTACATAGAGCTATGTGGGAATTCTCTCATACCTGTAGTAAAAGTAACGGAAATAGTCCCCTTGTCTCCCCCTGGTAACTATCTGCCGATGGTGGTGGCTGAATGAAATCATCGAACTATTATCAAAAGTGGCTCCAGGTTGTCTCTCGAGGTAGCGATGTCCTTCTATTCATGATGGGATATACTCTGGGCCGAAAAGAGTTTTGGGCTGCATTGATGTTCTTAGTTTTGAAGTTAATCATTGGCTTTACAGTCAGCCAACTAATGTATCGACGGTTGCAAGCTGTCGTAAAGGAGGAAAAGAGATGAGACTGCCAGCTACATTAGAACAACCTGTGCGCATTTTACTTCGAACTTTCTATGTAATATGTCTGTCTTTTTGCAGACTATGGTGGCACACGCCGTGGTATAAGGCCTATATTGTCACGGCCGTGAAGAAATACATCGAAAGCTCCTGGTATCGAGACCGATTAGAAATTGGGCTCCGGAAGCGACAGGTGGTTGACATGTTTTTTAATCACGACATAAGGTATTTCCAATGGAAGACCACAAGAAGAGAAAAATTAGGAATGTTTATCGCCCCTTACAGCTATATTCAGAGGGCAAAACTCGCTGTTCGGGAAGCAGGTCTCACCGACTATTTTTAACTTGACAAAACAATTTTCTGTATTATTCTATATTATAGGAGGGAAAAATGACTGAGCTTGAATTAGAGCCAAGTATGACAGAAACCGATTTGGAGTCAGATGTCATCGTTTATTATGTAGACAATGAAACTGGCCAAGTCTATGCAGAATGCAACGGACAAGTTTTTGAGATGGAAATCGGGGACGAAGTAACCGATGAAGTCGAAATGAAAATAGCAGATTTCGAGGTATTGAGAGTTTATGACCCTGCCGACGCGGAGCGTATGGATGGATTACGCGTTGAAGAGCACCTCGACATCGAAAGTGAGGAATAACTATGAGAGAATTATCGGAAATGAATGGCGCAATCGTCCTTTCTGAGTTCGAAATCGACGAAATCCTTACAAATGTAGGATGGCTAAGGATTATTGACGCAGTAGCGGAAACATTTCGGGAAGAAGCCAAAGGAGAAACAATATCGCCACCGAAAGTCATCATGCAAATCGAGAAATACAACAACGACTATCGCGTGATGCCAAGCTATATGCATAAATACCATGAGTTTTGCGGGACAAAGATTGTCGCTGCTTGTCCAAGAAATCCAGAGACTTATGGGTTACCGTTGGCGATGGGAACATATATCCTCAATCATGCAGAGAACCAAAGTACGGCCATGGTTTGTGGGTGTTGCACTTTGACTGCTTATAGGACTGCAGCGGCAAGTGCTGTAGCGATAAGAGAGTTGGTTCCCGCCGGAGATGA
>Ga0209427_10010680_pt1 | contig 10149 bp, 8 predicted proteins | sample DeeMarSWOR136_30_FD_187465 | JGI IMG/M metagenome (GOLD analysis project Ga0209427, IMG submission 187465) | Marine sediment microbial communities from White Oak River estuary, North Carolina - WOR-1-36_30 (SPAdes) (version 2) | ecosystem: Environmental > Aquatic > Marine > Intertidal zone >...
CATACTCGGCGGCCGATTTCATCGGCTTCCCTCGGTGGATGGATCGGGAAGGCTAAATCTTCAAGGTCGCTCCTTCCATTCCCGTGTATTTTACCCACAAAATCTGGAAGAGAATCTCTTTACTTAACACAATTTTCTTCGCAGAGCAACAGGTCAGGCTTTGAGCGATCTGATAGTCTGAAGCTTGGGTTCGATCATGAGAAGACAGGGTCTATGATTTCTTGGCCAAGATGGAGCCCGGAGCCGTATTCTGAATTGCAGTTGACATCATCTGGCTTCATCCCTATAGTAGAGCCTTAATGCAAAGGACATATATGGATAAAGAGGATAAGAATAAGACGAAAGATCCTCTGGTTCAGGCTATAAAAAAAGCCTATAAGGCGGGACAGGAGGACGAAGCACTCGAGCCTATTGTGGCTACAGACTTCTCAGGTCAGCCGGTCGGGAGATTGAGCAAAGGCGATTATGTTATCTTCTATGACATAAGGGGCGAGAGGGAGATCGAGCTCACCCAGAGCTTGATCGATAAAGATTTCAGCCATTTTGCAATAGACAAAGACCTCGATCTAAAGTTTGTGACCATGATCGAGTATGACTCATCGCTCAAGGTCAAGGTCGCCTTCCCCCCGAACGGAAAGATCAGAAACACATTGGGCGAAATCCTCTCTCAAGCCGGCCTGAATGTGTTGAAGATATCAGAGTCTGAAAAAGCGGTCCATGTCGGCTATTTCATGAACGGAAAAAACGAAGACATCTTCCCCGGCGAGAAGAGAATAGTCGTACCCTCTCCGGAAGGGATATCTTCCTATGCCTCCACTCCCAAAATGAGCGCCAGCGGAGTGACCGCGGAAATATCCTCGAACCTTAAAAATCCTTCCTACCGGATGCTCATTGCCAATTTTGCCAACGTGGATGTGGTCGGGCATATCGAAGCCAAGGATGCAGTGATCCAGGCGGTCGAGGAGGTTGACCTTCAGTTGGGAGAGGTCGTTGAAGACTGCCGCAGGAATGATGTGACACTTGTAGTCACGTCTGACCATGGGACGGTAGAGGAGTGGCTTTATCCGGATGGAGCCGTGAACACCGGCCATACCAAGAATCCGGTTCCGTTCATCCTGGCTGATTTCTCTCTGGATGAGCCGCAGAGCCTGCGCTTGAAACCAGAAGGGGAGCTGGCTGATGTCGCCCCCACGCTTCTCGACCTTTTAGGGTTGGCAAAGCCTTCAGAGATGACAGGCAGCAGTCTGCTTCTCCGCTCAAGACGAAAAGAAAGCAAAAAAAGGAAGATACTCCTTCTTATCCTTGACGGCTGGGGAATGCGGAAAGAAGAAAAGGGAAACCTCATCGCCCAAGCCAGGACTCCCCATTTCGATGAATTGTGGACCCGGTTTCCCCGTATCTCACTCCAGGCATCAGGAGAGGCTGTGGGTATGCCTGCCGGTACTGTGGGGAATTCAGAAGCCGGGCATCTTCACCTCGGGGCGGGGAGAAGGATATTCCTGGACCGGGTAAAGATAGACAAGGCTGTCGAAGACGGGAGCTTCTGCCAGAATGAAGCTTTTCTCTGGGCGATGGAAGGAGCCAAGAGAGAGCGGAAAGCGCTTCATCTTCTGGGCATAGTCTCCTTTTACAGTTCCCATGGCACGATCGACCATCTTTTTGCCCTGCTTCGTCTGGCCAAGGAGCGAAAAGTCGAACGTGTTTTCATCCATTCCTTAATCGGCCGAAGAGGAGAAAAGCCCGAGAGCGGAGCGGTCTACGTGGCCAAAGTCCAGGACATGTGTCGGTCCCTTGCTCTCGGTCAGGTGGTGACGGTTATCGGAAGGTTCTGGGCGTTGGACAGGGAGGATAACTGGGATAGGGTGGAAAAAGCCTACCAGGCTCTGGTGAATGGAGAAGGGACGCCTGTCCTCTGCAAGGAATAAATGGAATAATGGTGAAGTCAGGAAGAGTTAAATCTTGATTCAGGAAACTTTTTTCCTAAAATAATCGTATCAATATAAAAATGCCTTAGGTAAGATGTGAAAGATGAGCATCGAGGTCAATGATATCCACTTCAACTACGGAAAGATAAAAGCCCTTGATGGGGTCAGCCTTAACCTGCCTCAAGAGGCTATAGGGCTTCTCGGACCCAATGGTGCCGGAAAGAGCACTTTGATCCGGATCATGCTCGGGTTTCTCTCTCCGGAAAGGGGAGAGGGCCGCATCCTCGGCTATGATATCAAGGCCCAGCAGGAGGAGATACGCCGCTATGTGGGTTACATGCCTGAGGATGACTGCTTCATTCCTGAGCTGGATGCGGTCTCTTTCACTTCCTATCTCGGCGAATTATCAGGGATGCCCCGCCAGGAAGCCATGAAACGGGCTCATGAGGCGCTCTACTATGTGGGCCTTGAGGAGAGCCGCTACCGCAAGGTCGAGACCTACTCGGGAGGGATGAAACAAAGGCTCAAGCTGGCCCAGGCCATCGTCCATGATCCCAGGCTCATTTTTCTCGATGAGCCGACAAGCGGACTGGACCCTCAGGGAAGGACCGAGATTCTGAACCTGATCATGGACATCTCCAAAAAAAAAGACATCCAGGTTTTAATCTCATCTCATATCCTTCCTGATATCGAGCTGACTTGCAGTTATGTCGTTATCCTCAACAAAGGACTGCTCGCTGCTCAAGGAGAGATCAGCAAGCTCAAGGAAATAAGGGATCTTTACGAGCTGAAGATCAAAGGGGAAGCGCAGGGATTCCTCCGCAAACTTGAGGAGATGAATTGCAGGTTGGAAGAAACGGAAGACGGGCTCCTCAAGGTCTATACCCCTCCAGGCTATAACAGGCAGGAGTTCTTCAGGCTCGCTGCCGAAGAGAATGTTCAGCTGAGGCACTTCGTCAAAAGCCAGTCTTCGCTCGAAGACCTGTTTGCTGATGCGGTGGGAGTGGATTGATGACTATCAAAGAAAAGGGCTACACTCACTGGGAAGGCGAATTCCTCGATAAAAAATTCCCCTGGTGGCCAATTACCCGCTACGGTATCAAGCTCACCTTCAGGAAGAAGTTCTTTAAGCTGATTTTCCCCTTGAGCCTTCTTCCAGCCGTCGTCTTTCTGGCCGGGATATATGTGTCGGAAAGACTGGAGGATTTCAAATTCCTGTTCCGGGATTCTGTCCCTATTCTCCAGATCGACCCGGCCTATTTCAAGACCTACTTAGCTGAAGGCTTCATGATTTTCGTCATGGTCATCATCGTTATCTTCTGCGGATCGGGTCTTATTTCCGACGACCTCAAACACAATGCTCTTCAGCTCTATTTTTCCCGTCCCCTTAAAAAAAGAGATTATTTCCTCGGGAAGACCGCCGTAATCGTCTTTTTTCTGTTCCTTCTCACTCTTGTCCCTGGCCTCATCTTTATCATCATGAAATTAATCTTTGCCGGGAGCTTTAAATTTTTTCTCTCCTATCCGTGGCTGCCGCTCTCGGTCATCGCCTATTCAATCTTGGTGACAGCCTTCTTCTCTTTTTACACCCTCTTTATCTCTTCTTTGAATAAGAACAGGAGGTATGTGGCCATTCTGATTTTTGGCATATATGTTGGTTCCGATATACTCCGGGAGATATTCTATGATATTTTCCACAACCATTACTTTTCGCTTCTTTCGATCAGGGCCAATATTCAGCAGGTTGGAGCGGTCATCTTCGACCAGAGAACGCCGTATCCAATTCACTGGATTTTGTCTTTGCTTGTTCTGATCGCTATCTGTATCCTGGCCTGGTTTGTCCTGAAGAAGAAGGTCAGAGGAGTGGAGATCGTCAAATGAAACCTGTCATCGAGACCCAGCATCTCTCCAAATGGTACGGGAATGTCCTGGGCTTGAGCGATGTCACGCTGGAGATCGAACCAGGGATTACCGGGATTCTGGGTCCGAACGGTGCGGGAAAATCGACTTTTTTAAAGCTCATTACCGGGCAGATCAAACCCAACATTGGAACCTGTTCTGTCAATGGGAAGAAAATCTGGAACAACTTCTCTCTGTTCTCCTTCATAGGATTCTGTCCTGAACAGGATGCTTTTTTTGAAGAGCTGACCGGATGGCAGTTCATGACCGGTCTTTTGAAGCTTCATCATTATTCTCCAGCAGAAAGAGAAACAAAGGCGCAAAAGGCTCTGGAGATCGTGGAACTGGTCGAGGATAAAGACAGGATTATAAAATCCTATAGCCGGGGCATGCGCCAGAGGTTGAAATTCGCTCAGGCTATCGCTCATGACCCAGAGATCATCGTCCTTGATGAACCTCTGAACGGCCTGGATCCCCTGGGCAGACGGAAGATAATCCGCCTTATCAAATCCTATAAAGGGGAAGGAAGAACGATCATGGTCTCCAGCCACGTCCTTCCAGAGATCGAAGCCATGACCAAGAGGATAATCCTCATCCATCAAGGGAAGATCTTTGCCCAGGGAGATATACACTACATCAGGGATCTGATCGAGACTCACCCTCATATAATCTCGATCAAATGCAGCGACCCGCGCCTGCTCGCTTCGAACTTCATCCAGGAGGATTTTATCTTGAATGTGAAGTTCAGTTCCCAAGAAAATACTCTTCTGGTTGAGACCAATAACAGGGATAAATTTTTCAGCCTCATCCCCGCTCTCTCTGTAAAGAACAACATCGAAGTGGAGGAGATCACCTCGCCGGATGATAACCTGCAGGCTGTGTTTGATTATTTAGTAGGGAAGTAGAATGGCTCAAAACAGTAAAGGAAAATTATCGTTTTTTCTGATTTCTTTGAAGGATATCTATGCGTTCTTCTTTTTCATGGGAAAGAAATCAAAGAAGCTGAAACTCTTCTTTCTGATAAGCATTATTCCTGTGGTGATCGCCCTGATTATCAAGATCAATCAGTTCTTCTCTGACCGGACGCCCATCCAGGGGATCTATATCTTCAACAACATGACGGTCGTGATGTATCTTCAGTTTCTCATCCTACTCCTGGCTTTATTTTACGGGACATCGGTCTGCTCAGAGGAAGTCGAAGGGAAGACCTTGACTTACTTGACTTCCCGGCCGGTTTCTAAATCAGCCCTGTTGATCGGGAAGTATGCGGCCTATACCACCTTGATCATAGTCCTGACGACTATCGGCGTGACACTGTCCTTTTTCGTCATGAATTTGAATGACCTGCTTAATTTTTCTCTGTATAAAATCTTGCTCAGAGATGTGGCCGTACTGAGCCTGGGCCTTATCTGCTACACATCCTTTTTTACATTTATCGGCACCATAATGAGGAAATCGATTCTCTTCGGGCTGATTTTCAGCTTTGGCTGGGAAAATGTGATTCAGTATTTCCCTGGATCCACCCAGCGCTTTGCCATCGCCCATTATCTGAAGTCTCTGCTTCCGGTGCCAAAAACGGGAAGGTTCTCCTTCCTGATGTTCCGGCTGGAGCCGAGTCCTCCACTGGTTTCAGTCTTTATGATCCTCCTGATAACAGGCGTTTTTCTGGGATTGGCCTGCGCTCTGTTTTCCTGGAAAGAATATATCTTTGAAGACTGAAACCTTGACTCGTGAATAATCCAGGGTAAGAAGAGACTTTTGGCTAAGAGAATTCCTTAATAAAATTGATTTTTAGGATTACTTTATTTCTTCCTCTTTATCCTTTAAGGTGAATTTGTCCATGAAATTGTTGAAGAAATCCTCTGGAAAGCTGGCAAAAATCTTCACGTGATCCGGAGCAGAGAAGATCTCGATCCTGTCCAGAACTTCGGCGAAGTTGAATTCCTGTATGGTGATCATCGCGCCCATACTTTTCAGGTTGATCAAATTATCAGCGACTTCCTGATTTTTGATCGGGTCATCGCTCATCAGCTTGATCTCAGCCATGATATTCCTATCATCGTAGTCAAAAAGGAGGGATACGGCCTGGACAGCTTCCATGCTGCTGGCTAGAGGGACTTCCTCCACGAGCTTGGACGTGGTTTCCGGTGGAATAATCACACCACCCCAGAACAGAGCGCCTTTATCCATATCTTTAAACAGGACTGAGAACTTTTCATTTTTCAGGATATTCTCTTCCTCTTTGTGCATGACGTTTATCACGGATTTAACCAGGACGACATCACCGGCGACTATGTTTGACTCATCTAAAAAAGCAAAACTGTGTTCTTCCTCTAATCCTTTAACGGTTTCTTTCACTGTATAAAGCGTCAAGCCGCCGTATTCTTCCTCTGTGATTTCACTCCCTTCTTCTTCGTTCTTGTATTGAATGAAGGACATCAGGGAGTCCTTGTTGTACTTGAGGTTGACGATGCCGACTGCCCATTCGTCGTAATTCTCGGTGTGTCTCTCCGTACCTTCCTTCATGGCTACGGCGATGAAGTGGATATCGTTTTTCGGGTCGATCCCGGTCATTTCGATCAATTTCTGGTAGTCGGAATATCCTTCGAACTTTTCATCCTGTACCTTTTTGTTGAAGAATTCATCCACCTTTTCAATCTGCATCACTCCATTGAAGTTGATGAAGAAGACAGCTGCGACATCTTTAGGGATGAGCCGCAGCATCTCTTCGGCTACAGCCGAATCGGTGGCTGGAGCGAATATGCCTCTCTGACAGGATATTAAGGAGAAAAGGGCAAAGATGACAGCAATGGCTGTTGTGGTGACTTTTTTCATTGTCTCGCCTCCTTTGTTTATCTTTGTATAAGTTCTGGTCGTTGGGGACTATAGCAGAAAAAGCGTGACCAGGGCAAACGGTTTTTTGTTTCCTTTTTGGATATTGGGCGTATTGGCTGATAATTCATGATAATAGAATCCAAGCCGTGTGCTGATGCTCTAATGTTTTATACGTTTTTTTGCCTGATTCGTTCATCTATCAGCAAGCTCGTTTACTTCAGGTATCTGTAGAGTTCCCATTGGCTGGCGTAAAGCAGACAGCGAATCCAGACCAGGGCAAAAATGAACAACTGATGGAGGAAGAAAGCCGCCACTACTGTCAGTATATCGGATTGGGGAATGATCTCTTTAACCAGGATATAGCTCACCGTGACCACGATGTTCAGGAAAAAAATCAAATAGAAAAGTCCTAAAGTGGAGAAGGGATGTTTGAAAACGAATTGGAAGGCTTTGCCACTGGCTTTAAAAATGTTGTTTTCATCTTCCAAGACGACTTTGATGCGGGCATAGTCAAAGACCATCTGGACAAAGAACAGCAGGAACAAAGTGATGACGTTGAGGGCGAGCATGAGGAGGAAAGGGGCAATCTCTGAGTAAGAATTGGATGATATATCAACAATAATCGGCAGAAATACGTTTTGAATGATCTTATTGATGACGAACAGAAACAGCCAGGAAAACAGCATGAGGCCGAAAAAGCGCAGGAAATGGGAACTAGCTCCCTGGAGAAACTCTTTCGCGGCAAACCTTGGTTCATCCTGGTTGAACGTGGACAGAATCCCTCCAGCGAGAAAGGTGTGGAGGATGATGTAGAAGAGAACGAATCCTACGAGAAGAGGCGGGGCAGAAAAATAGCTCATTTGGATGAGGCTTTCCAGGTTAGTCAGGATAGCGCCCTTGCCGATGATCGCAGGAGTGAATGTCCTCTCCAGCCCCTGGGCCTCATCCCTGAATTCCTCCCACCAGATGTAGTCGAAGCTTTCGACCATCTTGTTTCCCGCCTCACTGGCGCCGAGCGAGTTTTTCAAGGAATTATACATGGGGATGCCGAGGATCAGGGAAAAAAGCAGGTTGATCAGGAACAGGAAGAGGACCATTTTTGTGGTTTTTCCCGTGGTTATGAATCCTTTCCCGAAATTGATAAAGATCTTCATTTCTCTCCTCCCGTCTCCTTGTCAGCCACCCAAGATCGCGAAGAATTCCAGAGCGTGCTGGAGCCAGACCAGCCAGTTGGACAGCCATTTGAACGGGGCCAGCCTGTTCGGTTTTCTCATCTGGCTGTTATTGGTGCGGTTGATGTCCAGGACCAGTTTGAACTCAGGATCGACCACTGCTCTTTGAAGCCGGGAAGGCTGCTGATAGACGAATCTTTTCCACCTGTACTGACCATCCCAGGTTTCTCTGATTTCGTTACCGTCCTCAAAGACAACCAGGATTTCCACCGGCAGCTTCACCTCTCCCAGCCGGCGGACGATGACCTCTGAACGGTAGCGGTTGGTTTCGATCTCTCGTTTGATGTACTCTCCGTCAAACCAACCCTCTGGTTTTTTTTCCTTTTGGCTGGAGACTTTCCCGATCGCATAATCGAGTTTATCCGATCCATACACAAATTGGTCCAGAAACCAGCTCATATCCCGGCCAGCAAACTCGGAAACGACTGCATAGAAATCACGCGGTTGGGGATGTTTGAACCAGTTGCGCTGCGAATAGGCTTTTATCATCCTGGCGAAGACATCCTCGCCCATGAATCTTTTGAGCGTCCTCAGCATAAGCTCGGCTTTCGAGTAGGAATTGGCGCCGTAGCTTCCTCCCTCCAAGAATTCCCAGGCGAAGCGCTGCATCACATCCATGTTGTAGGTCTGGCGGTGACTGGATATTCCGTCAGATTCGATAGGGATTTTGACTTCCTTGAAGGTTACAGGAATCCCGAAAAAGGACCGGTTATAAAGAGGATCTCCGTAAGCCGTGTAGTAGACTTCGGTATCCAGAAACGAGGTGAATCCTTCGTCCATCCAGGCGTTTTCGAATTCGTTGGTCCCAACCAGCCCGTAGAAGTAGCCGTGCCCGAATTCATGGATGGTCACACCCTCGGGACGGGGGATGCCTTTCCAGGTGAGAAAATAAGCTCCTCCGGTAAAGAAAGTGGGATACTCCATTCCTCCGGAGCGGCTGTTGTAGGCCGGATCCACACAGGTCGCGGTGGAGTAGGGATAATCGCCGTAGAAAAGGCTGCTGTATTTAATGGCGTTTTTCACAGCATTCAGGTAGCGGTCCTTGAGCCTTATGTGTTCTGGCTGGAGAAGAAGAGTGATCTCTGTCTGTTTTTCAGGCGCGAACTCATAATTTTCTTTGTATTCGAGGAAACGGGGGCTGGCTGTCCAGGCGAAGTCGTGCACGCTGTGCTGGTTGAAATGGTGAGTGGTGGTACCGTCTTCGTTGTCGATCTTTTCTCTGTGTTCTCCGGTCGCACCGACGACAAAGTCGGAAGGGAGCGTTATTCTGACATCATAGGTCCCGTAATCAGCAAAATACTCACTCGCTGAGTGATACTGATGGCAGTTCCATCTTCCGTTCTGGAAGACGCCGATCTTGGGAAACCACTGGGCGATGAAGTAGTAATCCTTGTAGACTCCTGTCCTCGATATAGGGCGGGGAACTTTCGATTCGAACTCGATTCTCAGCATAATGGTTTGACCTGGCCTCACCTCGTTGGAAAGCTTGGCTGAAAAAACAGTCTGGTCGTAGAGGTTCTCCACATCCGGATAGCGAAATTCTAAAAACGGCATCAGGTCGTATTCCTGAAAATAGGGATTGGTGACGACCTTGATAGAGTCCACCCGACAGTATCCCCAATCCTCTTTTTTAAGCCCGGATACACTCCTCCCTCTTCTTTCCCCTTCCGTGAGAAATATGCTCATATTGTTCTGGAAAGCATTCCAGTACAGGTGGAACCAGAGCTCATTCGCTGGGTATCTTGTGTCATTTGTCCAGGATAGGATTTCTGTGGCCCTTATTATTTTCGCTTCCGTGTCCAGTTTCACGTTTATGGTGTAATTGGCAATCTGTTTACAGAATGTTTCCTGGGAAGCTGCTGGAAGAAGGAAAAAAAGGATAGCAAGGAAAATGCTGAGTGCTTGATATTTTTTAAACACCATAGGCCTCCTTTTTATCTATATTTATCACATATTATTAAAGATGCTTTTTTTTCGCAATATGCATCACCCTGATTTTTGAAGATTCTCATCCATTTGGTTTGAATAATTGAATGGATAAAATACACGGGAATGGAAGAAGCGACCTTTCAGGTTTAGCCTTCACGAGCCGTCAAACGAGGGAAGCCGATGTAATCGGCCGCCGAGTATGTTTGAGAAGCTCAGGCCAGTGGATTCCTAAAACACGCCGCTCTTGCCCCTACGAGACCTCGGAGGGGGAACAGCTCCGCTTTCCCCCTTCCGACGGGAGCTCAATTTCATTGAGACTCCCTGCCTCC
>Ga0209427_10010682_pt1 | contig 10149 bp, 10 predicted proteins | sample DeeMarSWOR136_30_FD_187465 | JGI IMG/M metagenome (GOLD analysis project Ga0209427, IMG submission 187465) | Marine sediment microbial communities from White Oak River estuary, North Carolina - WOR-1-36_30 (SPAdes) (version 2) | ecosystem: Environmental > Aquatic > Marine > Intertidal zone >...
CATAAGAAAGGCGCCTACGTCTTTCGACCTCTACACCAGGGAAGCAGAGGAATCGTACAAGGTGGGCGGCGACACCGTCATCTACAACCCCGGCTCCAGCGCCATATACTTCACCGACCGAGAGACCGGCGAGATGAGGAGGGCCGACGCACAGGACTTCAGGGAGCTGGTCAGGCTCACAGACGCCCTACCGCACATCCACGCCCAGAGCACCGCCATGGTACCATCCGACATCCCCGACAGCATCTCCGACCTCTACAGGCTCTACGTCATACTCAGGAACTCGACGAAGCCCATAGTCACCGGCGCATTCACCAAGGAGGGCCTCATAGACATGAAGAACATGCTGGAGGCCGTCGCCGGCGACGATCTCTCCGAGGCGCCTCGAGCCATATTCGACTGCTGCCCCTCGTCGCCGCTGATGTGGAGCGACGTCACCTGCCAGAACCTCCTGGACTGCGCCGAGCACGGCATACCCGCCGAGATAATACCGGCGCCCCAAATGGGCGCCACCAGCCCAGTCACCATGGCCGGCACCATCGTCGAGGCCAACGCCGAGTTCCTCAGCGGCGCCGTCATAAGCCAGCTCGCCGTACCCGGCGCCCCCCTGGTTTACGGGGGCTCCCCCAGCGCCTTCGACATGAGACACTGCACCGCCCGCCTCGGAGCCGTCGAGGCCGTCATGGCCGCCTGCGCCTTCGCCGAGATGGGCAAACGCTACGGGGTCCCCACCCACGGCTACCTGGGCCTCAGCGACTCCAAGACCGTGGACGCCCAGAGCAGCTACGAGTCCGGGATGGGCATCCTCCTCGCCGCCATGGCCCGGGTCAACGTCGTCTCCGGCCCCGGGATGCAGGCCAGCGAGAACTGCCAGAGCCTCGAGAAGCTGGTGATAGACGACGAGCTCTGCGGAGCCGCCTACAGGCTCATAGAGGGGATAACGGTGGACGAGGACACCCTCGCCGCCGAAATAATCAGCAAGGTGGGCCCGGGGGGCCACTTCCTCGCCGAGAGACACACCAGGCTCCACCACATGAAGGAGAGGCACATGCCCAGCGACGTCATCGACAGGCTCTCCCCCGACGCCTGGACCAAGGCAGGCTCCAAGGACGCCACGCGGCGAGCCAAAGAGATAGCAGACAAGACTCTACGGGACCACGTACCCAAGCCGCTGCCCAGCGAGTCAGAGGAGAGACTCGAAACCGTGTTCAAGGCGATCCTGAAGAGACACGGCATCAAACCCAACCAGCTACCGAAAACATGAACCAGAAAAACACTACCAAACCCAATCCTATACCTGACTGAGGGGCCTCTGGATCCAACAACCAGTCTCTGACTGCCCATAAAATGCAGCATCATAGCTATTAATTTAAGCACCTTCTTGAAAAACGCGTGTGGAAAAAATTATCCACAAATCACCCTAAGTGTATTCATAGCCTCCAAACAAATTACTGACATTCGTCAACGCGCGTGCCTTTCCTGTTACCGCCCACATCCGCACTAATGATCACTCATTTTTCTGAATACAATGAGGATAATGATAGAGATGAGAGGGAAGACGCTGCACACTAAGAACGCGGAACGGACCCCCAAGGAGTCAATTAGGTATCCTATCAAGGGAGCAGAAAAGACCTGGCCAAGAGCTATTCCCGTATATGAGAAACCGATTCCCTGAGGATGCTCCCCCGCAGTTATGCTGGACAGGGCGTGTTGGGCCGGCACTGGAAGATACCTAGCCACACCGTACAGGACGAGAACCAACAACAACGCTGCGGATGCGAACCTCCCCATCGCCAAGAGAGCCGTGGTTAAAGCTAATCCTAGATATGCACAAATCATGATCAGAGATTTATCGTATTTATCCGATAAGGCTCCTCCCAGAAGCGATGCCGCGCTACCGACAGCAAGCATGACGCCTGTCAAGAACCCAGCCCAAACCACGTTTTCACCGTAGGCCTCGGTGAGAAACAAGGGAACAAAATTTTGAACGTTCCCAAGAGATAAAATGGAGATGCTGAGAACAAGTATGAACAGTGGAAGAGTGAAACGAAAATCAACGCCTTCCGATGAAACTGGATGACTGGATGCGGAAGCGGATTGCTGTACCTTAACTGTACCATCGGTCACGAATCTCCAGAATAGAAATACGATGAAGAGTCCTACAACTGGGATCACTTGAAGGGTACGACGCCAGCCGAGCATCGACGCGAGCGCCGCAATCGCCATTGTACCAAATGCAGAACCAATGAAACCCCCAACCTGGTGATACGCGATATACTTGGCTTTGTTAGAGGCCGACGCCCTCTGAGTCACCATCGCGTAGGTGGCGGGATGAAAGACAACCTGGCTGAGGGCGAAGAGCGCGGATACTATCAAGAGGAACTCGAAGACTGTGGCAAGGCTGTACAAAAAGACGGCTGCGCTACAACAGAGCATGCTGAGAACCGCAAGGCGTTTACCCCCAAACCGCTCGACCAGATAACCTGCAGGACCCTGAAAAATACTTATGACACCGGACACAGATCCCAGGAGACCGATCTGAAAGGTAGAGACGTTGAACTCCGCCCTCAGCAGCAGATAGAGCGGCGGCAACGCATATAGATAGACATGCTGCAAACTATGGAGCAAGGCAAGTAAACCCACTTCGATTCTTCTTCTGTCCATATCATCCCCTCCATTTTTTAGGTTAGGGACCTCCTCGAATTTAGCTAGTTCTTGCTTATGAGACTTGTTAATTCGGAGATATGCACTTCTTGGAGAGATACCTCAAGCATCTAGATTACAAGCCGTACAAACGAACACACCCCTCCCCCCGGATCACCCCTTGTAGCCGGCTGGGTCAGCTAAACGTTATTATCTATGACCCCGTTTGAATCATGAGTGACCCCCATGAGCGGATTAGTCATCGTTAGAGACGTCATGGCAAAGAACGTCAAGACCGTGAAGACCGACGACACCGTCCACGCCGCGGTGCAGAAGATGAACAAGTTCGACATCGGCAGCGTCATCGTCACCGCCAGCGGACGCCCCGTCGGCATAATCACAGAGACCAACATAATGAGGCGCATCGTGGGCCCCCGCATGGACCCAGCCACAGTCTGGGCCAAAGACATCATGACCGGCCCCCTAATCACCATAGACCCCAACGCCGACCTCGCCGAGGCCGCCAAGATCATGGCACAGAACAACATCAACAGACTCCCCGTCATGGACGGCAGCAAGCTAGTCGGCCTCCTCAGCAGCACAGACATAGTCAAAGCGAACCCCACCCAGCTCGGCATCCTCGAAGAGCTGCTAAGGGTGAGCTGATGCCCCTCATGGAGACCATACGCGAAAGGAGAAGCATCCGCAAATACAAGCCAGACCCCGTACCCAAAGAAAAACTAGACACCATACTCGAGGCCGCCCACCTCGCACCCAGCTGGAAAAACCAGCAGTGCTGGCGCTTCATCGTAGTGACAGACGAGGAGAAACGCAGGGCCATAACCAAAAGAGACTGGACGGCCGACGCCCCCGTCATCATAGTAGGCTGCGCCCACCCCGATCTGAGCGGCGGCAACGCCGGCCAGCCATACTACATGCTCGACATGGGAATAGCCATGGAGCACATGGTCCTCGCCGCCGCCGAGCAGGGGCTAGGCACCTGCTGGATAGGAGGCCAGTTCGACGAGGCCACCGTCAAGGCAGAGCTCGGTGTCCCGGATGACGCACGCGTCGTCGCCCTCCTCCCCGTAGGCTACCCGGCCGAGGCCCCCGACGCCAAGACCAGGAAACCCATGGACGAGATCGTCAGCCACGAGAAGTGGTAGAGGCCCCTTTTCCTTCAGCCCCTTTGAGGCTCCATCTTCCTGCTCAGCGCGTCTCTCATGCGTCTCTGCTCAAGAATCTGCCGGCTCTCCCTCAGCAGCCTCTCCCTCGCCCTGACATACTCGATCAACCTGTTCACCTCGTCGAGGTCGACCGGCTCCTCCGTCTCCGTTAGATGCTTCATCCTCTTCAGGACCGCGCAGTCGCTGTGACCCTCCCGCCCACACGGGTCAACTGTTACATCCATAAAAAGGAAATTCCTTCAACAGGGATATATCATTAACTGGCGGGTTCAAAGGTTTTATCCCACCGCTTCCACATGGAAGCCTGAACAGAGATGAAGGACCCATGGGAGAGAGACGCGGCCCACCCCGCCGAGTACCACAGCGTAGAGTGCAGGCGCGGCCGCGAGTTCATAGTGCGGATGACCACAGGCGCAGACGTCTACCAGGCCATCCAACGGTTCGCCAAGGACGAGGGCATCAGGTTCGGCAAGATCCACGCCGCGTTCATGGGCGGCTTCAGCCCCGCCAAGATGTACATGTGGTGCCCCGACCCCCACGACCCCAGCAACTGGCACAACGAGTCAGCCGCCAGCTTCGAGAACCTATCCATGCTCGTTAGCATGAGCGGCATGATCCACACCAGGCTCGTTGACGGTGAGCCCGAGCCGTTCCCCGCCATACACTACGTCATCGGCGGAGCCTGGGACGTGCCCACGGTGGGCGGTCACCTCGCCGAGGGCACCACCGTCAAAGGAGTCGTTGAGGTTTTCATAACAGAGATCTTGGGCATCGAGGAGCTGCTGCCCAGCGGCTACGACCCCGAGACGGACGGCGCCCCCGAGGAGTGGTACAGGGAAGTCAAGTAAACCTTTTACCGGTCAGCCAGGCACGTAGGGCCCCGTGCCTCCCCTCTCTTTTATGTAGATAACGAAGATGGCCCCTATAATTAGCGCAAAGAAAATCACGGCGCCGTCCATCAGCTACTGAGTGTCAGAGAGATCCCTGTCCATGAAAACTGCCACCAATAGGAGCAGCCCCCCGATCAGGTAGTACAGCTTGTCTCTCCCTGTCACGCCGAACAATGTTTCGTTTATACGAATAAAACGTTAATGAAAAGGTGCTTGGGCGATGAACCATTTTAAGCAAACGTGCCGCGTGCCCTGTGATTCAGCTTAGACCGTGTCGACATAGTCATCGTCGGAGCCGGAGTTGTAGGCTTTGTCCACAGCTCCACCATCGCCATAAAGGTGACGGATGGTGGACGAGACCCTTGGATAAGGCCTAAGCCTTCCCGACAGCCCTGAGACCCGTAAGATAATTAGCGTGTATAGCCTTTGCCGCCTCGACTATGTTGGCCTGCTCCTCCTCGGGAAGCGTGTCCCACATGTTGGGGCCCAGCTCTAAGCCCACACGGGTGGGCACGTTAACGTTCACATCCTCTGGTAGGCCCGGCAGCTTCAGAGGCTGAGCCACGCTGTAGATCTCCCCCCTGTCCTGTAGGATGGACCTCACTATGTCTCTGAAACCAGCTGCGGGGCCCACCTCCGTGCCGCCGATGACATCCACCAGCTTCTTGGATACGCCCCTCACGTAACCCACGACCGCCTCCCTGTCTAGGCGTTTACCCGTCTCCGAGAGGTATTCATCCAAGGCCAAGCCAGCTATCCTGACGGTCGACCAGAGGGGATACGCCGCTGAACCATGCTCGCCCCCGACGAACCCATCGACGCTCGAGGCCGGCACCGCGAGGTCCCTGGAGAGCTTCGTCCTAAAGCGGAGGGTGTCAGGGTGGTCCCCGGTGCCGATGACGAACTCGGCCCCCGAGACCCTCCGGAAGAGCGTCGCCATGGCGTCGACGGGGTTCGTGACGATAACCCACCTGGCCTTGGGGTTGCGGGGAGACATGGCCTCCGCTACGTGGTTGACGATCTCGGCGTTCGCCGCGACCAAGTCTCTTCGATCCATCTGAACTCCGGGTATACGAGGCTTACCGGGGCAGACAACGACTAGGTCCGCTTCCTCAACCCCTTCATCCTCCTCGTATGTGTTGATCTTGACGTCATACTTCAGGCTGGCAGCGACGTGGTTCAGTTCTTCGCCGAAGGCCCATGCTAAGCCCGGCTTGGTGTCTACGACTGAGAACTCATCAGCTAGCCTCTCGTTGAGGAGAGTGTACGCCGTTGGACGGCCTATCCTTCCGTTTCCCACTACCGCGATGTGGACTCCCATGGAATCAACTCAAAAGGCGTCTCACTCATAAGATTTCCTCCATAATCGAGCTTCAGTCTACCCAACATCAAAAAGCATAGAGCACGGCAACCCGCTTTAGATCTCGTTTTCATATTTTTGATTGAAGTGTAGTAGAGATTGTTAGAATTTCTTTTTATTACCTTCGTGCGCATTAATGATTGAGGGAAGGTTAGTGTACGAGTACAAGTTCGTCAAAGTGGATCTGGGTGGGTTGATGACGAGGAAGCCGAGAGAAGACTACCATAGATTGGTTGAACAATACGCGGAGCAGGGATGGAGGCTGGTTCAGGTATTCGCTCCATCAATATCTGTGGGTCCGGGCGGGGTGCCCGACTACTTCGAGCTGATCTTCGAGAAAGAAACCAAATGAGGGAGGCATATGCGCCTCTGTCAAATCGAATGGTCTAGCGAAGGGCAACCGCTACAGGGATCACAGTAAGAAGGGCGGGTGCGGCACACACTGCCACAAGGCGCCACCTTGCCCGCCCTCTTCTCACGAATCACGCGCACCTCCTCTGGTTTGTTCTTAAATTTATTGTAGACTCGCTGTTCTTCTCTACAAAAATATTATATTTTAATAAAAAGGTCACCATCTCGATAGAACTTGACCAGTTCAGACAAGAGCAGAGACAAGCAAGAGATCACCAGAATACTCCATGACTCCTTCGGATGGGCCCTAAACAAAGACCGGCCGCTCTTCGAAAGCATCTTCGCCAAGGACGACGACTTCTTCACTTATTATCCAGACTCGAGCACCGTGGTGGGGTGGAGCGAGTTTGAAAAATACCTGGATGGCTGGATGGACCCGCGGAACAAGGCCAAGGGATACGACATCAGAGACCTGAGAATAGTGATCTCAAAGATGGGGGGTGTGGCCTGGTTTTCAGCAATAGTGGACGATGAGGGAGAGTTCGATGGGAAGCCCTGGGGCGCGAAAGACATCCGATGGACGGGGGTCCTCGAGAGACGCGGCGGAAGCTGGAAGATATGTCAACAGCACATGTCAGAGGGCAAACGATAAGAGCCAAGAATAGAGGACATGGAAACATCCTAAGTTTTTTCTTTAGCTGTTGAAGATTTCATGACCCGGAAATATATCGTATCTTCAGCTCGCCATGATCTTATAGACTTCATAAGCCAACCTTATGGTCATTGGTAATGAAAGATGAGTGGTTCAAGGAAAGAGAAGTCTAACCCAGACAACAGCGCAGGGTCGTCGGAAGAGCCTTACCATAGATTAGCCGAACACCTGGATAGGCTCCCGGGAGGGTTCACCCCGAGCAAGACGGGTGCCCACATACGTTTACTTAAAAAACTGTTCACTCCAGAAGAGGCTGAGTTAGCCACCAGTCTAACCCTAGACCAAGAAGACGCGGAGACCATAGCTGGAAAGGCCGGGCTTTCAGCGACGCAGACAGAGAAGCTGCTCGGCGAGATGGCTATGAAGGGCCTGATATTCTCGGTTCAGCCAGTAAAAGGACCCACCCTTTACCAGGCGATACCCTGGGTCATAGGGATATACGAGTTACAGGTGAACAACCTGAACGAAGACCTCATTGAGGCACTTAACGAGTATTGGAGCACCGCCGAGTCGCGTGAGAAGCCGTGGAAACCTCAGCTCCGCACCATCCCCATTGGGCAGAGCATTGAGCCGACTCTAGAGGTGCTCCCATACGAACAGGTCGAGGAACTCGTTGAAGCAAACGACACGTTTGCAGTTGCCCCATGTATCTGTCGTATAATAGAAAAGAAGCAAGGAAGAGGCTGTGACGCACCCATAGAAACATGTCTTGTCTTCGGGGAGTTTGCCGACTTCTACGTAAAGACTGGTCTAGGACGATACATAGACAAAACTGAAATGAAGAAGAAGATAGCCGAAGCCAACGAAGCAAACCTCGTCCTTAACCCGACTAACTCAAAACGTGTTTCTGCCATCTGCTGCTGCTGTGGCTGCTGCTGCGGCGTCCTGAGGGGGCTTCAACATGCCCCTAAACCGGCTGAGGCCGTCGTAAGCTCCTTCATCGCACAACATGACCCTGAAGCCTGTATAGGCTGCGGTGTCTGCCTTGAACGATGCCAGATGCAGGCCATAACAGAAGAAGGCGCCAAAGTGTCGCTTAACGCTGACCGCTGCATAGGCTGCGGGCTCTGCGTCTCAACTTGCCCAACCGGCGCATTATCGCTGGTAAGGAAACCCGGGAGTTCTCAGAGGGAGATTCCAGCGACATTCTATGACACTTGGTACAAGATATCTGAGGAAATGTCCCAGAAAAGATGACTCTCTCAACTTTTTTTTATCTGTCTAACTGCCGAGAACAAGTATATGCTGAATCATCGTCTCGATGACTTTGAGGCCGTTTGACAAGAATTCTTGTCACGTTTAAACAGTCAAGAAGGGTTAAAAGCCCGTAATTTTAGCCGTATGTGAATAAAATGCAGCGGAAAAACGTTGAAGACGCGGTGATAAGGGTGCTGGCCCACGCCGAGAGAAGGCAGATCCTGCGCATCCTGGAGAGCTCACCTGAAGGGGTGAAGTACAGCGGCTTACTCGGCGAGACCGGGTTGACCACAAGCAAACTAAACTATCAGTTGAAGGAGATGGTGGGGTTCATCGAGAAAGACGGGGACGGGCTATACCGCCTGACATCGCTGGGGCGTAAAGCCATCAGCGTGCTCAACCACATGAACGAAGACCTGGACGCGGAGGCTGTCGAGCTCGCACCGGTTCTGGAGAACCAGCGGAGGAGCTTCATCAAGAAGAAACTCAACAACGTGTTCTACGTACTCATGGCCCTATTCGGCGTCGGCCCCGTTGTACTGACTTACTTCTATTTCATGGAGCCAGGCAGCGGTATAACGCCGCCGATGCTCGCCCTATCCTACGTCGTTTTAGGCGGAATAGTGTATGCCTTCGACCAGGCTAGGAGGAGCAGCCCCAAGTACATGCTGGGGCTCGTAGACTGGCTTGACTGGAAGTTCTTCAACGGAGACAGTGGGGACCGGTTCAGGGGCAGGAAGACTTTCGTGTTAACGGCTTTAGGCCTGCTACTTGGTGCCCTACTCGGGAAAGCCGGCCTGGGCCTCCTCGTCGGGCTGTTCCTCGGCGCGGCCATGGAGATAGGGTGAGCCTCGCCGCCTCAATCAAGCGTCAGGTAGATCACAGCCGACGCTGCCAGAGTCACCCCGGCCACCGAGGCGAAGGTGAACCCGTACCCATACAAATCTATGAGGGCGCCGACCAGGGACGTCGACGCCGCGCCCACTATGCTGCCGAACACGGTCACGGCGCCGAGCCCCGCGGCCTTGAGACCAGAGGGGAGGGCCGCCGCCGTCGACGCGTAGATGACGGGGGAGAACGAGTACACCGTGAGCCCCAGGGCCACTAGGTTGACGGCCACGTACGAGTCGCTGGGGAGGGCCGCGAGCGAAGCCAGGAACACGGCGCTCAGCGTCGTGGCCCCGCAGATGGAGAGCCGCCTACCAGCCCTCTCCGAGACGAATCCGCTGGAGACCTTGGCCAGTATGCCGGCGAACGGGAGAACCGCTGCGAGGATGCCCGCCGCCGCGACATCCATCCCCCTATGCTCCACGAGGAACGAAGGCGTGAAGGTGAAGGCCGCCCTGAGCACGAGGTTGTAGACGCCGTGGGCAACCGCGAAGGGGAGCAGGACACGCCAGTATCCCAGGACGCCGTCCCCATGGGGGTTCCGCTCGCTGGGCCTCCTGGGCTCGTCCCTCATGAGCAGCAGCGTGGCCGCGGACAGCGCGAACGCGGGGAGGCTAAGGACCAGGAACGCGGCCCTCCAGCTCCACGCAGACAGTATGGCTACCGTCAACGGGTAGGCTAGCGTGTTGCCTACGTTGGGCCCCGACTCGTTGAAGCCTATGGCCCTGCCCTGCCTGTCGCCGAACCTGTCGGAGAGCAGCGCGTTGGCCACGGGGAGGTGGACGCCCTGGAACAGCCCCACGAGGAGGCGGAGCACGAAGATGCCGGCGAAGCCCCTCGCCCACATGGTCGCAGCCGAAGCCGCGCCGTACCCCACCATGCTGGCGGCGAGCAGCCTCCTAGGCCCAAGCCTCTCGCTGA
>Ga0209427_10010685_pt1 | contig 10148 bp, 9 predicted proteins | sample DeeMarSWOR136_30_FD_187465 | JGI IMG/M metagenome (GOLD analysis project Ga0209427, IMG submission 187465) | Marine sediment microbial communities from White Oak River estuary, North Carolina - WOR-1-36_30 (SPAdes) (version 2) | ecosystem: Environmental > Aquatic > Marine > Intertidal zone >...
AGAAGATCCGCCAGGGGCTAAAACCGGGGAAAGGTTTGGAAGTAATTGTGGAGACGGTGAAGGAACATCGAGGAATCCTGGTCCTGAGGGGGGAGGGACTCCGGGGCGAGATTCAGGATACGGACCCGGAAAGAGAGGGCGTTCCTCCCCTGGAAGCCAAGGCCCTGATCCCGGAAGCGAGGAAGACAGCGGCAGGGGTTCAAAATATCCTCTCCCAGGTGGGAAAGATCCTGGCCGATGAACCCCAGGCCAACATGGTCCTCCTGCGCGGGTTTGCCAAGCACACCCGTTATCCCTCCATGAAAGAACGCTACGGTTTGAACTCCCTGGCCATTGCCGCTTATCCCATGTACCGGGGGATCAGCCGGCTGGTGGGGATGACGGTCCTGCCAAATGTTTCCGACCTGGAAGAGGAGTTCAAGGCTTTGGAGGATCATTTTCCCAAGTACGATTTCTTCTTTCTCCATGTGAAACAGACCGACTCCCGCGGGGAGGACGGCAATTTTGACGCCAAGGCGGCGGTGATCGAAGAGGTGGACCGGTACATTCCCCGGGTGCGGGCGCTGAACCCGGATGTGCTGGTGGTAACCGGCGACCATGCCACTCCGGCCAAGCTGGCCAGTCACAGCTGGCACCCCCTTCCGGTCATTCTTCATTCCCAGTTCTGCCTGATCGACGAGGTTAAGAAGTTTGATGAGATCAGCTGCATCCAGGGGGCCCTGGGGAGAATGCCCTCGGTCGATCTCCTGCCCCTGGCCCTGGCCAACGCGCGGCGGCTGAACAAATTCGGGGCTTGAAAAATATTCACCGCAGAGATCGCGGAGATCGCAGAGGAAAAATCAAATTCCTGGAAGAGTGAAAACCCAGAGGTTTTTGACGCCCGAAAGCGATAAGCCCCTTTTCTTCCAACAGACGGGAGAAGTCATTTCGAAGTGGGTTCTTTTTTCCTAAAATCTCTGCGTTCTCTGCGATCTCTGCGTTTAAAGGGTTCCAGAATGCGGGATTTTGAATCCGAACGGCTGGCCATGGTGGAGGAACAGCTCCGGCGTCGGGGGATCTCCGACCCAAGGGTGCTGGAAGCCATGGCCAAGGTTCCCCGCCATCTCTTCGTTCCGCAGGATTACCAGAGTTCCGCTTACGAAGACCGCCCCCTGCCGATCGGCGAAGGCCAGACCATATCCCAGCCCTACATGGTGGCTATTATGACCCAATCCCTGGAGCTGAATGGCCGGGAAAAAGTTCTGGAGATCGGCACAGGTTCGGGGTACCAGGCAGCCATTCTGGCCGAATTGGCCCGCACCGTGTACACCGTGGAAAGGATCTCCTCGCTCACCCAGAATGCCCAGAGGGTCCTCGGGGACCTGGGATACGAGAACATCTTTTTCCGCACGGGAGATGGAAGCAGGGGCTGGCCGGAAGAGGCTCCCTTCGGCGGAATCATCGTAACCGCCGGGGCGCCGGACATTCCCCGGACCTTCAAAGCTCAGCTGGCCGAAGGGGGAACCCTGGTCATCCCCACGGGGCCCCGGTACACCCAGACTCTCTTCAAACTGACCCGGGAGGGGGAGAAGTTCATAGAAGAAGACATCACCGGATGCGTTTTCGTCCCCCTGGTGGGGGATTACGGATGGAAAGAGAGTTGACCGTCCTCCAAATACTCTTCTCTCGCCCGCTACGCTAGAGGCCGCAGAGAACACAGGGAAAAAAGATTGTTGCCCGTTCCTGGTTACTCGTTGAAGCCTGAGTCCTAACTCCTGGTTCCTGAATCCTTTTTCCTTCTCTGTGGCCCCTGCGGGTCCTGCGGGAGAAAATTGTTTTCATTTTTTTAAAACCTGTGTTACCTTTTTTATGAGCTTTTCAGGTCTTGATCGGCGAGAAAGGAACGGGAAGCCATGAAAAAAGCAGGGTTTTGGTTCTGGCCGGTTCTTCTGACCCTCCTTTTCTCCGGGGCCCCCTTGTTGGCTCAACAGAGGGGCGAAGTGGTGGAACGCGTGGGCAACGGAGCCATCAACTGGACTCAGGGGGTAATCAGCGCCAAGGGAAGCGGGGCTCCGCCCAAAGGGGTGACCAACATCGCCCAGGCCCGTTTAATGGCCGTGCGGGCGGCCAAAGCGGATGCCCTGAGAAACCTCCTGGAGACGGTGAAGGGGGTGCGCGTCGATTCGGAGACGACCGTGGAATCGTTCACCACCAAAAGCGACCGGGTGATGACCCGGGTCAGCGGGATCGTGATCGGAGCCCGGCTCGTGGAGACCAAATACCTGAGCGATGGCGCGGTTCAAGTCATGATGTCCATCAACCTGACCGGCGAGCTTCTGGCAGTCATGCTCCAGGAATTGCCGCCCCTTTCCCAGCCCCTGATGCCCGCTCCGCCGCTCCCCAAGCCCCTTCCGATTCCGGCCCAACCCAGTCCCGGGCCCCCGCCGGTTCAAAAGCCGGCGCCGCCCCCCCCGGCCCAGAAGGGCAACGTCCAACTTCCCCCCGTAACCGAGCCGAGAGGCACCCCTCCTCCGTCCATTGAAACCAAGGTCCAGACGCCGACCAAAGCCCCGGCCAGGGCGGAAGACAACCTGGAGCTGAAAAAACTGAATTACACCGGGCTGATTATCGACGCCCGGAAGCTGGGCCTGCGGCCCGCCCTGATCCCCAAAGTCCTGAATGAGAAAGGAGAGCTGGTGTACAGCAGCCAGAGCGTAGGCCAGCAGGATATCGTCCGGATGGGGCTGGTGGGCTATGCCAAAGACGTGAACGCCGCCGCCAGAAACCAGAGGGTGACCGCCGACCCCGTGGTCGTAAACGGCATAAGCGCCACGGGGGAGAAGAAAACGGACGTGGTCGTTTCCAACCGGGACGCTCAGCTGATTCTGACCACCGCTCCCTACACCGGCTATCTGAAGAACGGCCGGGTCATGGTGGTGTATGATTGAGAGCCGAAAAGCCCTGGGAAACAGAATTTTTCTGATCATCGGGGGATGGGTGGCGGCCGGGATTCTGGGAGCCGGATGGATGTCTCCGGCCCTTTCGGCCACCAAGGTTCTCACCGGAAAACACGTCATCGTCTACGACATCGTCAACCCGACGGGAGTGGAATTCCTCCCCAATTATTCCAATAACTCTTACCGCCAAAAAGTCCTGCAGGAGGACGAATTCAGCAAACGGGTCTTGATCGAAGTCAACCTGGCGCCCCTCCATTCCACGGCGCCTTTTCCCGTTTCTGCCCGGCAGATGCCTTCCCAGATGCGGTATTTCCTGGGGCCGGGGAAAGACATCCCGGTCAATGAAGGGAACATCCTTTCTCGAGCCAGAGCCCTGACGCAGGGGAGCCGGACGGTCCACGAGGCGGGGACCGCCATCTTCAACTGGATCGTGGACAACTTTACCTATGACGCCGGGCGCAACACCCCCCAGGACGGCCGTTCGGTTTTTTACAGCAAACGGGGGTCCTGCGTGGGATTCACCAACCTGTCCATCGCCATGCTCCGCAGCCTGGGGATTCCCGCAAGGTATGCCCATGGGTATCTTCCCCCGGGGTATGACTGGGGAATTTCCAAGAAATACTGGGGCGTCCAGATCAGCGGAGGAGGGTACCATGCCTGGGTGGAAGTGTATTACCCGGACGTGGGCTGGTGTTTCTCCGACCTCCTCCACTCCAAGAACTTTGTCGATCCCTTCCACGTGCTGCGGTACACCGACGGGATCAACCTCAATCCCCGAAACATCCAGGGGGGAAGCCTCGATGTGGAAGACGCCACCACCTTCACCATCTTTCAGGAGGAGAACACCACCCTGGCGATCGACCAGCTTCCCCTTCCCAAGAAAGATTTTCTGGCCCGGCAGACGGGTTCCCAGCAATTCGGCACAATCTATGGAAAGATCAAAGATTCCTCCGGAAAATCCGTGGCCAGGGGGAGCCTGGTCCTCTGGGAAGGAATCCAGGGAAAAATCATCCCCTTCGAGAATGGGCTTTACTCCCTCCTGGGACTGAATGACGGGAAATACCGGGTGACCATCCGGGCGGAAGGCTACGGCGAAGCGGAAAAGAACCTTCAGGCCCGGAAAGGGGAGGTGAAACAGATCGACCTGGTCCTTCCTCTCCCGAAGAATCCCAAGTCGACTCCCGCCTCCAAAACCAAGACCCCCTACAGGACCAAGCCATGAAAAAGGGGAGAGCTCTCTCCCTCCTTTCCGGCGGCCTCGACAGCCTTCTTGCCACCCGGCTCATCATGGATCAGGGCATCGAGGTGGTGGGCCTCCATTTCATCACCCCTTTTTTCGGCTACCAGAAAAAGGGGCAGGAGGCCCGTTACCGGGAGCGGTGGAGAGCGCTCCACGGGATCGACACCCGGATCATCGACGTCAGCGACGAGTATCTTAGAATCCTCCGGAATCCCCGGTACGGCTACGGGAAAAACTTCAACCCCTGCGTCGATTGCAAGATATTTCTTTTCTCCAGGGCCAGAGACATGATGGCCGAGGAAAAAGCGGATTTTCTCGTATCCGGAGAGGTTCTGGGGCAGCGGCCCATGTCCCAGAGGCGGGATACCATGCGGATCGTGGAGCGGGATTCGGGCACGGAAGGCTTTCTCCTCCGTCCCCTCTGCGCCCGGTTCATGAAACCCACCCGGGCTGAACTGGAGGGGATCGTGGACCGGGAAAAGCTTTTGGCCATCACCGGCCGGGGGCGTAAGCCCCAGATGGAGCTCGCCGAACGCATGGGGATTCGTCACTATCCTGCTCCTGCGGGAGGATGCCTGCTCACGGACCCGGAGATGGCCGAGCGGATTCGAAAGTTTTTCAATCAATCCCCGCAGGCCACGATAAACGAAGTCCTTCTCCTCCAGGTGGGGAGACATTTTCAGCTGTCCGAAGACGTGCACCTGGTGGTGGGCAGGCGGGAAGAGGAGAACGAGAGGCTGATGGAGCTTTCCCGGGAAGGAGACACGCTTCTCCGGGTCCATGGAATTCCAGGGCCCCTGGGTCTATTGCGGGGTCGGACGGACGCGGAAGGGCTGAGATTGGCCGGCTCCATCGTGGCGCGGTACAGCAAGGCCAAGGACCAGGATCGGGTGGAGGTTCACTACGGAGAGGCAGGAGAGGCTTTTTCAAGCCCACTCTTCGTGACTCCGGCCAGCGAAGAGCAAATCGCGGGTCTTCGATTCTGATGATTGTTGGGGTCGCTTTTCCTCAGGGATGGAAGGAAAGAATATCAACCGCAGAGCTCACAGAGGCCGCGGAGAATTTTCTTATTGGAGGGCAAAAAAAACAAACTTTGTTTATTTCATCCTCTCTGGGTTCTCGCGGCTCTCTGCGAATTATTGTTGTATTTTCATTTCACTGGAAATCATAAAATTTTTTATACCACGGGGATCCAGAAAAGAACTGAACCGCTGAGTTTACAAAGAACGCAGAGATCATTCCATGAAAGTCTCTTACCAGTTTAGGATTCCCGGGAGGCGCCGGAAAGAGAACCGTTTCCCCTTTGTCCCCTGGACCTTGAGCCTTGGGCCGTTTTTTTCTCTGGGTGCTCTGCGATCTCTGTGGTTAAGTCTTTTTCCCCTTGCCTTTGGCGGGGAAATGAGATTGTGGCAAAGAAAGAAATGATAGGAGGAGGGTGAGATGAACGTCGGCGAGCGGATCAAATTTTCCTTCGGCGGGAAAGAAAAGGAAGGGGTGGTGACCCGGGTCTTTCCCAAAAACGTCTACCTGAAAGTGGATTTCCCGAAACACCCGGGCAAGATCATCATCCGGTCCCTGGCCGAACTGGAAGGGAAGGGCCCGGAAAGAAAAAAGAAAGAGAAACCCAAGAAGGCAAAGAAAGAAAAAGCCCCCAAGGAAAAGAAAGGGGAAGAGAAAAAAGAAAAGACGGCCGCCGGTTAGATCCCTAACAGGATACGGAAAAACCCGATTGAGTCGTCACTCCCGCGAAGGCGGGAGTCCAGAAGGCGTTGAAAAGACTGGATTCCCGCTTCCGCGGGAATGACACTACAGGAAGGAAAAAGAGTTTTTCCGAATCCTGCTAAGGCCCCAGGTCTTTTTTCTGCTTTTCTTTCCGTTCGCGGGTGAAACGCCGGTACAGGTAAATCCCCAGTCCCACCGCAATCAGGATTTGAGCAGTCACGCAGATAATCAACAGGACGAAGGCGGTCATAGGTTCGGTGTCCGGAGAACGAGAGGAGAATCCCTACTTGCCCGTTCAGAATTTTACCGAGAAGGAGGAGAATTCTCCCTGGTATTCTTCGGGTTGGGCAATCAGCTCGGTGACGTGAGCGGAAGGAGGGCCCCGGCGGCACCACTGGACCATGGCCTCCACGTCCTGTTCGTCCCCTTCGAAGACCGCGGCCACAGAACCATCCGGAAGGTTTTTCACCCAGCCGGTAATGTTGAATTTGGCCGCCTGCCGCTGGGCATAGTACCGGAAATTGACTCCCTGGACAATTCCTTTCACGATTACTTTGACACGTGATTTGACCATTGAATCTCACCTGTCCTTTTGGCAAGCGAATTTTCTTGACCCCTGGACATGAGTTGTACCTTCAGGCTTTCCCTCCACCGAATTTTTTTACACCTTGGGGAAGGGGGATGGGGCTGATTATGGCTTAATCAGCTCCAGGAAGTCTTCCTCAGTCAATACCTTCACTCCAAGGCTCTTTGCCTTTTCGTACTTGGACCCCGGGTCTTCTCCCACCACCACGAAGTCCGTCTTCTTGCTGACTGACGAAGAGGCTTTTCCTCCCAGGGATTCCACCCTGGACTCGGCTTCCCCCCGGCTCAGGGTTTTCAACCCGCCGGTGAAAACAAAGCTCTTGCCCGCGAGCTTCAGGTCTTTCGTCCTCGGCCGCTCCGTCCGGGAAGGATATTCCACCCCGAACTCTTTCAGCTTCCGGATGACCTTTTGGTTCCCTTTTTGGTCGAAGAATTTGACGATGGAAGAAGCGATCTGCTCCCCGATGCCTTTGATGCCGGTCAGATTTTCCAGAGAGGCTTGAGAAAGCCCTTCCAGGGTGGAGAATTCATGGGTCAGGAGTTTGGCGATGTGTTCGCCCACATGGAGGATCCCCAGGGCGTAGATCAGCCTTTCCAGCGTGGTCTTTTTGCTGTTCCGGATGGCGGTAAGGATATTATCCGCCAGCTTGGGGCCCATCCGCTCCAGGGTTAGAAGGTCATTCAGGGTCAACCGGTAAAGGTCGGCGTAGTCTTTGATCAGGCCCCGGTCCACGAGCTGTTCGATGATCTTCTCCCCCAGACCATCGATATTCATCGCGTCCCGGGAGGCGAAATGAAAGATGGTTTCCTTAAGCTTGGCCGGGCAGGCGATGCCCGTGCAGCGGGCCACCGCTTCTCCTTCGGGCCGGTCCACTTCCGAACCGCAGACAGGGCACCGGTCCGGGAGGCGGAATTTTTTCTCCTTGCCGGTTCGCTTTTCGGGAATCACCCGGACGACTTCGGGGATGACATCCCCGGCTCGCTGAACGACCACCGTATCCCCGATGCGGACATCTTTTCGGTCGATCTCATCCTGATTGTGGAGGGTGGCGCTGCCGACGGTGACTCCTCCCACCCGGACCGGATCCAGGACCGCGGTGGGGGTCAGGGCCCCGGTCCGGCCCACGTTCACCACGATGTCCAGGACCTTGGTGGTGGCCTGCTTGGGCTTGAACTTGAAGGCCAGGGCCCAGCGGGGGCTCCGGGCGATGGTTCCCAGCGCTTCCTGGAGGCGGAAGGAGTTGACTTTGATGACCACTCCGTCGATTTCGTAGGGGAGCTTTTCCCGCAGTTCGTCCATTTCCCGGTAGTAGTCGAAGACCGCGTCGATGTTTTGGCATCGCCGGCGGTGGGGATTGATTTTGAACCCCCAGCCTTGCAGGGTGTCCAGAAGCTCCCCTTGGCTGGCAATGGCAGTTCCGGTGAATTGCCCGATGCCGTGACAGAAGATATCCAGCGGCCGGCGTGCGGTGATGGAGGAATCGAGCTGGCGGAGGGAGCCGGCGGCCGCATTTCGGGGGTTGGCGAAGATGGACTCGCCGCTTCGCTCTCTGGTCAGGTTCAATTCCTGAAAGGCTTTGAGGGGGAGATAGACTTCGCCCCGGACTTCGAGGCGGGAGGGTAGGGACTCCCCTTTTCGGGGAATCAAGGTCAGGGGGATGGATTTTACGGTTTTGAGGTTCCGGGTGACGTTTTCGCCCACGAAACCGTCCCCCCGGGTGGAACCGGTGACGAAGTGACCATTCTCATAAATCAGTTCCACAGCGATCCCGTCAATCTTCAGCTCGGCGCAGTATTCAATCTCCCGGGTATTCTTGAGGAAGCGTTTAAGCCGGTCGTCGAACTCGCGGACCTCGGCTTCTTCAAAGGCATTGGCCAGGCTGAGCATGGGAACCGCGTGGCGGACCTCTTCGAACCTATCCAGAGGAGGGGCACCCACCCGCTGGGTCGGGGAGTTGGGGGTGACGAGATGAGGATACTCTTTTTCCAGCCCCTCCAGCTCGCGCATGAGCCGGTCATACGCCGAATCGGATATGACCGGATCGTCGAGTACGTAGTAGCGGTAGTTGTGAAAATGGATCTCTTCCCGGAGCTTTTCGATCCTTTTCTTGGCCTGCGCTTCGTTCATATCAAACTACCTTTGCACCCCAGAGAGCACAGCAAGGCAAAAACAAAAAGAAAAAGGATGAACCACAGAGGGCGCAGAGAACACAGAGCAAAGGAATTCGAATGCTGGAATATAAAAGGCATTGGAATAATGGAATATTGGAATGATGGAATGTTGATTTTAATTATTTTAGTTTTTACTCATTATTCCATTCTTCCACCATTCCATTATTCCTTTACTCAATTCTCTGTGGTCTCTGTGTGCTCTGTGGTTAATTTTGCCTTTAGAGCCGCGACGAGGCCGAAGCAGCCCGCCAGCATCATGTTCCCGTGGGGAGCGGCCAAGTAACAACCCAAGCCTTCAGCCAGGGAGCGCCGGGGTCCGGTTACGGCCACGAGCTGAAAACCCTTTTTGCGGGAATATCCCGGATGGTAGGCGCACCCGTGGCCCCGGTCCTGGAAGATTTCATCATTGGTGAGGGCCTTCCTCGGGAAACGAAAGAGGATCTTTTTCAGTTTCTCCGGGGTCATTCGCCCGGTGTGGTGTTCGAAGATGCCCCAAACGCGATTTTGCCGGACCAGGGCCCCCAGGGTGTGCTGGTTTCCCAGGTTCAAAGCCACCAGGCCTTCCTCCAGCATCTCCGCAACGGCGGGGTCGCAGAGGACTCCCCAGACGGCGGCAGCACAGGTGTCCATGACCGCGGCCCCGGGGATATCTTTCTGCACAGCGAGCATGCGGGTCATGGAAGGAGGTGGATGGAGATAGATCAGGTCGGTTAGGTTTCCTCCCGCTTGGAGGAAGTTTTTCCAGTATTGAAACCGGAACCGGCGGTTGCTTCCCCGGGGGTTGAAGCCGTGATCCTGAACCGCCACGGCGAAGGCTTGGGGAAGGCTGATCTGAAAAGGTTTGAGCGCCTTGCGCAGGGCAGGCAGGTGTACATCCCGGAGAGGAATCTCCACCGCCCCCTTGGGGGGATGATCGGTGATTCTGACCCCGCTTTTCCGCACCCCGTCAAGGTTGTCATGAAAGGTCAGAGCGGCGGTTTCGGTGGCATATACCTTCAACCCCGCCCGAAGGTGCTCCTCAACCGCCCAGGAGCAGGGCCCTCCTCCCATGGTGTTGCCGGAAAGGAAAATATTTTTTCTCCGGGCCGTCGCTGCAGCGATCCTCTGGGCCACAAGCCGGGTAGGGGAGGGAAGGATCATCTGCACGCAATTTTCCGGGGGTTTTCCTTCTTCATAGAAAAAGATGTCCTGCGTTCCGCCGCCGATGTCCATGGCCAGGATTCTTTGGGGTATGGCCGCCAACTCTATGCCCCTTTTCAGTCAGAATATTTTTAATGATTAACATGTTCCTGGAAATCTTTCAAGGCAAAGGCCAAAAACCGTTAGTCGTAAGGCGCAAGGGGTAAGGGAAAATCCTTATGCGTCGGGATAATTTGAACCATGATCCTGCTCCCTACACCCTACATGACAACATTCAAGACATCGTTCACTAAATTAGCATTCAGGACATCGTTCACAAACGTTCTTTGACAATCGAATAGCCACAGCCTGTT
>Ga0209427_10010686_pt1 | contig 10147 bp, 11 predicted proteins | sample DeeMarSWOR136_30_FD_187465 | JGI IMG/M metagenome (GOLD analysis project Ga0209427, IMG submission 187465) | Marine sediment microbial communities from White Oak River estuary, North Carolina - WOR-1-36_30 (SPAdes) (version 2) | ecosystem: Environmental > Aquatic > Marine > Intertidal zone >...
AACGAAACTGGAAACTATACCATAAGTTGGGTTAAGGTTAACGACACAGGAGATAGTCAAGTCAACATGACTCTCAACCAAACATTTTATGTCAACGATACTCTCACTGTCTCATCTTCAGTTTCATCCTCAAATCCTGGTAAAGGCGATCCATTTAACGTTGTCATATCAGTTCTAGACGTCAATAGCAACTATCATGAACATCCAGTCAACTTAACGATAGATTGTGTGAATAGAACCTATCTACAAACCAACTTCACAGTCACAAACCTTACTGCCCAGACAACTTTCACTCATTGTTATGCTCCAAACTCTTACAGTACTGCTTTCAACGTCACAATCAACGCAACAGATGTTTACAATAACACAGGGCAAAGCATCGAAACTTTGACGTCAGAATCTGCCCCTGCCACAGACGGTACTACAGGTGGTGGTGGTAGCATGGGAGGCGGAGGAGGAAACGTAACGATCATAAACGCCACAGCAAACGTAACAGACTTTAACTTCACCCTATCCCAATCAGAAATCCAAATCTACAGAGGAGAAGACGCAACTATAGTCGGGGCATTATCGAACACAGGAGACACTAACCTAACCCTATCTTCATCAATCTATCTGAACAGCACATGCTGTGTCATCTCTATCAACCCATCAGAATTCACACTAAATGTAGGAGGATCAGAAGTTCCTTTCACGATCTCAATCCACGTCAACACGACCACAAAACCAAATACTGAGCATTTCGCAGACTTAACACTAAAATCAGGAACATTAGAAAAATCAAAGAGAATTAAAATCATAGTTAAAGAAAACCCAGTCATCTCGAGTCTAGACCAAGTATCAGGCCAAATCTCTGAAGCAGAAGCAAAGATCAGTGAATACGTTAAAGCCGGTTTAGACGTGAGTTTCCTACAAGACCTCTTGAACAGGATAAAAGGAACAAAATCAGAGTCAGCCACAGCTTTAGAACAAGACGACATAATCAGATTGAGGCAACAGAATGATTTCATCCAATCCTCCTTAAAACAAATCAATGACGAATTAAACAACCTCGCCCTCCTCAAAGCCATTTACGAAAACAAATACAGCATCGTGACAGGATTAGCCATTGGCTTAGTTTCAACATACCTCGTAACCCAAATCGTGATCCCATACTTCAAGATACAGCTTGAAATAAGAAACCTGATATTAGAAAGAGCTTCGTTATCAAAATCCAGAGTAGAAACAACCAAAAGCTTCTTCTTGAGAAAGATTGATGAGAAGACATTCCGGACGATAATATCAGACAGGCAAGGCAAGATATACAAACTCAAATCTATGATAGATTTGAAGAACGAAGAGAAATCAAACCTACTTCGTGAAAGACTCAACCCCCTGTACATGGGAAAATTGATTAGAGAAAAAATTTCTAAAATAAGATCAAAAAAGAAGTAATTTTGGTCTATGTTCCCTTGTAGAGTGGTGCTCTTTGGGGATCCGTTATCCACCCGTTGTATATGTCAGATTCTTTCGTGATTTTCTCCAAACGAGTCTTGTCGTCGGTCATCAAAACAAAATCTGAATAATTGTTTTTTTAAATATTCGGCCAAATTGTTACAGAAAAACATTTAAATCTAGCCAAGTTAGGCTGTTTGAGGCATCTTTTATACAGATTATGCAAGTCCGATGCACTCAGGACATATAAAATAAATCGCAGCAAGGATAATTATTATTATAATTATCACTATAAGCCATTTGTTCATAGTTTATTTTTGTAATTTTGGATTTAAATCTATCTGATTCTGGTTGAATAGGTTAATTAAAATCTTATACCTATGGTATAATACAAAAGCTCACCACATTCACTGCATGTAACTCGACATCCACCCCCTCCACTTAGAGGTCCATAATACCATCTTTCGTAGTGACCCATAATTCCTTTATAGGGATTTCCAGTTTTAGGACAAGTAGGGCCCACATGAGCCAATTTTTCAATCTCTTTAAGTGTATAACCTCTGATTTTAGGAGCTCCTTTCAATACTTCTTCTTTTGCTTTTTCGATATTTGTTTTTTCAGACATCTTTTCACTAAATTATAAAGAATATTTTAAAAATTTAAACTCTTCCCAAGAACAAAAATCTATCTGATTCTGAAAGAAACAAGCTAATTAATTCTACTGATTTTTGAGAAAATAAAAAACAAAAAGAAATTGTACTTTATTTTAATATGCCTTTCCAGATCTTGGTAGAATAGGCATGTCAGCGTATAATTCTTTTAGTACTTCAGGTACTTTGCTTAAATCTGTAATTTTGTATTGATGACCTACAATCGTTACTTTTTCAGGGTTTACTTTTCTACCTTGTGGACCATCGACCATAGGTATATCTTCTGACATTATGACAAAAATTAAGTCGTCCTCTTTCAACTTAGCATTCAAAGAAGTATGCCATTCTGCTGGATTTTTACCTGTTACGTCATATTTTTTTAATCCTTCATATTGTAACAATCCTTTCTCCAATAATCCTCTTATTACTGGGTCACTATCAAAAGTATATCCAGATACTGCCATTAGATCACCTCATTTTAACTTGTGTAACTGTTAAACGATTAAAGATTTAAGCTTTTCCAAAGAACAAAAATCTATCAACAGAGACAAATCAGTTATTTATAAACTCTAAGAAAAACAAAAAATAATTATGATTTCTGAAAGAGTCAAGACAGGGATCATCGGCTTCGATGACAAGATCCAAGGAGGTTTCATAAGAGGGAGCATAAACTTCGTGACTGGAACGACTGGAACAGGTAAAACAGCATTCTGTGCCTCTTTTTTATATGCTGGAGCAACAGCAGGAGAAAAAGGACTATACATAACGACAGAAGAGAGGGAAGTAGACATAAAAGACGACATTAAAGCCATGTTCAGTTGGAATTTTGATGAATTCGAGAGACATGGGCTGATGGAATTCATGTCTATAAAACCAGACATCCCTGCGAAAATGATCACTGGCGAGGATGTCTCCAAAGTTATAAAACTCTACATGTACGAACTCATGTCAAAAATAGAAAAAGAAGTAAAAAGATTCAGGGCAAAGAGACTGGTCGTGGATTCTGTATCCTTAGTAGAACTATTCATAAAAGACGAATACTTGAGGAAGATAGCATTGATGCAACTCATCGACAGATTAAAAGAATTGGAAATAACTGCGGTCCTGACAGGAGCTGTGCCAGAAGGCCAAGAGGCACTCAGTACTAGTGGCATAATAGAATTCCTGACAGATTCTGTTGTTAAATTAGATTTCGTTCCTGTAGCCGAAGAATTCAAGAGGACTCTGACCGTGAGAAAGATGAGAAGAACTGACCATTCCATCCTCATCCATCCGTTCGAAATCACAAAAGAAGGGGTAAAAATCATAGAAATTAGAGAGTAAACTTCAAAAACAAAACCTTAAATTCCGGTTTTTGAAATTATTAATCATGGATAAAGGGAATATAAAGCTCAACAAAGAAAATAGGGACCTTCTGATCGTAAAAAAATTCATCTCTGACGAAGAAATCGAGAAGTCATCTGAAAAACCAGTCAAGAAAGTCGATAGAGTATCCACAGGTATCCCTGGCCTGGACAAAATCATTGGGGGAGGGTTCATACCAAATTCTGTAGTCATGGTTAGTGGGGAATCAGGAACTGGTAAAACTATCTTAGCCACACAATACATATGGAATGCTCTTTGCATGGGCGAAAATGGGCTTTATGTCACATTACAGCAAACTGCTGATGATATAAAGGACGATGTTGCTGTCTTTGGCCGCGATTTCAGGAAGGCTGAAGAAATTGGACAATGCAGGATACTTTATGCAGAACCACAAGACATGAAGAAAATCATAGCTATTACATTGAAGAATGTCAGAGACCTCAAAGCTAAAAGAGTTGTTATAGATTCTATTACCATGTTAGCCGAGTATGCTGAAAGAGAGAGGGACATTAGATTCAGCCTGTCTCGACTCATCCAAGAACTGAAGAAGATGGGTGTCACAGCTTTAGTGACTTCAGAAGTAGAAGAAGGTTCTCATGCTCTGAGTAAGTTTGGAATCGAAGAATACCTTGTCGACGGTGTGATAGTCTTAAAATGTGGATTGGATGTTGGATTAGGCGGAAAACCGAGAAGCCTTTACGTCAAGAAATTGAGAAGGACATCACACGACTTGAACATCCATCCGTTTGAGATATCAGATAGAGGCATCAAAGTCATTGGGTAGGTCTTAACTCAAAAGTACAGACTCTGTTACCCATGGCTATACAGCTTATTTCCTTACACTTGACTTTTTTTTCAGCCGTTTTCTCGATGAAGTTCTTGAAAATTCCTGTCAACAAATGACAGACTGGTTGTTTTTGAATTCCGTATTCCCTCTTATACAGTTCAGCAAAATTATTTTTTTCTAACTTCAGGATAGTTCTCTCTTTCGTTACATCCACAACGTCAACTTTACCCAAGCCACTTATGTTGAATAAGTTTGTCCACAAACTAGTCATCTTCTTCTCTTCGATTGCAAACCTTTTCTTGAAGTGGGAAACTATTGATTCTGAGATGAAATATCCAAGTTTTCCCATCCTCACTCCGTCTTTCGTTTCATTCTGAAATTTAACCAAGCTTAGCAAAGGCTGCATAGTGAAGTTCAAGTCAAAAATTTCTATCTCTTCCTCAGTAAAGGAGGCTTGCCTAGTCGTCAAAAGCTTGGAAAGGAATGCGGACATCATGATACCAGACCTCTTATCTTAGTTAATTTAGTCCATTTTTCATACGTTAACGGTTCCTCTTTTTCTGTGTTGACTTCGATTAAGTTCTTGAGGATCATCTTGACTTTATCTTCTTTGATTGTTCCATCTATAACTTTTTTCAAGGCTTTGGCAAAACTTTTAGCTCTGTCCAATTTGATGAAGTGACCTATTAATGCGGCTGGGGGCTGATACATGATTTCTAGAAAACCACCTTTAGGGAATAAAAATCTTTTGTAGAATTTTTCTCCAATTATATCTTCCCCAATAAAGCTAAATTCTTCTTTGAACCTTTTTTCTAATTTTGTAACAAACTTGAACAATTCCTCTTCTGATTTTTTTGCATCATGATCAAGTTCATCCAAATCATCAGGTTTAGCATCAGTTAATTTGAATTCAAAAGGTAACGCTTCTGGTAGATCGATTAGGACAACATAAGTATGTCTAGACCTCAAATTAACACCTAATACTAAATTAGTGTTCGGAGTTTAAGAGGTTTTAAGACTTTAAGTTCTAATAAAAATTAAGCAAACAAATTGTATTCAAGCATGGACGGTTTATACATTTCATCAATTGATGTAACCCTACTGACACCAATTTTTTTCAATTTATCTTCCAAACTTTTCTTTCTATTTTCAGGCAAAGCAACTCCAATAGTATGCAAAACCCCAGAAACAGATTCAGTTAGTTTTGGAACTTCTGAAACATTATCTACTGGTTTTACTGTTACGACACGATACAGTGGGGAGGGTTCAAACTCCTTGTCCTCCTTAAAAATAACAGCTCCAGTGTGAGTTTTATCCTTCCGAATTTCATATAATTTCAAATTACCTGTCAAATCTAAAAGTTCATAACTATTCATATGTTCAGTAAAATTAGCTGATGCATCCAGTGACAGCTCCCCACGAGGTATTTTAAATTCTAAGTCCTGCATTTTTTTAGCCAATTCTTCTGAAAATTCCTCGGGTGAAATTTCACCTCCCCTTTCCACATAATACATTTGAGAAGAAAAACAATCACGCTGATCACACATACACACAGCAAGCGCTGCTTCAAGCGCGAGTTTATCTATTTTTTTTCTGGTTAACATCTCCTTTCCGACAATCCCCAGGCTAATGCCCCTAGTGAAAGAGATGATATTGGTATCTGGGTTAGCCTTTTCCCTAATAACCTCTTCTGTTTCAGGCCTCCCAAATATGATGATAGCATCTTTTTTGTTTCGTTCTCCATAAATTAAACTTTCTATATCCAAGGATTCTAATTTACCGCCTCTCCATGGTACCACAGCTATACATCCAGCCATATTTTCATCGATATCCAAATACGATTGGGCATATAGAGGACTAAAGACATTGCCAATAGAAGATTTACAGAATATGGTAGATTTGTTTAATAAACCTCTGATTATACTTAGTACATCTGGTCCAGGAACATCTGGTGGAACGCAAAAAATTCTTTCTATATCCTTTTTCTTCCCCTTCAAAGGTATTTTGTATAAGTCTCTACTGAAACTGGTCATGGTTTCGTCCAAAACTTTACGCGTCATTTGAGGAGAGAACCCCATACTTATTGGCATCCATTTTTCAGCCGCTTTCCTATACCGATAATTGGAATCTGACCATAATTCCACGTTTTTATAAATTCTATCTAGAATTTCTGATGTAGATTTACCATTCAGATATTCTTTCCTCGAGGAACTTAAAGCGTTTAATACATTTTTTATTATACCAGTATTCAGCCTAGGAATCTCTACTTCTATTTTCCCATACTTGTTTTCAAACTCCTCACTCTTTACTTCCAACTCGCTTTCTTTAACTCCTGGTAAAAAATATGCCGGATAAGTTTTTGTTTCGTCAGAAAGGTATACTCCTGAAGGTGCTATCATTATATTAGTCATTTAATACACAGTGGTTATTATTCATACATTTCTCATAGCTTTTAATGCATCAGCTAAAACAATAGCACAACCCCTAGATTCCATTCCACTTGCTCTTCTTAGATATTCTATTGTTGGTCCATTCAAATCGCATTCACATTTATCTTCATAACTTTTCTTACCCATATCCCCAGTGATTATAAAAGCAGGATAGGAATCGATTAATGGTGATATGAAAGCGATTAATCCAGGTTTTTTCAATTCTACCTCTTTTGTCAAGTCTTTTGTATTTCTGATCGATACATGCATCCAGGGTGGAACATGTTTATGATTGTATCCGCATTCCAGGATAACTGACATAATATCGGTTAGACCTAATCCATCTCTTATGTTCTTTCTGTCTATTCCGAGAGTTTTTTTCATCTTATTGTACATTTGCTCTCTCTTAACTTCCCCTTCAACTTTTTTCCATCCACCTGTTGTAATTGCTTTACTTTCTTTGTCCAGCTCTAACTTCTTATCATTTTGTAACATATAGTCTGCTAAGGCATTGTACACGAAAGGTGGGCCATAGAGATGCCTTGTTCTACCTTCGATTGAAGATACCATGTCTATCATTAGTTCAAAATTAACTTCTCCACCTTTAATCCCAAACTCAATTTGTTCATCATCCTTCAATAACTCTCTCAAACACTGGTACATTCCTTGTACTAGTCCCGTCTTAGACTCTGCTGGTGGAGGAGTTAACATAAGAATGTAATCACCTTGTCTAAAATCGGCCATATGATAGAATATCTTTGCATTGGACTTGTTTATTATTCCCAGGCTTTTCCTATTATATGGATATTTACTTGGTCTTCCTGTTGTTCCACTAGTTGTGAAATACGTGACAATTTCTTCTTTTGGTACACTCGCTGATTTAATAATGTCATTCGGATCTTTTGCCCTTGAGAGTTCTTTAAAGAAATCAGATGCTAATAATGGCATGTAGAGTAAATCTTCATTATTTCCAATGTCATCGGGCGTTACTCCATATTTCTCACAAATTTTTCTGTAAACTTTATTGTTCGAATAATGATGTTCAAAAGAGCCCTTTACAGCTTTGAATCTCAACTCTCTCATTTCGTTTATGTCCATACCAAAAGGACTTGGATGTTCCAGTAATGCATTTATACTGTCCATTACCATCCCTCCTAATCTGTCCGTTGCATTTCAAACTTAAATTCCTTTCTTTCCTTTGGAAACAACCAACTTTTCTCCAACTATCATAGAAGCAACACTTATGGTGTGTTTCCCGTCCAAGATTTCACCATGACTATACATTCCAATGAATGGTATATCCTTCATCGTTTTTTCCATTAATTCTGTACTGCGTTTCGCATGTTTACCGAGAAACCATCTGTGTAGAGCACAATCGATTACTATCCCGAAGGCACCTTTACTTCCCGCATATTTCAGACTTTCTTTGACAGATTTTTGGGCTGCTTTCAAGCTCCTATCTTTAGTGGTTTTCATAAAGTAGAGTGTTGTCCCTTGAGGTACTTTCTCTGTAAATCTTAAGTATTTATTTTCAACGACAGAATCTACTGCCTTTACCCAAAAACGGCCCTTCGCATAAGGCTTGTATTCACATAAAGCTAATGGTGAGTTACAGTTTATTTCGATAATAGGGCTAAGTTTCATCACATCCACACCCATTGTTTTTGCAAATCCCATGAAAGCGGTTGATATAGGGCCTAATTGTTGTAATTTCATAGTCGCCGGCCAGATTTCTTCTTTAGTTTTTCCTAATACTTCTGCGTACCTGTCAAAAGCATTTTTACCATCTAATTGATAAACTATATAATCTTTGACCTTATTCACGAACATGGATTTGTCTGTAGGAATGTAACCATGTTCTACCCTAGATCCTATCTTTAAACTAGTACTAATGATAGCTACTATTGCTGTTTTTTCGTAGATTTTTCCATTACAAAACACATAGGTCTTCTTTAAGTTGAAATCATCTGCAGAACTCGTTCCGAAAATTGGAACTCTAGACCCAATAACATCTATTATACCTTCAATAATGTCATCTTCGTTTCCTCTTTTCGTACAAGTAAATCCGGTAGTAAGCATTAGAACGTAGTACGGCCTCATCCTGACTAATTCAGACATATGTAATTTTTTTTCTGCCAAATAGCGAATGTAAGGTTCAACATACTCATCTACTTTTATACTGTTTAAAGCTTGTTTGATTGCCTCCTTTCCGGCCTGTTTCGGTTTTTCATTAGTATCATCACCAATACCAATACCTATATGAATGTATTCGGATTCAACTGTCAATGCCACACACGATTTTTCTGTAAAACCATAGTTACTGAGTTCTCCTGCTGTCGTACATCCTAGCCACAGAGTGTCACCAAAAACAGAATGAGCACCATCAACTAACTTTTGAATGGTTTTATCATCCTTTCCGTATTTTCCACCAGAACAGAAAACCAATCCAAACGTGGGTTTTTTACCACCTTGTTTTTTCATTTCTTTCAATGCCATTTCGACAGCTTCTTTGCCAGCATTAAAAGGATCATCCGCTTTACTTATTCCAACACCAGCAAAAACATTCTTCGGCAATTAAATCACACTCTAATACTATTTTTGACGGTTTCAGTAATAAAACTATCCATTTTACTCAGATAGAAAAAGAATTTAAATGTAATATAAAATAAAGAAATTAACAGGTGAATAAATGATTAGTTTCAGAAGAAAGAAAAAGACTGATCCCTTTGCAGATGTAAAATCGAGTTTTGAGAAACCCCCAGAACTTGAGACTAAAATCGAAGCTTTCGGAAAGGGAATGGAAAAGATAAAAACCGGGGTTGAAAAAGAGATAATTGAAGATCTATCTAAAAGGATAGAGGAAGAGAACAGAAGGATTTCCAGAAAATTCAATGGTCTAACCAAGAAGGCAAAAGAAATAACTCTTGAAAGTCCAGAGATCGTCGACCTGATAAAACTCTATTCTAGTTCAAGAGACAGATTCGAAAAATTCGTCGAAGAGATGCAAGAACTGGAGTACAAAGGATGGAGTTTCGATAATGATATAGCAGCGTTCCATAAGTTCAGGGTAGGAAAAGCTCTAGCAGAAATGAAAAAACAGACTAAAAACGTGGAGAATGTTTGCAGAAATGCAGGTTTTACTCCATCGAACATTAAAGTTATCCTTGAATCCCCGATAGAGAGATTAGTCGATTCTTTGGTGAGAAAGAAGATAAAAGTGAAAAAAACGAAGAAATAGACTATCTCTTCTGGAAGAGAATCTCGATGACATCATTATTCTGTAGGCTATAGTTTGCTCCTAGTTTACGCTTAGTTTTAGCCTCCAAACCCCCAATAAACTTCTCTCCGATATCTGAATGGACAGAGAAGGCAAATTCTTTCAATGTCGTCCCATTCTTAACAAGGAAAGCATCTGGTAACACATTCTTTTTCTTATCAGTCAATTTGTTGATATCAGCAACAGGATAGACAACTATGTAATC
>Ga0209427_10010687_pt1 | contig 10147 bp, 6 predicted proteins | sample DeeMarSWOR136_30_FD_187465 | JGI IMG/M metagenome (GOLD analysis project Ga0209427, IMG submission 187465) | Marine sediment microbial communities from White Oak River estuary, North Carolina - WOR-1-36_30 (SPAdes) (version 2) | ecosystem: Environmental > Aquatic > Marine > Intertidal zone >...
CACTTCTCCTGCCCCACATGTGGGAGCGAATACACCTTTTCGACTTAGACAACCTTGTGGGAGACGAGGCATGCCTGTCAAGTTCGGTACGGACGGATGGCGAGCAGTGATCGGTGAGGAGTTTACCTTCGCCAATCTGCGCCAGGTGGCAAAGGCCATCGCAGACTATGTAGCTGAGACAAGACGAGACTCGAAAGCACGTCGCCAAGCGTTGCCCGGGCAAGCGCCATTGGTGGTGGGCTTTGATACTCGCTTTCTCTCCGACCGCTACGCCATGGAGGCCTCACGCATCCTGGCTGAGGAGGGTTTGCCCGTTTGCCTGAGCCGATCCGATTGCCCTAGCCCTGCGCTCGCATACGCTATCCGTCATCTGGACGCAGCAGGGGGCATCATGATCACCGCCAGCCACAACCCGCCACGTTACAACGGGATAAAGTTCAAAGGGCATCATGGTGGCCCAGCCCTGTCTCATGAGACGCGTAGGATAGAAGAGATTCTTGGGCAAAACCTGTCCAGCGGTTGGACGCCCTCCGCCAGCGATTGGGCTTTTTCTGACAGCGGGAGCGAGTATCCAGGGATCGAGCGTTTTGACCCGATGCCAGCCTACCTGGCGCACTTGCGCACGCTGGTGGATTTCGATGTGATCCGCGGCTCAGGCCTGCATGTGGCAGTAGATGCGATGTACGGGGCGGGACGCGGATACACGGCGGCGTTTCTGCGACAAGCCGGGTGCGAGGTCACAGAACTTCACGGAGAGATGAATCCGGGTTTTGCTGGCATTCACCCTGAGCCCATCGAGCGTAACCTTGGTGACCTGATGGCGACCATGTGCAGCGGTGACTTTGACATCGGATTGGCGACTGACGGCGACGCAGATCGCATAGGTGCCGTAGACGCAAATGGCGCCTTTGTAGATCCCCATCGCATCTTCTCGCTCATCCTGCGTCACCTGGTGGACGAACGACAAGGGCGAGGAGCTGTGGTCAAGACCGTCTCGACCACGCAGTTGCTGAACAGATTGGCCCAGCACTACAGGCTGCCTCTGTATGAGACCCCGGTTGGGTTCAACCACATCTGCGCCCTCATGTTGGAAAAAGACGTGCTCATGGGGGGCGAAGAGAGTGGGGGCATCACCATCAAGAGCCATGTGCCGGACGGCGATGGGATCCTGATGGGACTGCTGCTGATCGAATTGCTTGCCTATCGAAACAGACCCTTACACGAAATCATAACCGAGCTGATGCAACAGTTCGGAGAGTTCCACTACGGCCGAGATGACGTTCATGTGCCAGCCTTCGACAAGAGCGAACTGACGCAACGCCTGACGCAGGAAGCACCGGAGATAATCCTGCAAAAGAGAGTGCTGCAGGTCAATAACAGCGATGGGGTGAAGTATCTCCTGGATGACGATAGCTGGCTTCTTATCCGTCCTTCCGGTACGGAGCCTGTGTTACGCATCTACGCTGAGGCTCGAAACCGCTACGAGGTGCCGGGTCTCCTGCAAGCAGGAGCGAGCCTAGCACACGTCCAGTAGCCGCCCGGCAGACAGTCCATGAGGTTTGTTGCACCTGACAATCCGCTGACCGCCTGATCAATCCTGTTCCGATCGATCATAAGAGACCGTAGCATGCCAGCATTCACGCACCTCCACGTGCATACTGAGTATTCCATCCTCGATGGTATGGCCAAGATCGAGGAGCTCCTGGCGCGCGCCAAAGAACTCGGCATGAACGCGCTGGCCATCACTGACCATGGCACGATGTACGGCGTCATGAAGTTCCACGGGCTCGCGCAGAGGCACGGTATCAAGCCGATCATTGGGAGTGAGGTGTACGTAGCCCCCGAGAGCAGGTTCAAGCGGACCTCTCAGAAGCACAGCCGACCGCACCACCTCGTTCTTCTGGCCAGGGATGAGATGGGCTACAAGAACCTCATTCAGCTCACAACAAAAGCCCACCTGGAGGGCTTTTACCGCAAACCTCGCGTTGACAGGGAGCTGCTGCAGGAGCACAGCGCGGGTCTAACGGCTCTCAGTGCCTGCAGTTCAGGTGAGATCCCGCGTCTCGTCCGCAGCAAGCAGATCGATGCCGCGCGTGATGCCATCCGCTGGTATCAGGACACATTCGGACCACGCAACTTTTGCCTCGAGCTGCAACGGCATGTGGCCCAGCCCGAACTGGAGGAGATCAACCAGGCCTTGCTCAGCCTTGGTCGCGAGCTTGAAGTGGACGTAGTGGCCACCAATGATGTTCATTACGTGCGCCAGGGAGATGCAGCAGCGCACGAGGTGCTGCTCTGCATTCAGACCGGAACGACGATGGATGACCCTGACCGCATGCGGATGGGCGGTGATGACTTTTACCTCAAGAGCGAACAGGAGATGGCCAGTCTGTTCTCTGACGTGCCTCACGCACTGGACAACACACAGCGCGTTGCGGCCGATTGCATGCTTGATCTGCGAAACGAAGGTTTTCACCTCCCGGCTTTTGATGTCCCGGAGGGCTACACTCCGCAGTCCTACCTCGGCCATCTGTGCTGCGAGGGAATGAAGCGGCGTTACTCACTGATTACTCCGGACCTACAAGCTCGCCTTGACCACGAACTGAAGATCATTCACGAGATGGGCTTTGATATCTACTTCCTCATTGTGTGGGACCTGATCCGCTATGCCAAAGAGCAGGACATTTGGTGGACTGTGCGCGGCTCGGCGGCCGCCAGTATCGTAGCTTACTCACTGGGCCTTACTGATCTGGAACCACTGCGGCATGGTCTCATTTTTGAGCGCTTTCTCAACCCTGGCCGGGTCACCATGCCCGATATTGACCTGGACTTTCCAGATGACCGCCGCGACGAGATGATCGGATATGTCAACCGCAAGTATGGCAGCGACAGGGTTGCCCAGATCATCACTTTCGGAACTCTTGCCGCACGGGCCTCCATCCGCAACGTCGGACGTGCGCTCGGTCTCCCTCCTGGCGAGGTTGATCGTCTGGCCAAACTGGTGCCCTTCGGTGCTAAGATGACACTTCAGCAGGCGTTGAAGGATTCCCACGAGTTGCATGCGATGTACGAGCAGGATGAGTATGTCCGCGATCTCATTGACAAGGCCATGCGCCTGGAGGGAGTGTCGCGCAACGTCTCGACCCATGCAGCTGGAGTCGTCATTGCGGACAAGCCCTTGACCGAATACGTGCCCGTGCAGCACATGCCCAAGGACAAGACCGGAGGCCTACTTACCCAGTACCCGATGGACGTTCTGGAGGACATTGGCCTGCTAAAGATCGATTTCCTGGGGCTGTCCACCTTGAGCATCATGCGCCGCGCCGTGGACTTGATCAACGCACGCCATGGCACAGCCTTTCGCCTCGACAATATCCCCACTGACGATCCGTTGATCTATGAACTGCTTTCCTCGGGACAGGTAACAGGCCTGTTCCAAGTGGAAAGTCTAGGCATGCGCCGCGCACTGCAGACACTGCAGCCCTCGAACTTTGAAGATGTGGTGGCTGTTCTCTCACTCTTCCGGCCCGGGCCCATGCAGTTCATTGAGACGTTTGCAGCTCGCAAACACGGTCAGGAGAGAGTTGAGCACATCCATCCGAGCCTGGCACCGATACTCCGCGAGACCTATGGCATCATTGTCTACCAGGAGCAGATCATCCGCATAGCAACGGACATTGCGGGGTACAGCGCTTCGGAAGCAGATCTCATGCGCCGGGCCGTGGGAAAGAAGAAAGAGGAAGAGCTCAAGGAACAGCGTGACAACTTTGTAAAGGGCGCTGTGGAACGTGGCATGCCTAAAGACAAAGCCGACGAGATCTATGCTGCCATCGAGTTCTTTGCAAACTATGGGTTCAACAAGGCTCACAGCGCAGTTTATGCTGTGGTAACCTGCCAAACAGCCTATCTCAAGGCGCACTATCCGATTGAGTACATGACGGCCTTGCTCTCAGTGGAGCGTCACAACCTTGAGAAGATCCCGCCCCTCATTACCGAGTGCCGACGCCTGGGCATCTCGGTTCTCCCGCCCGATGTGAACCGTAGCGACATCGACTTTGCCATAGAGGCGCCAGATGCACAGGAGGGCAAGGACTCGGCCATTCGCTTCGGGCTGGGCGCCATCAAGAACGTGGGGGAGGGGCAACTGGAGGTTATCCTGCAAGCCCGCGCCGACGGCGGTCCTTTCCAAGGAGTAACAGATTTTTGTCAGCGAGTGGATCTACGACAGGTTAACAAACGCGCCCTGGAATGCCTCATCAAGGCAGGCGCCCTGGACACCCTTGGTGAAAGGCATATGCTGGTGGGGATCATCGACCGCATGATGGGCCTCAGCCAGACACATCATCAGGCAGCGGAAGCTGGACAGATGGCTTTCGCCGCCCTACACGCCGCTGTTCTGGATGACTCCAATCTACTGCCCGACCAGCGCTTTGCGCCACCCATCCCTGAGAAGGAAATGCTTGCATGGGAGAAAGAGCTTCTGGGGGTCTACGTATCGGAGCACCCACTGCAACGCCTGGTGCAGAGCGCTCTGAAGGAGTTTATACTGCTCGATCAGATTGACCATTCGCTCGAGGGACAGAATGTAGCGGTTGCCGGATCCATAGCTAGGGTGCGGCTGACCAAAACGCGCAATAACAAGGACATGGCCTTTGTTGAACTGGAAGACCTCAACGGCAGAATCAATGTAGTGGTCTTCCCCAGGGCCTACAGCCAGTGCAGAGAGCTATTGGCAGACGAAAGGCTAGTGGTCATAGAGGGCAAAGTCGATGTGCGCAATGGCGAGGTGCAGATCCTCTGCGATTCCCTTCAGGACTATGCGCTCGTGGATGTTGGAGAGAGACATGCACCTGTACGGGTGCGCTGCGTTGAAGTCAACCTGCCGTGCGGCGGCGACCGTGACAGCGATGTGCCTCTGCTGAGGCAGGCATACAGCATCCTTGTGGAACGCAGGGGTTCTGATCGCTTTCGCTTCAACATCGTCAGTGATCGGGGCTGTGTGCAATTGGATTTTCCCAACGCAACTACATGCTATGACGTTGAACTGGAGAAGCAACTCAGGGAGCTCCTCGGGCCGAATGCGCTGCACGTGCAGTGGACAGACGCATGACTGGCGGGCAAGACCTGAGCAGAGCCATCGGCGTATCCCTCCCGGTGTATTGGTTCCCCTGCTCCCTGTCATCTTTCATTCCTTCCATGAGCCGCATGTTCAGAGCCACGCTGCTCTTGCGTGGAGACAGAGCAGCTGGCCAACGGGCGGCAGAATCAATACCCCTTTGACCGACAGCGAGCACACCACGGTGTTCGGTGAGACAATCTGGATACTATGGCACCTATAGGGGCGCAACTGCCGTCGGTCGCTCCTTGAGCCGCGGAGGATACGAAAGTTCCGCAACCATCAACAGGAGGGAAGACATATGGGCTATTCAAGTCTCTTGCTGGCCCGCGAAGAGGACATCACCATTGTCACCTTCAACCGACCGAAGGTACTCAATGCGCTGAACCACGCCACGATGGAAGAGTTGTCCGCAGTGCTTGACGAACTGGCCGACGACAGCAACACACGGTGCATCATCTTGACAGGGGCTGGAGAGAAAGCCTTTGTAGCTGGGGCTGACATCAACGAACTGCGCGCGATCACCAGCGCCGCCGATGGGGCAGCTTTCGCTGCCAAAGGGCAGTCTGTCTTGTTCAAGGTCGAAAACCTTGAAAAGCCAGTGATCGCCGCGATCAATGGATACGCACTAGGCGGTGGGTGCGAGCTGGCAATGGCGTGCGACATCCGGGTGGCAGCAGACGGCGCCAGGCTGGGACAGACAGAAATCAGTCTGGGTATCATACCCGGCTGGGGCGGGACTCAGAGGCTGCCCAGACTGGTGGGCAAAGGCCGCGCCAAATGGTTGATCCTTACCGGCGACATGATCTCTGCACAGGAAGCGCTTCGCATCGGGCTGGTGGATTTTGTGGTAGCAGCAGACAAGCTCATGGAGACCGCCAAAGAGTTGGCGCACAAAATCGCGAGCAAGGCACCACTGGCCGTGGCCTGGGCGAAGAGAAGCATCAACGTGGGCGCAGAGACTGATCTCGTGACGGCATGCGCTTACGAAGCCAGTCAGTTTGGACTGGTTTGTGGCACTGAGGATCGCCTGGAAGGGACCTCGGCGTTCCTCGAGAAGCGTCCGCCACAATTCAGGGGGCAGTGATCCTCTTGGCTGACAGCGGCATCCTTACCAAACGGGACGAGAGCCTGGCCCTGCTGCTGATCAACAATCCGCGGCTGCGCAACGCTCTCAGCACGCAGATTCTGGCACAGTTGAGAAGCGTACTCCTGGAATGGACCCATGATGACCGGATCGGTGCAGTGATTATTGGCAGCGCAGTCGAGGGCGCTTTCGCTTCTGGGGGCAACATCAAGGAACTGCAAGCGCTCGCTGGATCCACAGGCGGGTACGACTTTGCACAGTGGGTCCAGGCAGTGTTCAAGATAATCGAGGGCTTTCCGAGGCCCGTCCTGGCAGCGATCAACGGCTATTGTCTGGGCGCCGGAGCGGAGTTGGCGATGGCAGCCGACATCCGCATCGCTGCTGACAGCGCTCTCCTGTCGTCCCCCCAGGTGGGACTGGGAATCACTCCCGGCCTCGGCGGTGGACAGCGTCTCATACGCCTGTGCAGCACTGGACACGCAAAGCGCCTGATCCTTACTGGTGACTTGATCACGGCACAGGAAGCTCTGCGCCTCGGGGTCGTCGAACTGGTGGTGCCCGTGTCCGAACTGTGGGATGTGGCGAAGGCGATTGCCCGCAAGCTGGCCAGCAAGTCCAGGGCTGCACTGACCCTGGCAAAGAGATTGATCAACCACTCCTCGCAGGCCAACCTGCAATCCGGATGTGCCTATGAAGCCGCTCAGTTCGGGCTTGTTTGCCCGATGACCGATCATTCGCGCCACTCTCTGGGCGGGCCAGGCGGCCTCGTTCGCTCGGGCAGCTATCAAAGTGAGGGCTGATGTGGCTCACTGAGCGCAGTCCCCAACGCCTGGTCACCGGGCTCTTGATCTGCCTGCTGCTGCTTTCGCTGGGGCTGCGCTTGTATCGTATCGAGGCGCAAAGCCTGTGGAATGACGAGGGTACCGCTGTCGCCCTGGCTCGACGAGACCTGGCAGCCATCACCAGAGCGGCCGCCAACGACATCCACCCACCCCTGTATTACTACCTACTGCATTACTGGATGGCGGTCTTTGGCAATAGTGAGCTGGCGGTGCGCGCCCTCTCAGCATGGCTCGGGACACTGGTGGTACTGCTGACCTTCTTGTGGGCACGCACCGTAGCTGGAAGCTTCGCCTCACCTCACACTGGCAACAGCGTTGGCCTCGCAGCCGCCTTCTTCGCCGCACTGTCGCCGTTCCAGATCTACTACTCCCAGGAAACCCGTATGTATATCCTGACGACACTCCTGGGTGCTCTCTCCATGTACGCTTTTGTGCACCTTCTCTCACGTTGGCAGGCCATACCTGCTGGCGCGGACACGCTTGGCTCTGCTGTTGAGCGCTATCTGCCGCCTGCAGCCTATTTGCTGGCCAGCATTCTGCTCCTGTATAGCCACTACTTCGCCGTGACGATACTCGTTGCACAGAACGTTGCCTGGCTATGGTGGCCGAAGAAGCGTCGCTTACCGTTCGCATTGGGGTGGGTAGCTCTGCAGATGGTCCTGGTCGCGGCATACCTGCCATGGCTGCTGCTTGCACAGAGACAGTTGCGAATGTGGCCGGCCATCAGTGGACCCTTGCAGCTCACAACCCTGTTGTTTGACGTCCTGCGGATCTTCAGCCTAGGCTTGTCCGCTGATGCACTTCCCGACCTAGTGCTGGCAGGCTTCGCTATGTTGCTGATACTGGGCATGCTCAAGCTGTGCTCTGCTTCAGGCCACCAGGCACAGACGCATAGCAGCCAATCGTCCCGCTCCACCCCCTGTGTGACGTCGCTGCTCTACCTGTTTGTCCCTATCGGTGCGATATATACGCTGTCACTGCAGAGGCCGATGTACAATCCCAAGTTTCTGCTGCTCTCGACGCCACCCTTCCATCTGTTCTTGGCACAGGGTGCCCTATCCGTTTGGGACAAGCTGGGTTCGGCGCGGAAGAGTAGGGGCACACAGACACGTCATTACCTCGCCTGGCTGCGCTTAACCCTCACCGCGGCGGCAATCGCCTTCGTTGCGATTTCCTCCCTCCATACAGTGCATGCCTACTACTTCGACCCGCGCTACGCACGCGATGACTATCGAGGCATTGCAGGATACATTCGGGCAGTCGAGAGGCAGAGCGATGCTGTGCTCATCAACGCGCCTGGGCAGATCGAGACCTTCACCTACTACTACAGCGGCGACCTATCCCTTTACCCATTGCCACGGCAACGACCTCTGGATGAGGCGCAGACCGAGGCAGACCTCAGGGAGATGATCGCAGGCCGCGAACGGGTGTTCGCTGTGTTGTGGGCCACCGATGAGAGTGACCCGGGACGCTTCGTGGAAGGCTGGCTGGACCAGAACACCTACAAGGCGACGGACTCTTGGTATGGCAACGTACGCCTCGTTGTCTATGGCGTGCCAAGCCAGACGACAGAAGTGGGCATCGATCACCGACTGGACATCAACTTGGGGAACAAGGTCCGCCTACTGGGATACAATCTGCTCACGCCGGAAATGAGGCCGGGCGACATCCTGCAGCTGACGCTGTTCTGGCAGGCGATTGCGCCGATGAACGAACGCTATAAGGTTTTCACGCACGTCGTCGACGCGCATGGTCACCTTGTTGGCCAACGTGATGCGGAGCCTGGCGGCGGTGCCAAGATCACAACGATATGGGAGGAGGGCGAACAGGTCGCTGACAACTACGGCCTGCCTATCCTGCCAGCAACCCCGCCTGGAGACTATCTCATTGAGATTGGCATGTACAGCCTGGAAGATGGTGATAGGCTACGGGTGATCGAAGGAGACCAGACCGTCGCGGATCATATCACCCTGCAACCCGTGCGTGTCTTGCCCGCGCTGGCTCCACCACCGTTGTCTGTGCTCGGCATGAGGGAGCAGCTCAGCACCCGGTTTGGAGGCGTGACTCTGCTGGGCTATGACTCGAGCAAACTGGGCCACCAACACGAACCTGATGCGCCGCTTCATGCAGGCGACATTGTGCACCTGACGCTGTTCTGGCAGGCGAACCGCCAGCCGATTGAAGGCATGGAGGTGACACTGCGGCTCAAGGATGAGAAGGGTTCCATCTGGCTCGAGCGATCCGTCCAGCCTACGGAAGGTCAGTATCCGGCAGACAAGTGGGGCGTCCAGGAAATCATCCGCGACCAGCACAACCTGGTACTGCCAGCTGATCTTCCGAGTGGACGCTACCGCATTGACTTGTCCGTACGCCCCCTGCCAAGTGGCCAGCCGACAGGACCCTTGCTCGTCCTGACCACCCTGGCGATCAAGTGATTGACAAATCAATCACAGCCACGTATGATAAAGCACTCCGTCACAGTGTGAGTCATGCTGCCGAGGGTGGACGGGCTTTGCTATGAACACCAGGGCTCGCTTTGCCGAGTTGTTGAATCCGGAGGACGTGCTGGACAGCCTCTGGCGTGTCCTCACTGCGCCGCACACGACGATGCTGCTGCTCATCATCATAGCAGCACTGGTCTGCGTTGCCACCTTGATACCGCAGAGGCCAGCAGAAGCGGTCAGCGACCCGAGTGCAAACAGTCTGTGGCTGGTGTCGGTGTGGCCAGCACGCTCGTTACGGTGCTGAATCTGATCCGGATGGGGCTCTCAGTGGGTCAAAGGGCTATGGTCTCCCGCTTCGTAGGGGCCTATGATATAGACGCTGCAAATCACGTGGCCATGCAGTCCTTGTTGATCAATGTGATATATGCAGCTTTGACCATTGTAGCGGGGGTAATCCTGGCTGAGCCCCTGATGAGGCTTATGGGTGTTGAGATGGAGGTAGTCCGGCAGGGAGCGAACTACATGCGGATAATGATGTTTGGACAGGCGGCTATGTCTTTCCGCATGGTGGGCGAGGCGGCCATGCAAGCCTCGGGAGACACGGTGACCCCTATGAAGATAGGCACCAGTATGAGGATGCTCCACATCATCATCGCCC
>Ga0209427_10010688_pt1 | contig 10146 bp, 8 predicted proteins | sample DeeMarSWOR136_30_FD_187465 | JGI IMG/M metagenome (GOLD analysis project Ga0209427, IMG submission 187465) | Marine sediment microbial communities from White Oak River estuary, North Carolina - WOR-1-36_30 (SPAdes) (version 2) | ecosystem: Environmental > Aquatic > Marine > Intertidal zone >...
AGTCGCTCCGTCTCGAGCCAGCTCGACACCCAGCTGCGCGAACGTCGCCGCAACTTCCGGCGCCGTCGCGAGGCGCTCGAGCGGATCCAGAACGCTGCCAACGAGCTCGAGGCTCGCCTTGCCGAGCTCGCAGCGCAGGACCAGCGCCTGCAGCAACTCCACGACGGATTGGCCGAGCGGGCTGACGCGGTCTGTGCCGGGGCGCGATCAGTCGCTGCCGATGCCGACGCAACGGAAGGGCAGTTGGCCGAAGCGGCGCGAAGCGCCAGGATCGCGCTCGCCGGATGACGCAGTCATTCGCGGGCCGCGTGGTCGCCTGGCAGACCACGCACGGCCGTCACGACCTGCCCTGGCAGCGCACAAGCGATCCCTACCGCGTCTGGCTGTCGGAAATCATGCTGCAGCAGACTCAAACGGCGAGGGTTGTCAAGAAATATGAAGGATTTCTCAACATATTTCCTGATTTCAGGGCCATTGCCCATGCTTCCCTTGAGAAGATTCTGAGAGCGTGGAGCGGTTTGGGGTACAATCGACGAGCAATCGCATTGAAGGAAATCGCCAACACGGTTCTCAAAGAATTGAACGGAAGCCTTCCTTCTTCTGTAGAAGAGTTGGCGATGCTTCCAGGAATAGGGAAGACGACCGCGGCCGCAATCGCTGCTTTTGCATTTGACAGACCTGCCGTCTTCATTGAGACGAACATACGAAGAGTATTTATTCACTTCTTCTTCGAAGGTAGAACTGATGTGAAAGACGTGGAGATTCTGCCCCTGGTCGAAAGAACGCTTGACCGATCCAATCCAAGGGAGTGGTACTACGCGCTTATGGATTACGGAGCGATGCTCAAGAAGAAGCACCAGAATCCAAACAGAAGGAGCGCTCACTACCGTACGCAACGTCCATTCGAAAACTCAGACCGACAGGTTCGGGGCATGATTCTGAAGACTGTCATAAGGGAATCGAATCTTTCTGAATATGAGATAGTACGAAGACTGGGGAAGAGCAGGGAGAAGGTGCAGAAGAGCCTCGTCCAGCTCGAAAAGGAAGGTTTCATTCGGAGGAGAGGGAAACGGGTTACCATAGCTTGAGCGTGTCCATCGGGCCTTTTCACGGATTGAGAAGATCAAACCTTCGCTTCAGAAAAGGGAGACGGAATGGCCGGCAACCCGGTCTTGACGCACGCTTCCTGTCCAGTATAATAGCCATGAAGAAAAGGATGCGCAGGTGAAGGAATCGCACACAATGAAGGGAGGTCATGATGGCAGTGTTCAATGTCGCTGAGGCGATTGACATAGGGATCGAAAAAGAGAAGAAGAGGCGGGATTTCTACGCTCTCGTTGCGGAGAAATTCAGCGAGAAAGAAATGAAGGATCTCTTCACACGCCTTAGAGATTGGGAAGAGGTGCACATCGCGAAGTTCACCGAAATCAGAGAGAGTGTGGACCAGTTTGAAACGGCGGAATCCTATCCTGGGGAGATAGAAGCCTATATGAAGGTTTTCGTCGATGACAAGCTCTACAGGGAGACTTCACCGGCCACATTCAGGAGAGAGGTAGAGACAGCACTGGATGCCATTCGACGCGGGATTAGTTTTGAAAAGGATGCGATTCTCTTTTTTAACGAACTCCTCGCTTATGTGAAGCCGCCCGGCAAAGACGCAATACGGAAAATGATCGATGAAGAGAAGCAACATATTGTCTATTTGAGTCAATTGAAGAGCATGTTTGAGTAGGAAGGGTTTCTCATTGCCCGTTCTCTCTCGCAGTTGGAGATAGTCGAGCGGCCACACAGTCCACCCGATTTTGAGTCACACTACCAAGAAGAGGCCGATGTATCCCCTGTAGTGGACGCATTGACAGACCATCAGCAGTTTTATATGGTTCTGAGATGCTAATGGTAAGCCTCTCCGGAATACGGGGTGTGGTTGGGAGTGATCTGACTCCCGTCCGGGTGGCCGATTATGCCGCGAAATTTGGCAGATTCTGTGAAAGAGGAAAGGTTGCAGTCGGAAGGGACACTCGACCTACCGGAGAGACCTTCAAACATGCAGTGATTGCTGGTCTTCTCGGCACAGGGTGCGAGGTTGTCGATCTGGGTGTGCTTCCTACGCCTTCCGTTCTCCTGTCCGTGAGAGAGCTCCGATGCGACGGCGGGATCGTCATCACCGCTTCACATAACCCGTTGGAATGGAATGGATTGAAGTTGATCAACTCAGACGGCATCTTTCTTGGAAATGAGGAAGTGGAGCGGATGAAGGTGAAAGAGGAAGACTGGACTGGGTGGCAGGAGCACAGGGGGGTAGTCGAGGACCACAGTGGTATTGAGAGGCACCTTCAGAAGATTCTCTCACTGGATTACGTGGATGTAGAGGGGCTGCGGAAGCGGAAATTCAAGGTCGTGATCGACGCGTGCAATGGAGCTGCGTATCTCGCTGGTCCAGAGCTCCTTCGTCAGCTCGGGTGTGAAGTAGCCGCGATACACTGCACATCGGACCCTCCATTTCCGAGACCGCCAGAGCCTACACCTGCAAATCTGGGGGAACTCGAAAGAACTCTGGTCGAATTCGATGGAGATATCGGATTTGCCACCGATCCTGATGCCGACCGGCTCTGCATCATCACTGGATGCGAACTTCCTCTTGGAGAAGAATACACCCTTGCGCTGGCCACAGAATTGGTCCTCAGCAAGGAAAAGGGAAAGGTGGTCACAAATGTGTCGACATCACGTTTAGTGGACTGGATAGCTGACAGGCACGGTGGCGAAGTCCTGAGAACGCCCATCGGTGAAGCACATCTTGTGAGGGCAATGCTGGCAGATGGTGCAGTAATAGGAGGAGAAGGAAATGGCGGAGTAGTCTTCCCGAAGGTCCACCCTACCCGCGACTCTCTTACCGCAATTGCGCTCATTCTCCAGCTTCTTCTCGAAAGAGACGAACGCGTGGAGAAGATCATCGCCAGTTTTCCTCCCCTCAGGATGATCAAGGAGAGGGTGAAGATATCGGGAGAACTTGACAGATCTCAACTCATAGACCATTTCGGGGGCGCCAGAGTGGATGAGACTGATGGACTTCTCTTTTCATTCCCCGACTCTTGGGTTTCTATACGCAGAAGTGGAACAGAGCCTATAGTCAGAATAATTGCTGAAGGGCCAACCGAGGAGAAAGCTTCCCAGCTCGTACGTGAAGCGAAGGAGATACTATGTGCGGAATAGTTGGATATATCGGCGACAAGGACGTCGATTCTGTCATCCTCGTCGGTCTGGAGAAGCTTGAATATAGGGGATATGATTCTGCCGGAATCGCCACCATTTCAGGCAACGAGCTCTCAGTGAGGAAGAGGGTGGGCAAACTGAGAAATCTCGCGGACGTTCTCAATAGAGAGCCACTTGGAGGAAAGATTGGGATAGGACATACACGATGGGCCACTCATGGCGAACCGAATGAAATCAATGCTCATCCACAAGTCGACTGTACGAAGCAGTTCGCGGTGGTTCACAACGGAATAATAGAAAACTGCTATTCTCTGAAGGAACAATTGTTGGAGGAAGGTCATGTATTTCAGTCTGATACTGATACAGAAGTTGTTGCACATTTGATAGAGAAGCACTACCGGGATTCTTTGGAGAAGGCCGTTCTCCAGACTGCAGACGAGTTGAAGGGTTCTTTCGCACTTGCCGTCATCTCGGAAAGAGACCCCCAAAAAATAGTCGGTGTGCGCCAAAATTCTCCTCTCGTCATAGGTGTGGGTAAAGGAGAGAATCTTATCGCATCGGACATCCCTGCGCTTCTGTCCCTGACGAGAAAGATCGTAGACCTCGAAGATAGAGAGATCTGTGTCGTTGAGAGAGACAGAGTAGGCATCTTCACATTCAAAGGGCGGAAGGTGCGCCGTGAGGCAAGACTTGTAGACTGGACTGTTGAACTGACCGAAAAGAAAGGATATCCTCACTTCATGCTGAAGGAGATATACGAGCAGCCTGAGGTGCTTGAGAATAATCTCAAGCGAAGAGTGAAGGCTGGCAACGAGATCGACATCCTCGGCGACCTCAATCTGTCTGATTCAGAGTTCTCCAGGGTTTCGAGAATCTTCATTCAGGCATGCGGAACCTCGTGGCATGCAGGGCTCATTGGTAAATATCTCTTTGAGCATTACTGTAGAGTTTATACTGAGGTGGATATCTCGTCAGAATTCAGATACCGAAATCCAGTTGCGGATGGCGAGACGTATGTGATGGCGATCTCTCAATCGGGGGAGACCGCCGACACTCTTGGCAGTTTGCGGGAAGCCAAGGCGAAATTCTTGAGGGCGATTTCGATATGCAATGTGATGGGGAGCACGATTCCGAGAGAGTCAGATGGTGTTGTCTACACCCACGCCGGACCCGAAATCGGTGTAGCATCTACGAAAGCATATACTGCCCAGCTTCTTACCTTATACCTTCTGGCTTTCTACATGGCGAAGATCAGGTGGTTGCTCACAGATAAAGAGCTGGGAGAGAAAATCACTGAATTGAAGACGATTCCGGAGAAGATGAGGAGATTCTTCGATTCGGCGCAATGCATAGATGTGTTGGCAGAGAAGTTCTACGGAACGAGAGACTTTCTCTTCCTGGGAAGAGGAATAAACTACCCGTCAGCCCTTGAGGGTGCCCTGAAACTGAAGGAAGTCTCTTATATCCATGCGACCGGGCATCCTGCTGGAGAGATGAAGCATGGACCAATCGCTCTGATCGACGAGAAGATGCCCGTGGTTTGCATCACTCCGAAGGGCAGTGTCTATGAGAAGATGCTGAGCAACGTTGAAGAGGTCAAAGCACGCAAGGGTAAGGTGATCGCAGTAGCAACGGAGGGAGATGAACGGATACGCTCCATGGCTGATTACGTCGTATATATTCCTGAGACGTTTGAAGAGTTCACACCGCTTCTTGTAGCGCCTCCTTTGCAGCTTTTGGCCTACAGGATAGCGCTGCTTCGCGGTTGCGATGTGGATAAGCCCAGAAATCTGGCCAAGAGCGTCACTGTCGAATGAGTATGGTTGGACGGGGTGGAAAGCTGAACCCTCGCTTAGTCTACTTCATAGAAGAAATCCTGACCTTCCCCCTCTCATAACTATTCCTGATAGTGAGGATCGATTCTGAGAAAGCACGAGAGTGGTATAACCTTGACCCCGTGTGGGTGCAGCAGACTGAGCCCTACAGTATGAGCATGGCATCTCCATACGAATAGAATCTGTATTTCTCTTGAATTGCTTCCGAATAGGCTTTCATCATCAGATCTCTGCCGGCGAGGGCGCAGACGAGAAGGAGAGGGGTCGATTTGGGTAGATGGAAATTCGTGATGAGGGAGTTCAAAATCTTGAACTCAAAAGGTGGGTAAATGAACTTGTCAGTCCAGCCCTTGCCAGGCTTTAGATATCGATTCTCTACCTGAGTCTCAAGAACTCTTGCGATAGAGGTTCCCACTCCCATGATCTTCTTTCCCAGTTCCCTCTGGGTGTTTATTTTGTCTGCCACTTCATAGGTTAACAGGAAGTATTCACTTCCCATCTCGTGCTCTCGGATATCTTTAACCTTCACGGGCTTGAAGGTTGCCCTGCCAATGTGAAGCAGGAGAGAGAGGACGTGGGCTCCTCTCTTGGCCATTGCCGCGAGCAGGGAGGAGGTAAAATGGAGTCCCGCAGTGGGCGCGGCGACTGAGCCTATCTTCTTCGCATAGACGGTCTGATAGTACTCTCTGTCATCCTGAGTGGATTCTCTTCTGATGTAAGGCGGAAGGGGTGGCAATCCAATCTTGTGCAGCTTCTCGAGTAGATCACCGTTGTAATTGAACTTGAGGAGGAATTCACCTGATGACCTCTTCTCAAGCACCTCCGCCGACATCTCCTCATCGAAATCTATTCTGAGGCCCGGTTTGCCCCTACGGATGAGGCAACTCCACATTCCGCTCTTTTCTTCCTTGAGAAGAAGTAATTCGATTCTGCCGCCTGACTTCGCCTTCTTGCCGAAGAGTCTTGCCGGAAGAACTTTCGTTTCATTGAGTACGAGCACATCTCCACTGGCAACGTATTCCGGCAATTCCTTGAATATTCTGTGTTCTAGCCTCTTCGTCTTTCTGTGCACAACCATGAGTCGGCATTCGTCCCTCTTCAGCTGAGGATATTGAGCAATCAGACTCTTCGGGAGCTCAAAATCGTAATCGGAGATCTGGAACATCTTCTATCTGCGGAACCAAAGATTGACTATGAGTGTCAGAACAAACGAGATTATCAGGGCCGTGGCGATAGGAAAGAGTATGATGATGTTCCTTCTCTCGATCACCACATCGCCCGGGAGTCTCCCCAACAGAGGAATTTTTGGCAATAAGAGGAGAATTGCACCGAATCCTATCAGGAACATTCCTGCTAGTATGAGAATTCTGGCGAGAGAGTACATCTTCTACCTTTTATATCTGATCGAGATGGGGTATGTCAATCTATGAAGGGAGGGACAGCGGTCGCTGTCCCTCCAGTGGCGAGGCGATTCGCTATCTGACCTTCTTCCGCAACTCTGAACCAGGACGGAATTTCGGGACTCTCTTAGCTGGAACATTAATAATAGTGCCCGTTCTCGGATTTCTTGCTCTCCTTGGTGCTCTTCTGCGGACCTCAAAAGATCCAAAGCCAACGAGAGTTACCCTCTTACCCTTCTGAAGAGAATAGGAGATACCGTCAAAAACTGAATCAACTGCGCGAGCGGCTGCCTTCTTGGTGATATTCGCGTCCCTTGCGACCTTTTCAACCAAGTCTGCTTTGTTCATTCAACTCACCTCCTTTCTATAATAGTCTGCCATTAAAAGTGTAAAATTTCTGAAAACCTTGTCAATACTAAAAGGCGGGGAAAACCGGAAGACAGGCTTCTGGTGCATCCCTTGCCAGGGGAGAAGTTGCAGTTACACAAAGACTTACGCATTATGACAGGTATACTAAGTCTTTCGCCATTTTTTTTTCTTTTTTCTCTTTTTTCTCGGCATGAGATGGGCTTTTTTCTCTCGGCAGCACGAGACGTCAAATCTGAATGTCTTCAAGAGGAGTATTTCCGTATTCCTCAGATTGCGGTAGGTGGTGGGTCGAAATCTCCGAAGCACGCCATTCCGGCGGAGCAATAAGGGCCTGTGTTCTTGCATCTCGTTTTTGAACGTTCCTGATAGAAACGATCTGAGAGTGCTCGCGATCTCTGCCTTCCTCATTACCGGTCGTCCGACGAATGTTGACAAAAGAATCGTCTTTATGGAAAAGTTGATGTGGCACCTTTCGGTGCATCCTGGTCTACGTTTCTCGCGTGGATTGTCTGCGGGCTCAGCGTTCTCATAGCCGTCATCTGGTACGTCTCATCTGGCAAAGAAGGAGACGAATGAGACTATGACGTATCTCGTCGTTCTTATGGTCTACATGGTTGCGCTCGTTCTCATCGGGCTTCTGTCGAGCCGGAGATTGGGAGGGTTGGAGGATTTCTACATTGGGGGGCGGAAGGTTGGCCCCTGGGTTACAGCTGTCTCCTTTGTTGCAGCTTATTTCAGCGCTGTGCTCATAATCGGCGGAGGCGCGTTCGGCTATACGTACGGAATGGCAACCATCTGGATTGGCGCGATAAACGTACTGCTCGGGTGCACCCTGTGCTGGATCGTATTGGGACCTCGAATCCGCAAATATACGAAGAGATTAGGCACTATGACAATTCCAGATTTCCTTGGAGAGAGCTATGGATCCAATGCGGTGAGGCTCTTCGCGAGCGTGGTGATATTCATTTTCTTGATCATTTACAACGTGAGCATATTGAAGGGAATGGGACATATCTTCGAGATAGTCGTCGGCATGTCCTATATCCACGCGGTTATCCTGTCCGCAATTGTGATACTCTTTTACGTTGCCATAGGTGGATATCTGGCGGTGGTATGGACTGGGTTCTTTCAGGGATGGGTTATGATCTTCGGCCTTCTCCTCCTGACTTTCGCCTCCGTATGGCAGGCAGGAGGCTTGAGTAGAGTACACTTCTCTCTGCGAGCGATTGACCCTGGATTGGTCTCCACCCCTGGAGTATGGGGTTGGGCTGGGCTCATATCTTTTGCTCTCATAGTCAGTTTCGGAGTCTGGGGGATGCCACAGCTTGTCGTAAGATTCTACTCGATTAAGAGTGTGGAGGTACTCAAGATCGGCACCCTCATCGTCACTCTGGGAGGGTGCATTGCTCTCCTTCCCTATTTCAACGGGGCAATTTCGCGAACGGTTCTGCCTCAACTTCCCAATCCTGATCTCGCAATTCCCACGCTTACGAAGATGGTGCTTTCGCCTCTGGGAGGAGCGGTCTTTCTCTCGGCTGTTGTCGCCGCAGGTATGTCAACGTTCGCGTCTGTGCTGATAATCGCGAGCAGCTCGGTGGTGAGAGATTTGGTGCAGAAGGGGCTCGGCAAGGAACTCTCTCCGGGCCGGGCTATGACCTATAACAGGCTATTGAGTGTCATCGTCGGACTTGCATCACTTCTCATTGCATTGAGGCCACCATCGCTTATTCTCGTCTTGTGTGCTTTTTCTTGGGCTGCTATAGCTTCTACGTGCCTATGGCCGCTTCTCTTTGCCGTATACTGGAAGAGAGCAAGTGGAAGAACGTGTATGGCCTCGATGATACTCGGATGCTCGACCGCGCTCATATGGATGTCATTAGGAAATCCACACGGAATTCACGGATTCATTCCTGGCATCTTCATCTCGGCTCTACCGTTCCTCTCTTCCATTCTCGTCCCTAATACTCTGTTCCGCCAATGAAGTTAAAATCGCGTATCTTCAGCCATGGAACGACGGCTGAATAGGATTCAGTCTCCTTGCTTACCGCCTCTACACGGTTCAGTGCACCCATTATCCTCTCTTGGAATCGCAGATTCTTCACGGGCTTGGTGATTTTTCCATCTTCGATCAAGAACGTCCCATCCCTCGTTGTTCCTGTAACCATCGTCTCTTTTGGCGAGATGACTCTTATGTACCAGAACCTCGTGATCAGCAGTCCTCTCTTGCACGAGCGAATGAGAGCGTCCTTCTGAACCTCACCCGCTTTCATGATGAGATTTACCGGGTAGGGCCCGAACGGATTGGGTGGGAGAAGAGCGTGTCCAGTATTGGGTTTTCCATGTTTGTTCGCCGTATAGGAGTCATAGGCGACGGCTCTCGCAATTCCATCTTCTATGAATGTGACCTTCTTTTTCGCCGCCCCCTCAAAGTCAAATGGCATTCCGACGGTACGAGAGTCGTATGCATCGTCATAGATCGTTACCAGGGGAGACGCCACTCTCTTCCCCAGTTTGTGAGATAGGCAACTTCTCTTCTCATGAAAGGCCAGCGCGCCAAAGGCGAGAAAAGAGAGGTAGCTGATGAGATCGCTTACGGCGAGGGGCTCCAAGACCACTGCGTACTTACCGGGCTGTATATCCACTGGGTTTCTGCTTCTCAACGCCTTCTCCACTGCTCGTTGAACGGTCTGTATAGCGTCTATTTCTCCTACATCGGAGCTGTGGGCCTCTGCGTAACCGGTACTGCTCTCTCCAGTGGCAGTGATGCAAAGTTCTGCTTCGGTCAGCTGAGTGGATGCCTCGAGCCCCAACGAGTTGACTACCGAGAGCAGACTGGTGCTGGTTGTGAGATAACCTGCAGTCTTTAGATTGTCCTCTTTCGCTAACTTGACCATTCGCTCAACCCATTCTCCTCTCTCTTCGGGAGTAAATGCATCCGTCTTTCTGCTGAAGTTCCTGAGTTCAGTGTATGCCTTCTGCCTCGGAGGAAGAGAGACGAAATCAGGATCTTCAGTGTACTTCGCGCCCTTTTTTGCCAGTGCGATCTGATCCCTCATCTTCTGAGGATTGAATATCGTTGCTCTTGAAGTTCCTACGTTCCTCCCATAAACAAGCCTCGTGTTGAGCACATTGGACCTTCTTATGAGGTTCTGGTGGATGACGGAGTTTGCGAATCGCGTGAGCCCCATTCGCTCACTGTAGAGAAATATCTCGGCCTGGTCTGCGTCAGACAGATTCAAAGATTCCCTCAGGTCTTCCATCATATCTTCGCTCCTATCATGACATTCTTGAATCTCACCGGTGGTGCTCCATGTCCTACCCGCATTATCTGG
>Ga0209427_10010689_pt1 | contig 10146 bp, 13 predicted proteins | sample DeeMarSWOR136_30_FD_187465 | JGI IMG/M metagenome (GOLD analysis project Ga0209427, IMG submission 187465) | Marine sediment microbial communities from White Oak River estuary, North Carolina - WOR-1-36_30 (SPAdes) (version 2) | ecosystem: Environmental > Aquatic > Marine > Intertidal zone >...
TAGCAGTCTCTTCAGAAGTAGCTCCCGCTTCTTTGAGTGCCTTTTTAGTACGCTCCAATACCCATGCTGCATAAGCTGCTACTGCCAATTGAATCACCCCCTCATCCTGTCAATCCAATTTCTCAGTCTTTAACAATTAAGCCTTAAATTTCATGTGTTACGTTTATATGGTTTGGGTTTGGGTTTGGATTAAATTTTAATAAATTATAATGAAAAGAGGCAGTTCAACAAGACTATATACGAGGTTCAAGGTTGCCACTGCCCATGTTCCTCAGTAAAAACTTATAAGCCCAAACCCTTCGAAAAGGCACCACAACAATCGCGACGGTTCATTTGAGGGGCATAGATGACAGAGAATAGTGTCATTAAAAGTCTTAGCATGCCACAACAGTCGCTTTGGCAGTCCATCATACTGCATTTGTTGCCTGGAGCTTTGACTACAATCTTATTCATTATAGCTGCACCAGCGATAAATTCACTGGGTTATCCTTCAAATTTTGCCTTTCTGCTTGTCGGTCTTTTTGTTCTTGTTCCTTTTGAGCTTGGTTTCCTTTTTTATCAAGGCAAGAAGAGAAATGGTACTCTCTCGCTAGATGGTATTGTGCTTTACCGAGAGCCTATGCCTGGTTGGCAATATTTATTGCTTGCCGCTATTCTTCTCCTTTATGGCAACTTTATCCTAGTTCTTGTATATCCACCAATTGCGCAAATGCTGATTAAGACTATATTTTTCTGGCTGCCTGACTGGTTCTTCTTGTCATTATCGTTTGCGTACCCAAAGTTGGTCTTGCTTGTGACGGCGCTTCTTGGACTATCTGTTAATGGCTTCGTTGCACCATTTACGGAAGAGTTGTATTTCCGCGGGTATTTGTTGCCGAGAATTTCCCGCTTTAAGGCATGGTCGCCGCTCATCAATGGGGGACTCCACGCGCTTTATCACTTCTGGATGCCATGGCAAGTGCCAGGCCTTATTCTAAGCCTTTTCCCTGCTGCATTCGTTGTGTGGTGGAAAAGAAACATTTACTTAGGCATGATTATTCACGTCATAGGGAACGTGCTCGGGTCAATATTCACGATAGTGACAATTTTTAGCATATCATAGCGCGCGTAGTATGAGTATGAGTAAGAGAATGCGAGTGTTATAGTAAACGTTTGGGTTTGGGATTAAAATTTAATCTTTCTCTCTCTCGAACTTGCATGCTAACTTGCTAACTCTTGCTCTTGCTTACTTACATATACTTACTCTTACCCTCTTCTCACAAAACACCAAAAACCAAAAACACTAAACCATAAAATAAAACTCACACACAAACAAGACAAAAAACAATATCAGGTGCTTTTTAGATTTCTACTTCCATTCTTTTACTAGCTTTTGACACTTGTGGCATTTTTGAACCCTGTAACGACGTTTATCTACGATAGTCTCAAATTCATGCTTACAACTGAGTTCTTTCCAAGCTGACAAACCCATTTCTATTCTTTTTCTAAGATTTTGTTGCGACACTAATTTTCCACTGCCAAAAAGAGGGTCAGGAACAATACCCAGCGTTTTCTTGGTGGTATCAGCCTCTAATCTCAAAGCTACAAGACACAGGTTAACAAATCCAACGTCGGTCTTAACTCCATTGAACCGAATTTCATTTGAGTCTAGTTGAAAGTTCTGTCCTTTTCTCCAGATATCAGCACGCAAGTTTATGGGGGCTACTCTTGCATCCAGCATAAATTCAATGTCTCGTAGTTTCCTTCTTATTCTTAGCCATTGAAAACTGGATTCAATGTCCCACGGCAAAGGGTTACCAGAAATCCATTCATTATTCTGTATGTCTGCAACAATAACATCATTTTGGTCATATAATCTTAAAGATAATTCAAGCTTGCCTTCATTGATTCTTAAAGACAATAGATTTTCTTTATCTACAATTAAGAAGGCGCCCTCACCAATGAATTGGTTGGTGCCTACATTAATTATTGGTGTAGTCTGATTGACTTTGAGTTGACCTTGAACAAACCCCTTTTCTATATTGTACGGCTTTTTCTTATAATCCCATTGTTCATCAATCGTCATTGCGCCAACAGTTGCTTCGTGATGATGAATTGGGCAAAGTAACATTATCTCGTCAGGGTTTTCAGTATCCTTAATTATATGATGATATTCGATTATCGGCAAACCACATTTACAGCAACCAAAACCTGAAGCCTGACGTACTGCCCTTTTCGTTTTCTCATCTATTTGCTTTGTCATATTGGTTTTCCTTTTAGTTATAGAGTTGCAATTCTAGAAACCCACTCTTTCTTTTCATTTCTAAGATACTTTGCCAACAAAAGAGCTTCTTCACTAATCAGAGTATCAATAGTTTGCGTTTTGCCATGTTTGATTCTAGGAACTTCAATCTTGCGTTCAAAAAGTTGGTTTAAACCTTCAGCTAAGCTATTAGCTTCATACTCACACAAATGAACCCTTTTTCCCATTTTCAAACGCATCATAAAATCAGTCACAATAACAAAATCTTTCTTACGCAATTTCTGACATCTCTCAATCAAATAATCATCTATTAAATATCGATATAGCTCTTGAAAATCGCACACCAAGCTGGGTTTGCTGTATTGAACAGAGTGTAAAAAGCCTAAGTAAGGTTCAAGCTTAGCCTTCAACAGCGCTTTGTGTACTCTGCACTTCAAAACGTAATAGGCAAAATTGAAAACGTTGTTCAATCCATCATAAGCCTTGTAACCTGTCCTTCTTTCAGGTCTAATCTTCTCAGGAAACAGGCTAAAAATCTGGTTGAAATAGCGCTTCGCATTGTAGCTTTCGATTAAAATGAGCTTCTTTCTAGCCGATTTCAAGCTTTCAGATTCAACATTTCCAAATTTGAATAGCGCACTAGAGTCAAGGGGTTTGAGACCGTATTTCTTTAGGACTAAGTTCTGACCTTGAAGCTTTGCCCTTAGAATCTGCTTAGCTATGTAAATCCCTTTGCCGTTAGTTAGCGCTTCATACTGGCAGAGTCTAGTTCTAACATGCGAGTCATCTTCCAAATTCTTTAAGACCGCCACGACCCTGTTTTTCTTTGTCATTATGTATGTGTCTACGTTCCAAAGCGCCAAATCGATAAGAGCGTCAACGCTAACGTAAGAACCACTTTTGAGGACTGCCTCGCCTATTTCATTCTCAAAATGCGGATACCGCTCAACTTTTCCGTTCTTGTCTCTGACCTCGAAGCAACCTTCAACTCTACCAAGATATGAACCGTAATCGGATAACTCGACTTTCAAAACTTTAGAGCCATGAACCATTTCAATCCTTCCATTTTTCGAATGTTTTCAAGAAGGCGGTGGCTATTTTTTCATAGTGTATGAATTTGTTTTTTTCGCGAATGAACTGTTGTTTGAGTTTTCTTAGAATTTCCATCTGAGCTGATGTAACGTATTTTTTTCTTAGCTTCTCTGCTTTAGCTCTAATTATAGTGTCTTTTTCAAAATCATGTTTTTTTAGTGCGTCAAAAAGCGCTTCTGCTAAGGAGATGTTGAATGTTTCGTTGAAGTATTTTTCATCAAAATATTTGAGGTTGATTTTAGGTCTCATTCTTAGAATTGTGTTTGGAAATATTTCATCCACATTTGTTCTTGCTATGAATGTTGGTGACAGGTCGCTGTAGTCTTTGGCGAGCGTTTTATTCATTACCTTTGTGAGGTCTTCTTTTTCGAGGTCTCCCTCAATTATTAGAGTCGCCAACCCTTTAGTTGTTAGTTCGGGTTTTTCTGTGCCTCTTTTGTCCAATTTTCCGTTTTTTCTTGGAACTTTGGTTGTGCTTAGAAGACCGTTTTTCTGCATTCTTTTGATATGGCGATAAACTGTTGCGTAATTTGTATCTTCCAAGGATTTTTCTAAACCGTACATGCTTTGTTGTGAGCCTAGAAGCGCTATCATTATGTCTCTGTCTAATCTATTCATTTTTCCCGCCTTTTTGAATATAATCAATTCAACACATGAATATATTCATAACGCGTATATAACTGTTTCTCACCTTGTACAGAATAAAAGAGGTCGAATAAAAAAATGAAAAAAATTGAACAGAAAGGTAAGCGCAGAACCGTTTGGCTACCTAACGAGTTAGACCAGAAAGCCGAAGAGGTTAGAAAAAGCTTGGGCTTAGGACTTTCGGCATTCTATCGCTTTGCTGTTGTAGAGGTAGTCAAAGATTTTGCACAGAATAAAAATCCACAAATAGACAGGAGGGAAGCTGTAAAAAATGGGTGAAGACAGAGAAGCCAAATTCAGAAAAGCATGTCCAGAATCAGCGAGACTTCTTGAACGCGAAACCGATTTGGGCAAAATCTACGGTTACCTTGGATTTGACAGAATCACCGACAAAAGGCTTCAGGTTAAAGCAGACATAATGAAAAAAGTCCTCAGCTACTGTTCAGAATGGAAGAGCGGAAACGAAAAACAGTGGATAGACAAGCTAGCTACGCGCACTTGTGTTTCAACACGAAAAATGCGAGAAGACTATATCGACCCTTTAGTGTCTGAAGGCATACTCGAAAAAACGTCTGAAGGAGACATCTGTTTTACGGGTTTGCCAAAAAGCGAGGTGCAATAGCTTGACACGTTTTAACTTCAGGGCAAAGATAGGCAATATCACTTTTTTCTTCATGATTGCCAAGACGCAAACGCTTGAAGGTGTAACTTCGCTTCAACCTGATGGTAAGCATGTTGTCATGTGGGACTTGGAAAACTGCACTTTGGAACAAGCGGAAGAAACGTTGCGGAATGTTCAAAGAAAATACATGCTAAGCCACATTTATGTAGCTTCTGACGCTGAAGCTTCTTACCGTGCATGGTGTTTCTCAAAAGTTGACTACAAAACAGTTCTCCATATCCTATTGGACACTGAGCACTTAGACCCTATTTTCTTCGACTACACGGTCAAGCGGAAGAAAGCAACGCTCAGAACAAGCAACAAGAAGGATAGACTACCTCAGAAGCTTGTAAGCGTTCTTGGGTCTTATCCATCACCAATTCCTGAAACTTGGGAAAAGGTCACTTACGATACAGGTCTCGTGAAGAGAGGCAGAAGCATTCTTCTTGGAGGCGATTAGGTTGGACAGGTTTCCTGAAGCTTTCAGTCGGTTTGAAGAGGTTGTTGATGTTAGGCGGATTGAGTCTTTTAGGCAGTTGAGGTTGGCTTTTGCATCTTGGGCTGGCTGGAAATGGCATGACACTTACATGCAGAATAGAGCTTTAGCCAATGAAGCTCACAGACTTGGAATTCCCGTTTTTGCTGAGAGAAGACCCATTGCTCGCTTTCATGGGCGGAATGCTGTAACTTGGAGACACGAAATTGTCACTGTAAAGAATAAATCTCAAATTCGGTATAGAAACCTTAGGACGGGGCGTTTCATCGAGAAGCCTTAGAAAAAACGCGCGTCTCAATAATCAGCATTTTTTTAATTCACTTCTTTAAGCTTTACTTTTTTTTATGGCGTTTATAACTAGGTGGGGACGGCGAACGATCTTCAGTTTGGAGAGAAAATTTTCAACCCTTCTACCAGTTATAAGTGGATAAGCAGGATAGTTTACTTTTTTGACTTCAAAGCCATTAACGGTGAGTATTCCTGTGAGACTTTCGTCGGAGTATTGCCATTTATGCTCCCCAGATTTCATAGCTCTATATTCTATCAAAAGTTGTTTGAAATGAAGGCTAATTATGCATGTTACATAATCTGACCGTACCCTTGAATCTCTAGGAACCAGAACTTTTAACCATGCTTTAGATCTTAATACTCGATTGACTTCTTTTAGAACCTTTATCGGATTATCGACATGCTCAAGGAAGGCATAAGCATAGCATCCATCAAAGACTTCACCAATGAATGGTAGATGATGGGCATCACATACTATGTCAACTAATGGAGTTTTTTCAACATCCACCCCTAATGTTCCACGTTTGTTTTTACCACACCCTACGTCTAAAACCAAACTCAATAGTATAGCCTTCTCTCGCTTAAATTACCTTGATAAATTTCAATTGTTCTAGCACCCACCTTGTCAGGAGATTGCTTATCAGGCATCCCCTATAACACTTCTCTGTCTCATCGGACAACTTTCAATCCACGAGCAAGCGCTTTTAACGAAGTCTTGCTTAAGGACGCGCGCTAGTATTCCTTATTTTTGTTTGTCAAAAAATGTTGAGTCAAGAAATCTTTACGAGAACCCTTTAATCGCACCAAGAGTCTATAACTATAGAGGTACAGCAAACATGAACCATTCCAAGTGGTTTATGCCAGCCATGACAATTATCATAATGGTTATTGTTCTGGTTGGCTTCTGGTACCTTCAGAGCGAAATTAATAGTCTAAAAGCAGAACCAGAGGCTTCGCCAACGCCTACACCTACGAGTATGCCTACGCTTACACCAGCACCAACACCAGCACCAACACCTACTTCGTCACCGCTTGCTCTTAAACCAGCCAACTTAGTGCTTAATTGCCATCTCGAAGCTGGATTCTATGAAGCTAGAATTATCGATGGTAAAGAGGTTCCAAGTATTAGAGTGAATGGAACCATAACTAACATAGGCGAAGAAACAGCTTACAACATCACATTACATGTTATGGCTTGGTTCTCTAACGGTACTCAATCATTCACGACTGATTTACCACTTATCTGGGCAGTTTTGATTCCTCCGCCATTTCTCCGACCCTCTATAAAGGGCAATGATACTCTGGTGATACCTCAAAACGACCTGAGTGGTATCCTTTCTGTCCCTGATTATGTTAAAGGAACAGATTGGACGAACGCTACTGCTTACAGCGACTGTATTTCCTCCTATCAGATAATAGCCACTTGGGATTAAATAATTAAGCCAAAACAATAATAGAATACTTTTTTGTGTGTGAGTTTTCGTTTTTGGTTTTTGGTGTTTTGTGAGAGCGGAGAGGAGCGGAGAGAGAGCAGAGACAGCTTAAAGAGAAGAGAAAAATAAGAGAAAACAATAGAAAGACAACAGGGGAAAAAGATTAAATTTTAATCCCCCAAACCCAAACACTCTCTTCTTCCCCTACTCTCTCTTACTCTCCTACTTCTACTAGCCCTCTCTCTAAAAAAACACAAATAAAAAACACACACGCAACAAATAGAATTCTTAGTGTTTGCGTTTCTTGAAGTAGAACAGCAAACCAGCAGCTACGCCCGCAACTAAACCGATAATAGCAATAGCAACAAGCACAGTTGGGAAAGGCTCTGGCTCTGGTAACAGCGGAGTCGATTCAGCGGAAATATCAACTGGCAGCAAAAGCGGATAATGGTCAATATTGTTTTCGTCTATGAGATAAGGTATGTTTCCTACTCCTGAAGCATTTACTTCAGTAGCATTGGGATATTTTGACTGGTAGTCGCTCCAATAGTTGCCTATTTTGCCGTTATCCCACAAAACAATGTCGGTGCCGTTTCCGATAATGTTATCCATCATGCTGATGTTGTAGGGGTACGTGTGCTTCACAAATGCGTTTTGGGTATTTTCCATCAGGTTGTTGGAGTAGACTTTGTTTCCCGACCCAATCTGGCTAAATGAAGCGAAGGCAAAGTTATCCAAAAGAACGCCAATTTCGTTGCCCCTTATATTATTGTTGAAAATGGCAGAGTTATTGCACCCTCTTTCAAAACGGATACCGAATTCGAGGTTGTCAGTTATATTGTTTTCATAAACGTAATAAGGACCACCATAACCAAGGGACAAACCGCCCACATAAACTCCGTTACCTGATATGTTATTTTCTTTTATGGTTACGTTTTGGCATCCCCAGACCCCTAATCCAGTTATATTGTTGCCTGAAATGACGCCATTTGACGTTCCAATACTTACGCCAACATCATTGTCAGCAATATTGTTTCCAGAGATAAGGAAGTTGCTACCACTCCCAACACCAATTGGTTGGCGATTATTCAAGATGTTGTTACCGATTATTTTGGTGCCTGAACCTTGCACATCTATAATTATGGCGTTATTGCAGTTTTTTATTGTGAAGCCTGTAATGGTTACGTTAGAAGCGCGGATAGTTATTGCATCCCACCTAAAGACATAATGACCTATAACATATTCCCCTTTGTTAATTCCATCAATTATGGTGTTTTCTCGGTCTTCACCAATCAACGATAAGGGTTTGTCAATAACTATTACTTGGTCATGAGGTGCGTAGTAAGTTCCTTTTTTTACAAATGCTGTGTCTCCTGCATTGGCGTTGTCTAAAGCCTCTTGAATCGTGGGATAATCGTCTGGAACGATAATAATTTCGGGTTCAGCTTTGACAGTTAAAGGCGTGGCTATGCTTAAAGCTATAAGGAAGACGAGAATAAGCAGCAGGGTGACGCTTTTGCGCATACATGTTCCCTGACATATACAGGGTTGTTTTCTTGGTAAAAGCGTTTTTATCAAGGATTTTTGACGCAAGATTTCTTGACAAGACAATGTTGTAAAATGAGGTGCTTACTTTCTTTTGATAAGGTAGATTAGCAGACCCAAGCCTGCACCAATAACTGTAACTGTAATAGCTACGCCAATGATTATGTCAAACGGTTCTGTTTGCTGAGGTTCTTGGCTCGGTGTTGGTGTAGGCGTTGTTGACGATGAAGGTGTTTGTGTCTGACTCTCGCCAATAGTGACGGTTTGGGTGTTACTCCATCCGCTTGTTTCATCGTAAGCAACAGCAGATATAAAGTGTCCACCAGCCATAGGATATAGAGCATGTTCACTAACCCACCTCTGAGAGGGATGCCCAACTAAAGCCTCTACTTGAAAATCAAGTTGACTACCATCAGGAATAGCCCTCAAAGATGTCCCCTCAACATCATAGCCAGACCCTAAATAAAGCTCCGTTGGCACAACAGAGAAAGTAATAACAGTATAACTTGAGTTTGATTGAGGCATGGAATATTCATTTATGTAATCTGCATAAGAAAAATTATAACCTCCCTCATATGAACTGGCGTAGGTTCTTAACGGATAAACTTCAGTCCAATTATCCGCAAAGCGAGGCTTGACACGAAGATTATAGTATATCTGATAGTCTGAGTAGTTAAAGGGCTGGTTAGTAATTTTAATTTCAATCGAGTTATTGCTAATTTGCTTAGTTTCATCTAATCCAGTATAGGCGTTTGTAATAGTTACTGTATATGAAGCATTCACAAACTTCACCCTGAATTCTGGTGGTGATGATTTGGGTATTGACTCAGCAAAAACAGAATGAACCATAACTAGGCTTGATGCTGTCAAGATTGCAATGAGCAACAGGGTTGCAAGTTTACTCATGCTAATCCCCTACAATAAATAGGGCTGGTTCAGTAGTAAAAGCGTTCTTGTAAAGATATCTTGACTCAAACTTTCTTGATAAGCATCCGTTTGCTTACTTATGTCTTCAGAGTATTAGGTAAAATAAAAGATGGGAAGAGGTTTCGAAGCCGTCTATTTTTCCAATAAAGCTTTCTTCACAAAAAAAGGATTGAAGCGAAGAACCGTATTGCACGAGTTTTATCATCATTTAATCGAAACGAAAGGGTTAGAATTACCTGAGCGAATTGAAGAAAAGAAAGCTAAAGAATATGCGAGAGCATTTTAAAAAGCAAGTATTAGAAATCATTTTTTGCTCTAATTGCATAGAGGTTCTATGCAGAATCGGTTTTTCCCAAAACTACATTGAATTGATGGAAGTAAAAGCTAGAAGTTTTGAGACACATCATTTAGGTTGCCATGAAACATTTTTCAACATTCTATTTTTCAGATACTCAAGACGTTTATTTAAAAAACGCCGTCAATAGGCTCGCGCTATTTATGCCGTATAAGCTAATCTCTTTTTTTCAAGACGTTTATTAAATATTTTCTGATCTTTGAGTCAAGATCAAAATAAACTGTCTTTCCAGCAACTCTAGCAGATTTAACATAGCTCTTCTCCACGAAACCATTAAGGATCTCCTTCTCTGACTCGGTGAAATAGTCCTCAGGAAACATGGCGTTTCCTTCAATCTTAAGAAGGTTAGTCGCGAAGCTTCTAGGGAGCATTTGAAACGTTTTTTCTTCTCCAACCATATTCTGTTTATCGTATTTTTCGTAGATTGGGACAAAATTTTCATTGCATAATTCAAACGCGTTA
>Ga0209427_10010690_pt1 | contig 10146 bp, 8 predicted proteins | sample DeeMarSWOR136_30_FD_187465 | JGI IMG/M metagenome (GOLD analysis project Ga0209427, IMG submission 187465) | Marine sediment microbial communities from White Oak River estuary, North Carolina - WOR-1-36_30 (SPAdes) (version 2) | ecosystem: Environmental > Aquatic > Marine > Intertidal zone >...
ATACCATTTAATTTTAATATTGGATTAAGAATCTAAATAGTTGATGGTGATACCTATCAAATTTAGGAAAGTTAAAAAAATTAAAAAAAGCAGTCTTTTGGACGAATTTAATTATGATGATGTTCATGATGTTGCAATTTAATATTCACTGGTCTTAAATTACCGATTGCCCAACCTGTTACTTCATTAAGAGAGGGGTGAATCACCATTGAATGATAGATAGGCATGAATGAACCCGCTTCAGGACATGCTCTTTCTACTTTAGGCAGATCTTTTTCATCTTTATATTCAGGTAAACTACATGTAAAACCAGAATTCATCAAATAAACGAAAGGTTGTACTAAGAGAGCAGCATGAGGACCTATTACATGTGCTCCTAAAATTTTGTAAGATTTATCAACGATTAATTTTACAAATCCATCATCCTCTTGACCAGTTTCAAAACCCATGGCAAATCCTTTTGCCACCGTTGAATAATTTTTTATAGCAACATAAATCTCATAACCTTTTTCAATCGCTTCTGCTTGAGTCATTCCTACATGCCCTATTTGTGGATATGTAAAGATCGCCCATGGAACTGTAGAATAATCTACAGATTTTTTTTGATCATCTTGTCCAAATATATTATTTGTACAAATTTCCGCTTCATAATTTGCTTTATGCCTAAACTGATAAAGTCCGTTTGCATCACCGATACACCAAATATTTTTCTTATTGGTTTCTAAGTATTGGTTAGTTTTTATCCAACCCCTCTTATCTATATCAACCCCAGTATTTTCGACCTTTAATATATCTGCATTTGAACGTCGCCCAGCAGCGATAAGAATTTCCTCTGCTATTATTTCTTTTTCTATTCCAGTCTGCATATTTTTAATCAAAATTGCTTTTTGTTTTTTCTTATTATATGCTTTAACTGCTTTTTCATTTAACAATACTTTCATGTACTTTTTGAAGTTATTTTCTAAGTGCTGACTAATTTCAGGTTCTTCTGTTATAACTAAGCGAGGTAACATCTCAACAATAGTAACTTCAGTTCCCAATGCTGAGAAAATATGGGCAAATTCAGCTGCTATTACTCCACCACCAATTATAATAAGGTCATTCCATGGTTTTTTTGGAAATTTATCTCCAAAGAAGTTTTCGTTAGTAATAAAATCCAATTCTTCTATGCCTTCTATTGGAGGTATAAATGATCTTGCTCCTGATGCTAGTACAAATCGCTCTCCTTTAAAATGTCCTATCTCCTTATTATTAGTGTCTATAACTTTCATTTCATAAGCTCTAGTAAATTCCCCTACACCCTTATAAACGTCCAAATTGGGTACAGTAGAGAGCGCTTCATCAATTGATTTACTTTCATTGATTTGGGACCACATCCTTTTCGCGATTAAATCCCAATCAATATTTTCTATATTAAACTTTAATCCAACTTTTTTTGCATGTTGAGATTCTCGAATTAAATCCGCGGGATAAACTAATACTTTTGAGGGAATGCATCCTCGTGTTAAACATGTACCTCCCATTTTAGTGTTTTCTACAAGAGCACATTTCATTCCTGTTTGAAGTCCAGTATTTAATAAATTTAAACCTACTCCACTCCCAATAACTACTAAGTCATATGTTTCCATAATTTCATTTTTATCTATATTGCTTTTAAAGTTTATAGTAATATTTTAGAGGAGAGTATTGAATAATTGTTAGAAATAAAGTGTAAAGACACCGTGAAGAAGCTAAAATATTAAAAAATTACGGACTAAGAGGAATTAGAAGTACAAAATTACTTCCTTGTTTGTAATCACCTTTGACCCTGTCCTCAACCCATATCTTACCTTGATAAAGATCGATTACTTTTTTTACAAGGGATAATCCGAGACCCATTCCCTTGCTTTTTTGATATTTTCGGTTTCCTCTTTCAAATATACTTACTTTACGATAATCAGAGATACCAATACCGTTATCTTTAAATTCTATTTTGACATAATCCCTTTCTTCTTTCCTTTCATGACTGATTTCAATATAAATCTCAATTTTAGATTTATTATTATGTCTGACAGCATTAATTAAAATGTTTTCAAAAACATCCAATAATAGATTATTAGCGTAAACATAGTATTTTTTAGTGAGATCACTACTTTGAATGTTTATAATCCTATTTTGGTAACTAGATTGTAAAAGTTCAATTGCATTTTTTAATATCCTATTTAGATCAATCTTCTCTAATTTAATTTCAGATTCATCGATTTCAGTTATTTTTCTAACATTAGATATTAACTTTTTCGCCCTATTCACTTGTTCATTTATTATTTCATATAATTCCTTTATAGTATTAAGTTTTTCAGGATTGTTTAGATAAAGAGAGCTAAGTTCAACTGATGAATTAATATTCTGAAGAATATTGTTAATGTCATGTGCAAAAATGTCTCTATAAAGATTGGTTTGATAATAAGCTCTTCGATATTTTTCCTCAGATTTTTCTAGTTTTCGGTTGGCAATTCTTTTCTCTATAATATCTAATGTAGATCCAAAGATAGCAACTATTTTTTCTGAAGGCAACTTATATATATACATTTCAGTCCAGCTGTAAACGCTATTATCTTGACTTAAAGCTTTAGGAAGACGCTCAGGAGTAGCTGTTTTCCAAACCCTTCTTAAAGCATCAATATATCCAAATTTCTCAAGATTGGGAAATATATCAATAAGATTTTTTCCAATTGCATTTTCTCTTGTAGTTTCACATATAGCTAATCCAGCTCTATTCATATCTCTAATAATAAAATTTTTACCATTATCATTTGTTTCATAAATACCTACACCATTATTTATATTATCAAAAAGTTCCTTGAATATTTTTTCATTTTGATATAATTCTGAATCAACCAATTATATATCCCTTACTTTGTATTAAACAATCATAAGTATACTATGTTATAATAAATAGGCTATAAGATTTAATCAATCATTTCCTATTATTCGCTATAAACACATATCTAATCAAGTAATTGTATTTAAACTTATGCGACAAAAATTGGATGTGGCGGTTTCTCCTAACAGTCTAGAAAATTGTAGTAATTACTTTTTAAAAATAAATAGGAAAAAAATTAATAGAAAAAGTAGATTTGATTTATTTTAAGTTATTAATGAAGGTAAGATTTTCGCCAGTGGTACAGCTAATCCTCCAAGCAGACTTCCAATAGAACTAAGCTTTTTAAGATAATCTTTGATATTTTTCGATACTTTTACCACTCTAGTCTTTCCTTCTATTATGGTTCCATCTTCTGAGAGTAAAAATATCTGAATTGTTTGTTCTCCCGTTTCACGTGGTTCTAATGTTAACCATGTAGTATCTCCATTTTCTAACATTGATGATAATACTCCGACAATATCTCTTCCTTCAGAAGAAATTAAAGGAATAGGAGTATTTGGTATAGTAAATGTGCCTCTTCCTTCCACCTTGATGTCAAGATTTAACTTTTTTGGCTCAAATCCAGGAGCATTTATTTTTAGAATATAATTTTTATCTTCTGAAGCATTATTATATAAGAAGCAAAAAATATTCAATTCTGAGTTAAGATATACGACTTCCTGAGCTGTGGAGTCTAAATATATTAGATCTTTAGAAATTCTTTCGATATTATCTGCTAATTCTAATTGTAATCTGTCTATTATGGTGAAAAAGCCAGGATTAAATTTTTTGATATAATTAAATAATTTATATATATCTTTCATTCCAAAATACCATGCATTTTCTATATATACACCTTTTTCTACGTTGAAATTAACCGAATCTACGTTAATAATTTCTTTTAATTCTTGAATTAATTGATCTTCTGATAAAACTTCTTGAAATTTCAAATAATAAAGAAATAATAGCTTTTCAAGAGCAAAAGTAATGGGCAATTCTTCTTCTTCCTGTTCTTTTACTTTTCGAATGAAATTTGGATTCAAAATCTTATTTAATTCTGCTAAGTACTCATCCCATTTAAGAAATGTTACTGGATCTAAATGATTTGAAAGTATTTCAGCGAAAAAGTTATCTAGAAAAATTTGATGTGTAGTTGGTTTATAGAAATCTTGCAGTCCATTTACATCATGGATATTGAGGTTTAAACTACGGATTAATATAGATAATCCTAAACCAATTAACGCGAAACCCGCAGCAGCGAATCCAATATCAAGAAGATTCCCAGCTAACATAATTACAAATAAGATAATTGCGGTAAAACAAATAAGTGAGATAACTTTTAACAAATTAGTAACTCTCTTGACGCTACTTGAAAGTAAGTCGAATCCATCAAGACTATCTATTGGTCTACCTCGTTTTCTTTCAAATTTTAGTCTCATTTTAAGAGAACTTTCAGTAGAACTCGCTCCTAGTAATAACATAAAAGAATTGAATGAATATATGGCTAAAATGATTAAATAAATGATCTTTAATGTGAAATTAAGTGCTTGAATAAAAGCAAGAAGGGTAACTATTAATAAAACTAAGGGTAATATAAAAAGTAAGAGTTTTCCCAGCTTAGACATATAATTGATCATTTTACCTTGAAATCTTTCTTTTTTAAGAATTTTATTAAAGTCTTTATCTAAGTTCCTTCCCATTTTATAGATCATCTTTTTGCTAAGAATTATTTTTTAAAATTTTGTAATTAGAATAATAAAAAAATGTATTTTTAATATTATTGCATAATTAAATTCTTTGAGAAAAAAATCATAACGTATAACATCAATTTCTTTTATACAAGAAAATATTCAAAATAGATTAATCTTATTCATTATAAAAAAGGGGATAAAGTGATATAAATATGAATAATAATGGACATCTTGAGGAAAAAAAAAGTAGGAAATCTGTGATTGACGAGGATGAAATCTTTAAGTCTTTAAGTCATCAAGTAAGGAGGGATATTGTAAAGTATCTAGGAGAAGAGCCCTTAACTTTTACTGAGATTAAGAATAATTTAGAACTAATCGATAGTCCAACTCTTTCTTATCATTTAAAAAGTTTACAACCAATGTTAATGCAAAAAGAAAATAAATATGAACTTTCTGAGATTGGGAATGCAGCTTTTAACTTATTGAGTAAAACTGATGAATCTGTTAGGATTTCAAGGTATAAAAGAAAATTTTTATATGCTTATATTGTAACTGTCATAAGTTGGATAATGGCAATGACGATTATTCCTTTTATAGTTACTGCAGATCTTGGTTTTTTTACAGCTACTTATATCAACATTATTATTACAATTATTTCAACTATAAATGAAGTAATAATTTGGAAGCTGCGCAAGAAATATTAGTTTTGGCATCGAGAACTGATTAACCTCTATTGATTTAATGTTAGTAAAAAATATTTAACTAAATTTTCCTTCACTGAGTTATTAATATTTGAAGATAAATAGTATTTAATTAAAAAAAAGGCAGTACAGATTATTGATATTAATCAAAGTTTGGACTCCTATTTTTTTAAAATGTATCTTTATACCATTAAAGTAGACATTATAAAAATAATTTAAAATAAGAAATGTGAATTTGAAACAATGAGTGTAACTTATAATTCCGTAGCTATTGATATTAAAGATCTTATGAAGCATTTTAAAGAAGTTAAGGCTGTAGATGGAATATCTCTCAAAATTAAAAGAGGTGAGTTATTTAGTATTCTTGGTCCTAATGGTGCTGGCAAAACTACACTGGTGCGTATGTTAACTACTATTTTATCTCCTACTTCAGGAGATGCGAATATCAATGGATACAGTATTTTAACAGGAAAAAAAGAAATTGTTAAAAAAATTGGAGTATGTCCACAGAAAATCACTATTTATGATGTACTTAGAGCAGAGGAAAATGTACAATTTGTAGCAGGTATGCATGAAATCCCTCATAAAGAAGCAAAAGAGAGAGCTAAAAGACTATTGGAAGATTTTGGTATTGCTGGAAGGAAAGATTGGTCTAAACGTTTTTCAGGAGGTATGCAACGGCGCTTAAATCTCGCAATGTCTTTAGTTTTCGATCCAGAAATTTTATTTCTCGATGAGCCTACAGCTGGTCTTGATCCTCAAGCACGGCGTCTTGTCTGGGATTATATTCGAGATTTGAAAAATAAGGATATCACTATTATTCTTATGACCCATGATATGGTTGAAGCTGATTCTCTAAGTGATCGGGTAGCCATAATAGACAAAGGTAAGATTATAGCGGTAGGAACTCCAACTGAACTAAAAGATAAATATGGAAGTGATAATATGGTTGAAGTATCTTTTTTCAATAAAGAAGATCTTGAAGTAGTAAAAAATAACATTCAGAATATTTCATTTGTCACTAATTGGAATGAAAATACCAAGAATGAAAGAAAGCAATTATTAATATCTTTTCAAGGTGGTTTAAAGAATTTTGTGAAACTTTTACAGCAAGGACTTATTGAAAATATTGATGAGGTTGAAAATATGAAGTTTAGGCAAAATTCTCTTGAAGATGTTTTTTTAAATTTAACTGGAAGGAGGTTGAGAGATTAAAATGACTTTTTTAGATAATAATGCTATTCAAATAGCTATAAAAAATGTAAAAGAAAAAATCCGTCATTGGCAATATTTGGTTTTTTCTTTAGGATTTCCAATTATGTACACATTGATTTTTTACTTCTTTCTTGGTCGTGAAGCTTTTTCATATGGATTTCCTGGAATGATTATATATACTACAGCAGTAGCTACTACAAGTTCTGCTATATCATTTTCAGGAGATAAGACATCCGGTATGCTTGAAAGATTAGATACCATGCCTACTGGAAGAAAAAATCTATTTTTAGGAGCTTTATTGTCTGAAACCGCCATAGTCTCACTTCAAATTATCATAATGTTTATAATTGGATATATGGTACTCCAAGTCTCATATATTGGCATTTTTGAATTATTAATTGGATTCTTTGTTGCTGTTTTGTTCGGTATTTCATCAGTTGGAATCGGTATTATTATCTCCGGTATAGCAAAAACTCCTGACATTGCAAATGCAATTGCGTTATTTTATTATATACCAATATTATTTCTTTCTGGAAGTCTTATGCCATTTGAAAGCCCAATAGTTTATTTCACACCACCTTTTTGGGCAAAGCAGATTTATTTGCAAATTACCATTCTTGGACATGGACTTTTTGATAATCTTTATAGCAGTTCTTTATTACCTCCAGAAGGTACTGCATACATGACTCCGATGCCATTATGGGGCGGTCTGCTAATTATTATTGCTTTCGCAATTGTCTTTATAGTCATTGGTATTATTACATTCCAGAAAAAAACTAAATTTTAAGCTTAAAATTTTTTTAAATTTTATTTAATCTTATTAAAAAGTGAAAATTCATAGAAATCAAATTTAAATCTCACTTTCTCTAATCATGAACCAATTAACTATATTTGTTTTAGGTATAATGATTTCCTCAATAATATAAAAATCAAAATGCTGGTAAAAAGATACATTTCTCTCTGAATTAGTTTCTAACCAAATTGGCATATGATCTTTCTCTATCCTTTCTAACATTGGATTTAAGAGCATACTAGCAAAACCTTTTCCTTGATATTTAGGGTCTACAGCTATTGGTCCTAGGTACCAATAGGGAACTTTCATATAGATATTTCGTATCGAATAGTTAACTGCTTGAAAAAATGTTATTCGTTTTGTAGCTTTAATGCCAAATTTAAAAGGTAATTTGATTATACCATTCTTTATATATTTCCAGTAAGCAAAATTTAGCTTTTTAGAGGGTCTCCATACAGCTATTCCTTCTAAATCTTCAGAGGTGGCATATACTTCACCATTTTTGATTCCAATTCTAAGGATAAATTCCCAAAAATACTGAAGACTAGATAATCTTTTAATTGCATCAGGAATTTGCCAACGAATTACCGGATCATTTTGAAAAGCCCTAGATAATATATGAGAAGCAATTTTAATATGCTTTTTTGAGAGCCTAATTAACCCATTCATTTCCAGCATTATGTTTTGAAATATAGAATTAAGAAATATAATTGATTAGTATATTTTGTAAACTTATAATTTTTAACATTTTATCAAATCTCTTCTCAATATTAATATCAGAAAGTAAAAAAATCCTCAAAGTTTTACTTAACAAAGTAAGAATACCAAATGAATTTATTTTGTTAAGTTCTAAATTTGAAGTGAATGAAATTGAAGAAGTCTATCAGATTAAAATAGATGTTCCTTTCGCAGTTAAATACGTTTGTCTTTACTTGTTTAAACTAAATGGGAAGAATATTCTTATTGATTCCGGTTTGAATATAGGTAATTGGAAGAAAAAATTGTTTTCTGCTTTTGAATATTTGAACATTTCAATACAAGATATTGACTACTGCATAATCAGTCATATACATACAGACCATATAGGTTTAGTAAAAATACTAAAACAGAAAAATCCTGAGTTAAAAATTTTAATGCATGACATAACTCATGAACTATTGAAATGGGAAACCAATGATGAGAACTTAAATGATTTAGAACAGAAAGCTAAAATAGCGGCAAATCAATTAATAAGATATGGAATAAGTGAAGATAAAGGAAATATGATTGTTCAATTTTTTACATATTGGCCAAAATTTTTACAGTATCAAAAGCCTGATATTATAGTACACGATGGAGATATTTTATTTGATACTTTAGAAATTATTTGGACTCCAGGTCATAGTTTCGGCCACATTTGTATTTTTGATAAAGTAAAAAAGTACCTTTTCGCTGGTGACCATATTCTTAGCAGAATTACACCTCATATAGGAAATTTCATAATTCCTACTAATATGGCAGAAAAATATAAAGATCACGATTTTAATAATATTTTAAAGCATTATTTAGCCTCACTGGATAAAATAGACCTTTTAAACCCAAGGATAATTTTCCCCGCTCATCAAGAGGTGATCTATAACTCACATGAGCGAATTTTGCAAATTAAAGAACATCATAAAAATAGATTAGAGGAGATTTCAAATTTAATAAAAAATAATCCTTTAACTGCCTTTAAAATTTCTCAAATCCATTTTGGAGAAGATTTAGATGAATTAAATTCTTACATGGCTTTAAGCGAAGTTTTAGGACATCTTATATATCTTGAAGCTCAAAATAAAGTGAAGATAATTGAAAAGAATGGAAAGCTATTTTATTATTCTTAAATAAATTATGGAACTATATGAAAATTCTTCTTGGCAACCCTTAAAAAGTCAAATAGTAACCCGATGGGCACATGATGTTGATCCAAAAAATCCACTTCCTAAATATCCTAGACCACAACTTAAACGTAAAGAATGGCTAAATCTCAATGGATTATGGGATTATGTGATTCTCCCAAAAGAAGATAAATTTGTACGAAAATTTAAAGGCAAAATTCTTGTTCCTTTTTGTTTAGAATCTGCTTTATCGGGTGTTGGAATGAAATTAATACCCGAACAAAAACTTTGGTATCATCGGACATTTAAAATCCCAGAGTCATGGAAAGGAAAGAAAATTCTCTTACATTTTGGTGCTGTGGATTGGGAAACTAGAATCTGGATTAATAAGAAGATAGTTGGAACACATAAAGGAGGATTTATTCCATTTTATTTCGAAATCTCAAACTTTTTAAAAAATTCAGAAGAAAATGATCTAATTCTGTCAGTATGGGATCCTACTGACAAAGGGCATCAAGAAATTGGCAAACAATCATTAAAGCCAAAAATTATCACATATACGTCTGTTTCAGGGATATGGCAGACTGTTTGGCTTGAGCCGGTCTCAGAAACTTATATTGAGAATTTGAAGATGGTTCCAAACATCGATAAGGAGACTTTAAATCTTACTGTGAACTTAGTTGATCCATTTCCTAATGATCTCATTCATGCAACTATATACAATGCGAATAATCAGATTATAATCGATCAGAACATGAGAAAAAAAGAAATGGTGTTTAAACTTCAATCACCTAAACTTTGGAGTCCAGATTCTCCTTATCTTTATAACATTATAGTGGAAATTAAGAGAAATAATACAATCATAGATAAAGTAGAAAGTTATTTTGGAATGCGAAAAATCTCACTCAGTAAGAATAAAACGGGAATTAAGCGGTTGGAATTGAACAATAAGACGCTCTTTCAATATGGTACTTTAGATCAGGGATAT
>Ga0209427_10010693_pt1 | contig 10143 bp, 6 predicted proteins | sample DeeMarSWOR136_30_FD_187465 | JGI IMG/M metagenome (GOLD analysis project Ga0209427, IMG submission 187465) | Marine sediment microbial communities from White Oak River estuary, North Carolina - WOR-1-36_30 (SPAdes) (version 2) | ecosystem: Environmental > Aquatic > Marine > Intertidal zone >...
ACTGAGCAGCAGGCGACAAGCGACATGGCTAATATATTGCCAAAAGATTTGGGCTTCAGACCCATCTGAGTCTGAAGCCCTGTTTCCCGGCTAACCGCTTTCCGCCGCATAAGTAACGGTTTCGACGGCTCTCCCCAGAAAAATTAACCATGAATTTTCAATAATCTTTTTAATCGAATCGCGTTCTGCGAGCTTACACTTCTCTCGGTACAACAAACGGCTCGCGATACCGCCGGCTAATCAGCCTGTTGGCTCTGCGATTATCAACAAACCTTTCCCTCTCGGGATCAAAAGTCAGCATAGCCCCAAGCTGGTACGTGCTCTTTGTCAAATCGAGGCCCAATGTCCCCTTAACGGTTTTATTAATCATTTCCCACGATTTACCTATTTCCTCGTGCTTGTCGAACACGTCCGGCTTAGTGTTTCCGGAAACCTGCTCGCCGAGCCGGTAGGAGATATTGCCTAAGTGGCAGCAAGCCGATGACAGATGCGCCTCGAGCACATCGGCGTGTAGGTCCTCGCGCTTACGGGTGCGAACGCAGTGAATAAAGTTGTCGAAGATGCCGCCGGGTCCCATCTTGACGTCAACATCTACCAGCTTTTCACTTTTGTCCGAGCCCTTAGGATAGAACTTGCCGCCCTTGATGGCGCCTTCCTCAAGGTAGAACTCATTATCAACTTTGGTGGGATACTTTTTGCCGTCGACGCCGGCCTTGCTGTTGAGGCCGATGACCTCGAACACAAGCAGCGGTCCGCCGAAGTCCATTACCGTCAATTGACAATTCGGGGTCTGGGCCTGGTCTGTGAAGGGTGGTTTACCTTCTGTCGAGTCCACCCATCTGCCGCCCATACTGATTACGCTCCTTGGCAGCGTTCCACCGGGGATGCCCCAGCGGGCGATGTCCATCTGATGCACGCCCTGGTTGCCGATCTCTCCGTTGCCGAAGTCCCAGAACCAGTGCCAGTTATAATGCACCAAATTGCCGTGGTAAGGCTGATTGCGTGCCGGACCCAACCAGATATCAAAGTCTATGTGCTCTGGGGGCTCCTGAATCTGTTTAAAGCCGATGCTCCAGCGTACCTTGGAGGCGTAGCCTTTGGATACCAGCAGCTTGCCGTATTTGCCGCTGGCGATAGCGGCGGCCTGTCTTGCCCAGCCGCTGCTCGACCGGCTTTGCGTCCCATGCTGCACTATCCGTTTATACTTCTCGGCCGCCTCAACGCACTTGCGTCCCTCGTAGACATTATGGCTGGCAGGCTTCTCAACATAAACATCCTTACCCGCCTGGCATGCCCAAATCGTCGCCAGCGAATGCCAGTGGTTCGTCGTCGCGATCGATATCGCGTCGATGTTCTTGTTATCAAGCAGCTTGCGAATATCCTGGTAGGTTTCCACTGGTGTATTACGGTCTTTGAATCTCTTGGCCCTGTTTTCAAGGACCTTCAGGTCTATATCGCACAGTCCAGCCATACGGACTCCATCCATCTTGTCGAAACTGCCAATATGCGAGCCGCCTCGACCGTTAATACCCACGACGGCCACGCGAATGTCGTCATTGGCACCACGCACCCGCGCAAACGGGGCAACCGTCAGGCCGGCTCCGACGGCTAATGAGCGTTTCATAAAGTTTCGGCGTGTTATACGTTTCATTGCTAACCTCCTACTTATAAGTCTGTTAATTGAAGATCCGGCCCAACGAAAGGCCAAATCATATCATGAGCAATCGAATCGCAAAAAGCATAACACAAACACCAAATAATAGCAAGCGCAGAATCTTAAAAAACCCCGGCTTTTTTCCGGGCGTAAGATTTGACATTAAATGCCGTATGTTCCCATATAAAGACCGTAATTATCACAAATAATGGCCAGTTTCCGAGTATGAAGTCTCCTGATTTTCTAACTATAAGCACCGAAGCTCTTTAATATTGTGGGTGGTTTTCAGATATGAGTTTTTGACGCACCAAAATTCTGTGACTAATCCAGCCGGATGCCCTGCTGCTGAAGCCACGTTTTCAGATCACCCATTTCGCTGTTGAAAATCTCGTTGTCGTAATCCTCTTCGAGCTTCTGGATGTTACTGGCTAATTCTGGCTGCTCCTGAACGATATCATTTAACTTCTTTTCGAACTCGTCGCTGATTGTCCTTAGGTCTTCAAGGTCGAGTTGCACACCTAAGATACCCATCAGCCGTCTTGTCACGGCCTCGATGCATTTGGGATTACGTCCCTGTACGTAAGCGGGAATCAGTGCCACAAGAGTTGCCATACTCACGTCGTAGTTGCTTGCGTTCACTGACAGGTACGTAGTGATACTGGCAGGACCTTCGTAGTCGGTGAATTTTACTCCGTACTGCTCGAAGGTCTCTTTAAATTTTGCATCCGAAACCGTACAGTGGATTCGCGGTTCGCGAGAGTGGGGAACAAGCCCTGCAACGCTGCCGATGAAGTATATCTCTTTGACGTCGAATTCCGTACACAGCGAGAAGATACAGTCGGCGAATTCCTCCCACTGCAAATGAGGCTCTTTGCCCGAAAACAGTATGAGATTGTGTTCTGTGCTGTAGAAGAATGCGTCTGTCGGCTTCTGATAGGATTCAATCAGCCCGTCCTTTATCTTCGTATGAGGCCGAAACAACGCCGTTATTTCCATCGAACCCGGAAAACTGTAAATATAGAAGCCCTCAGGCTCGATATCCGCAAATCGCTGGGCCTTCATCTTGACAATGAGACACTCTATCGTACCCGTCGAGACATTGCCACCATCCATCCAACCCGAAAGGCCAAGCAACATACGCGGCCTTTCAAGTTGCGGCCGTTTGTAGATATTCAGTTTACCTGGTGCCATTATTACACTATTTCGGTTTACAAGTCGTATTGTTTTAACAATTAATTTCAATTTAATCCAGAAAAATCCTGTTTGAACGTAATTTTGCTCACTTTTGCCATTGCCCTTATTTGAGCATCTAACTCAAATTTAAGACTCTAATGACCGCCGGAAAAATTAAAAGATTTATAAAAGATTGCGGCTGGGGGAGAACGGCAGGGGATGACTTGTACGAGAAGTGCGTAAATAACAGCGCCGTCGCTCCTCGTATCAAAATGGAACGCTGGAGGGGCGGGCCCAGAAAGTACTTTAAGATGCTCTCTGCGGCCGGCCGCTTCAACTTGAGGATTTTACTTGATGAGCATGTTTGACTGACGCTAAGGCGGCTGACTTGTCATCGGCAAAGTCCAGCACCTGGTCAAGGCCGGCCAGTTTAAAGATCTGTTTGGTCGCACTAATAAGGCCGCAAAGAACAAGCCGGTGTCCGAAACCGTCAAGCAGCTTTTGTAACTTCAGAAGTTTCGCGATGTTCGAAGAAGTTATAATATCGACGCTGGAGAAATCAACTATCACGTCACAGTCTGCCTCTTCACGCGCGATTTCAGCAACTTTTTCGAGCTCAGTGCCCATCTCAGGTTCCGCAAGTAAATCAACAGTCAAAATGCCATGCGATGAATGATCAATTCCCATTTCTTATCTCCAAATTTCTCAATTCAGGAATATAGCTTTCTAACATTATATCGGTCATATAAACGGCCGGGTTAAGTACAAAAAACCACAAAAATCCTTATTTAACGCCTGATAAACCTAAGTCTTATGGCCACTGACCCCTGAAAACCGAATATCTTCTAAAATGCGTTCCTGACTTTATCCCAAGGGATAGCAAAGCGGTATATTTTAGGGGCTGAGATATTGAAACGCCTGCAGGAATCCCTGCATGCAGTAAGCAGTAAACCGGGATAGATGAGCATTATCTTACTCTGGCGTTTTTTTATTTGACAAAGCTGCTGGAGTTAGGTAAGTTATCTTTAGCAACCCAGAGGTATCTTCTTTGATGTTTTGTCAGAGTATGGGCCGTATTTTTTGGCGAAAATCGGCTCAATAATGGGATATGGGAAACTGGAGGGCAGAAAGATGGTTGTGACGAGGATTTCAGGTCTCTTGGAGAAAATCACTGTATTTGTTGTTTTTTGTTGTTGTTGCCTGCCGGCTCAGGCCAAATATGGCGGTGGTAGTGGGACATCGGATGATCCATACCTTATTTATAATGCCGGTCAGATGAATGCCATAGGAGCCGACTCAAACGACTGGGACAGGCACTTCAAATTGATGGCCGATGTTAACTTGGCGGCCTTTACGGGAACGCAGTATAACATCATCGGATATTATGTGAGTTCTTCTGATAATAAACCCTTTAAGGGAACTTTTGATGGCAACGGTTATGCGGTTTTGAACTTTAATTTCACTTCTACAGGTCTATGTTTCGTAGGACTTTTCGGGTACGTGGATGATCCTAATGCAGAGATTGAGGATTTGGGATTGATTGACCCCAATATTGATGTAGATGGTGCTTGGAGGATAGGTCCACTGGTTGGCTGGCTAAGTACAGGAACCATCACTAACTGCTGGGTTGACGGGGGCAGATTTTCGGGAGTTGATGGTGTCGGGGGATTGGTCGGAAGGAATGCCGGAACGATTACGGATTGCAGCTCATCAGCCAGTGTTTCGGGCGCATTTGGTATTGGCGGTTTGGTGGGTATCAATGATGGTAAAATCACCGGCTGTTATTCAAGCGGTGACGTCTGTGGATTTTCAAGTGTCGGTGGCTTGGTTGGTTTTAATGGCGGCACAATCAGCAATTGCTATTCAGACGTCAATGTTTCGGAAATCCAGGTTATGGGAGGGCTGGTCGGACAAAATGAGGGCACTATCACAAACTGCTATTCAGGCGGTGACGTTTCAGGATGTATGGTTAACGGTGGCTTGGTGGGTGCCAATAGCGGAACAATCACCAACTGCTATGCCGCGACCAGCGTTTCGGGAACTCATGATCTCGGCGGACTGGTGGGACAACATAACGGAGGCACAATCTCGAACTGTTATTCAATCGGCAGCGTTGATGGAGAAGGACGTCTTGGCGGGCTTGTGGGATCAGGTTCTCCCGATTACGTTTTAAACTCTTTCTGGGATATTGAAAGCAGCGGGCAGGCAAGCAGTGTCGGCGGGAAGGGTAAAAAGACGGCCGAAATGCAGATGCAGTTTACCTTTACAGATGCCGGCTGGGATTTTATCAAACTATGGGATATAGGTGAGAATCAAACATACCCATACCTCAGAACAGGCCCTGCCTCCGACATAAACAAAGACGGAATAACAAACTTCCTGGACTTCGCCGTCATCGCGCAAAAGTGGATGCAGGGCAAATAGCGGGCAGGGATAAAGAAGCCTTATTTAAACAAGTTCTCCATTCGAAATTCTAAATTTCTTTGCCTTTTCTCAGCTTCTATGTTATTTTACTTCAATAAATGCGTGAAGCGGACATCTTGATGATTGCAGCGATATATGAGATATGAAAATGGCTACAAAAACAAAAAAGCTGTCTACTCCTATTCTAACAATTATTACCACGCTTACGCCTTTAAAAACGCTAAAACATTGAGAGAGTAGTTTCGTGGTTCGTAATTCGCGGTACGTTTTTCGTTTTGCCTATGGACGCCATTTTCCTCAAATATATCTTTGATTTTAGTTCTGGTAAACAGTATAATTGTATTTACGACAGCAAAAGAGATTAGCATCACTGAGAAAAAGTATTTTTATCTGTTTGTTAGTGTTAAAATGGGATTAAGGAGGCAAAAATGCAATTCGGTAAATTTCTCAAGAACTGTCTCGTATTGTTTGTATTGGTTGTTGTGTGCTGGCTTTGTATTGGGCAATCAGCCTTGGCAGGTTCTCTTGTCAGCTTTGGGAGAATGACTTTAAATAGCGGCGACTTTGTAAAAAATGACTTTGTCTCCATCGCCACAGGAAGGTATCACAATCTTGCCCTAAAAAAGGATGGCAGTGTAGTCGGCTGGGGCGATAACTGGCACGGTCAGGCCACGCCGCCGGATGGTAACGACTTTGTCGCAATCAGCGCGGGCGGGTGGCATAGTCTTGCCTTGAAGAAAGATGGAACGATAGTCGGCTGGGGCAACAACGACCATGGTCAGGGCACACCTCCGGAAGGAAATGACTTTGTGGCGATCGCCGCAGGAGGGCGTCATAGTCTTGCCCTTCGGTCTGATCGCAGTATAGTCGGCTGGGGCCGAAACGATTATGGTCAGGCCACCCCTCCAGCAGGAGACTATGTCGCTGTCGTTGCTGGCTATGAGCATAGTCTTGCCCTTCGATCTGATGGTATGATAGTTGGCTGGGGCAGAAACGATTATGATCAGGCCACCCCACCAGCAGGAAACTACGTCGCTATCGCTGCAGGAGGGTGGCACAGTGTTGCCCTAAGGCAAGATGGCTGTATAGTCGGCTGGGGCAGAAACTCCGATGGTCAGGCCGATCCTCCTCCGGCAGGAAACTACGTCGCTATAGCTGCAGGCAGGTGGCATAGTCTTGCCCTAAGTCAAGATGGCCTTATAGTCGCCTGGGGCAGAGACTCGCATGGTCAGTCTATGCCGCTTGCCGGTGACGACTTCATCGCTATTGCCGCAGGCGACTATCATAGCCTTGGTCTGAAGAAAGATGGCACTATAGTCGGCGGCGGCGACAACTTGTATAGTCAGGCCAAAGGTCCTAAGGGAAACGACTTTATCGCCATAGCCGCAAGCAGGTCACATAGTCTTGCCCTGAGGGAAGATGGCAGGATAGCCGGCTGGGGCAGAAACTACGAGGATCAGGTACCGCCTGGCAGCAGCGGCTTTATCACTGTCGCCGCAGGCAGGTTGCATAGTCTTGCCCTGAGTCAGGATGGAAGTATAGTCGGATGGGGCGATAACTGGTACGGTCAAGCAACGCCGCCTGAAGGAAATGACTTTATTGCTATCGCCGCAGGAAGCTATCATAGTCTGGCCCTTAAGAAAGGTGGAACGATAGCATGCTGGGGCAGAGACACCGATGGTCAGACCAGCCCTCCTGACGGCAACGACTTTGTCGCTGTTGCCGCAGGCAGGTATCACAATATTGCCCTAAAGAATGATGGCAGTATTGTCGGCTGGGGCGACAACTACTATGATCAGGCCACGCCGCCTGAAGGAAACGACTACATAGCTATCGCCGCAGGTGGCTATCATAGTCTTGCTCTAAAAAGAGATGGGCATATAGTCGGCTGGGGTTACAACGATTCTAATCAGGCCTTTCCTCCGGAAGCAGCCGATTTTATTGCTATTGCCGCAGGCTACTATCATAGCCTTGGCCTGAAGAAAGATGGCAGTATAGTCGGCTGGGGAGATAACTACTATGGTCAGGCAACGCCGCCGGATGGTAATGGCTTTGTGGCTATATCCGCAGGCGGAAATTACAGTCTTGCCATCATGGATACCGAAGAGCCTTGCGAATATGTTCTTGCCGGCGACTTAAACGAAGACTGCAAGGTTGATTTTTATGACCTCGCAAAAATGGCGGCCAACTGGTTAATTGACTGTGATACAGATCCGAACAACCCGGCGTGCGTACCTCAATAAGGACAAAGCAAAAATTAAAAAAGTGTGCATAAACCCGGTGGGCTTTGAGAATCTCGAAAATATTAAAGGAGAAATAAAATGAGAAGGAAAAGAAAAGCTTTTACTTTGGTTGAGCTGTTGGTCGTAATCGCGATCATAGCACTGCTGATGGGCATCTTGAAGCCTGCTCTGGCCATGGTCAGGCTGAATTCCTTTCGAATGGCCTGCGAGGCGAACCTGTCCGATCTCGGAAGGGCTATGCTGATTTATGCAAACGATTGCGACAATGACTTCCCGCGAGCAGGTTTTGTAGGAACTATGTGGGCCGACAGAGTTATTAGTTGGAGTGCAGCCGATAGAGGTACTGCTTTTGCCGGAACTCCGACGGCTACCTGCTGTGGCCAGGCAACAGTCTCATCAAGCCTCTATTGTTTGGTAAAGTATGCCGAGGTAACTACCAAGTCATTCGTCTGTAGCGGTATGCCCAGCATTACGGCCTTCAAAGCCTCCGATTACATAACGGACTTTGAAGATGAGGATGCCTGGGATTTCGGACCATCGAGTTGGCCTAATAATATTGGTCCATACAACCACTGCAGCTACTCTTACCACATGCCTTACAACCAGCGCTTCCTCAGCCTTGCCTCAAGCGAACCCGGTATGGCAGTAGCAGCCGATCGGAATCCGTTCTTGGATCCCTTTACCTACTCAGATAACTTTGTCTGGAACAGCTACTGTCCTGCTCCGCCTCCCTATGAATACTTAAAAATATACCAATTGGGAAACGCAGGAGCTCACGAAAGAGAAGGTCAAAACGTATTGTATATGGACATCCACGTGGACTTCGAAAAGCAATCTTTCTGTGCCATTGATGACGACAATATTTATACATATTGGGACCCGGTAGTGGTCAAGCAGCAGGGAAGGCCACCCATATGTGACGCTTATGATATGAGCAAGCCCGTTGGCGCAACGGATTCACTTTTGGTAAATGAGTGTGGCCCCGACCCCGGTGGGGGAACTGGAACAGGAACAGGAGGAACTGCGCCACCTCCACCGCCACCTCCCCCGCCAACCTAAGAGATGTGGTTTCTATTGTTTAGACGCGGCCTTGTGCTGAATTGCACCCGGCCGCTTTTTTTTCGTAATTTTAGAAATGTTAAGCTATTTGTGCGGTTCATCTCTTGACATAGGCCAATACCCACCATTTCCAGCGCGGCGCAGCAATCTCGTTTTGAACCTTTTGATTTCGGTTATTTGAATTTGTTTAGGATTTCGTGCTTAGGTTTTCGGATTTCACGATGTTAACTCGCCTTTCTACCTGCGGTTCGCATTGTCTTTAATCACTCCGGCCCCAACGTTCCTCCAAATTATCAGTCATCAATAATCCTTAATCATTTGCGAGGGGGATCCAGATGCTTGTCCCGTGAGATAGCAAAGCGTTATCTCTCTGGATTCTTTTTCTCCCAATCTTGATTCCGAATACCCGTTTAACGTAAAAAATAAGCACCTTCAGCTAACCGGAAAAAATTTTTAAAAAATCAGAAAAAAACATCAACATTTTTTGGTTCGGCGGCGGCTTATATACAGACACCTCGGATTATTTGGCTAACTATCGAGAGCATAAGAGCGTTTTCCAGCTCAAATGGCCGTGAATGCGGCAAAAATGGCTTGAATGAAAAAGGTGATTTTAATATAATGGTTTATATAGCATAAAGATCAATTTTCGGGAAGGAGACCAATCATGAAAACGAAAATTATAACAATTTTTGCGTCAGCGGTAATTATCTTTTTTACAACACCTAAGCTTACAGCCGTGGAAGACAAAATCTTTACCAGCGATGGTGTTATTATAGAGGGAGAAGAGTATGCAAATGTCGACATCTATGACACACCACCGGACATAACTACCGTAAATATGTCAGGTGGTTCCGTCAATAGGTTGATAGCATACGATAGTAGCATTCTAAACTTTACAGGAGGTACTATTTCTTTACTGCGCGCATGTGATTTTAGTACGATTAATATTTCAGGTGGATTTATACATAGTCCTATGGCATGGGATTATTCCACAATTAACATCAGTGGCGCCTTTAATTCAGTTGAAGTTGGCGCGGCTCCAGACGGGGTTGTTAATGTGATGGGCGGTACCATGGAAGCCATAGCAGGGTGGGGGGGTATCATTAATCTTTATGGAGGTACTATAAACGATAATATCCACGACGGAGGCGAGAGTGGATGTGTAAATATATATGGATATGAACTGGAAAAAACAAGCAGCGGCGGAAAGTATGATTACGGCTACGTAAGTGGATTCTGGCTTGATGGTACATCTTTCACAATCGACCTCCAAGGCTCGGGAACATACTCACATATTAACTTATTTGCTGTAATCAATGTAGAGATTGAAATTCACCCGGAAACCCTCAACCTTACCAGCACCGGCAGATGGATTACATGTCATATCTGGTTTCCCGAAGATTACGAAGTTGGCGATATTGACCCCAACAGTGTTCTTCTTGAGGATGAAATTCAAGCTGAGTCGCTCTATGTCGATGAACAACATCAAGTAGCGATAGCTAAATTCAACCGTTCAGAAATTCAAAACTTTCTTGAACTCGCCAGCGAGGTAAAGCTAACCGTATCAGGCCATTTCTTGGATGGTACATA
>Ga0209427_10010695_pt1 | contig 10139 bp, 6 predicted proteins | sample DeeMarSWOR136_30_FD_187465 | JGI IMG/M metagenome (GOLD analysis project Ga0209427, IMG submission 187465) | Marine sediment microbial communities from White Oak River estuary, North Carolina - WOR-1-36_30 (SPAdes) (version 2) | ecosystem: Environmental > Aquatic > Marine > Intertidal zone >...
TAAGGACTATAATTTTTACGGGTTGCCCTTTGCCCTTTGTCAATTGTTTTATACTATTAGCAAAGGGCTTAAAAGAAGTTTTTTCATGTCATTAGATTATTGGAGAATTATCTTTTCCCCCATGTAACAAAAGAAAAATCAACAGGAGTATGGGAAAAAATACGCCAATGATTTCCATCATCAGAATGAAATGCCTCTCCAAGAGGATAACAATCAGACTGCTTCCATTTCCAAACATAACCCCAATTCATTACTTTCTCACATATAATATAATAAGTATTTCCAGGTAGAACTTCCAAATCATCAAAATCAAATGCATACCAAGCATATCCACCATATTCTATTTCAGGAATCGCTAGTGAACATTCAGCAAGATCATCGCCAGATAAATTATCTCGAATATAGAGATTAAGAGGTGGTGGATCTTTTGAGCCATAGGATCCTATCGCAAGTTCAACCTTCGACAGTGTATTTAATGATGGTACAAAACTCTGAGCAAGCCAATTATTAGTTATATAAGCTCCATAATCTATTTCTCTCTGAATTTGGTCAGGAATATTTTCACCGCACATAATAACAATAATATCTTTTGACCATTTGCTGATAACACCTCGTTCATCCTTTGATAATACTCTTATGCTATAGATGCCTTCTAATGCCCATGAATGTGAAATATTTACTGTGGTATTAGAATCAATAAAATCAGTCCATTCATCCACAACATAGTCACCATTCCAATCCCATCCGTAACTAATCTTGTCGCCCTCAGGATCTATTGATTTTGTAGTATAATGGTAAATAGTATTTATATCTCCTAAAATCTCTCCTATGGGAGTTTCTGGAATGGATGGTGGAAGTTCAACTTCAGTTACTGGAAGCTCCCCTGAATAATCATCATAAATGGTCGCATGTATATTATACTCTTCCCAATCATATCTTTCTTTTGCATAATAAAATGCTTCTTCAGCGGAAACCAAATCATCTTCGTTAGCATCTGCATAACCTGTTAATCCTTCTGTCAAGTACATTGTGAATCCTCCCCAAGCAAGCTCATCTTCTCGACAAGCCATCAGCACTATCCTCCCACTTTCACTTAATTCCTCTGCAAATCCATGGACCCACTCATTAGCATTCATTTTATTATTTTTCAATAGGTTTTTAAAATAAGGAGTATCATTAAATCCCCCAGCATGACAACTATCGACAACAACACATACTCCTTTTGAATTTAATAAAGATAATAATAGATTAAGAAGGTCATCTCTGATATTTATTCGTGGAAACATAAATGATAGATAGGTTGCCAATACTTCATCGCATCCGTCTTTTTCATCCCAAGGAAATTTATCTTTTGGCAGTTGTCCCCCATGTGTACTAATATATACCAATGAAAAATCGTTTTCATCCTCCTTTCTATCGAGCCATCGGAAGCCCATGATAACGTTCAAAAGTGTTGCTCTTCTACCTTTTATTACTTTAATGTTTTCTTCCCTCCAATGTTCAGATATAAGGAGTTTATTATGAAATTTTCCAAAATATTCAAGCGATTCTGGTGGAAAATTCTGATCAGGATGCCCAGCATATATACCCATATATATTAATAGAGCCCAATATTCTGTTTCTTCCTCAGTATTTTTAAAATCATACCCTAGACTCATTGGAGTAACTAATGTAAAGCTAAGCAGGATTGTTATTCCAAATGCTAATAGGATATTCTTATGCATCTTATTCTCCTATGCCATAAGGTTCTTTAGCTGGATGCCAATCAATATTGATCCAAGGAATCTTAATTGGACCGTATATTATTCTTCCAAAAATGATTTTTGGTAATATCCGTGGTCTACCCCAATAATTCTGCTTCCACATATTTCTCCAGTCTCCTTCAAAAAAAGCGTGTCTTTTATTATCAAGGAAGTTGTTTTTATATATGGTGCTTCTGCTGGAATATAATCTAGTGTCACCATATGTATACAAACCTAGGCTTATTCCATTATATTTGTTTGAAGTTATGTTGTTACTGGTAATAGTATTGTTGCTGGAACCATTGAGTCTTATGCCATCATGATTGTTCGAAGTGATGGTGTTCTCTGTGATATTATTGTTGTCTGATTCATAATTAAGGTAGATGCCACTATCATTGTTCGAAAAGATATTGTTTCTAAGGATGAAGGTGTTGCTAGAAAGATCGATAATCATACCTTCTCCATTATTGTTTGAGATATTGTTTCTAAAGATGAAGGTGTTGCTAGAACGCTCGATAATCATACCTTCTTCATTATTGTTTGAAATATTGTTGTCAGATATATAGCCATTACTGCAATCAAAGAAGTATATACCTTTAGAATTTTTCGAAATATTGTTGCCGAAAATCTTGGTGTTACTATAACCATGCCAATTATCATAATAAACGCCTATACCTGTTATATTGTTTGAATTGACATTATTATAAGATATGGAGGTGTTGATGGATTCAGAGATGCTAATACCATGATAGTTATTCGAGATGTAATTACCTGAGATTTCGTTATTGTTTGCCTTATATAATTTAATCCCTTGTCTATACCACATGTTTTTTGAAATAACATTATTATCACTAATTATATTGTTATCTGAAGTTACGTGTATACATTGATACATCCCATGATCTTCTCTACTGTTTTTTATTGTAAATTTACTTAATGTAACATTATTAGCAGAAATTAAAACGGTAGAAATCCAATCACTATCAATAACCGTGGAATTTTTATCTTCACCAATTAGGTTTATAGATTTTGTAACATTAATTTGTTCATAATATGGTAAATTATCTTCATATACAAACACAGTATCTCCGGTACTTGCATTATCTATTGCATCCTGTATCTTTGTATAGTTCCCAAATCCATCTCCGCCTACATAAAGCGTGTTACCTGATGGAAGTGATTTTAAAGAACTCTCTTCTATTAAATTTCCAGATGCAGGCAAGATAGTTATAATCATCAGCATACAAACAAATATTCTAATTATTTTCCTTCTCAAATTATTCCCCCTTTCAGTATATTAATGGACGATATAGTATATAAATACTGTCGATAAGGAATTTTGATTAGAAAATTTACGATTGAGTTGAGGAAAAGAGGATTTATTAGTCTTTGATAAAGAAGGTGTGACTCGTTAATCAAAAACCTATTTCCCCCCAATATAAACATCTAAATTTGTATTATAAAATTTTCTTTAAATAGGAATAATTTTATATTCTAAAACATTATATTAAGTTTGAAGGAGGTCTCTTTTTCCTTTCTTCCAAAAAATAAAAATTACTTATTTTAAAGAGGGATTCACCTCCCCACAAAAGACCTCCTTTCCTTTACTCACTTATCTTAATATTAAAATACTATATGCTAAGGTAAAAAAATGCCAAAGAAATGTGCTCCAACAGGAGAGAAATTGCAAAAACCTCTCAGGAAAAAGATTAGTTATTCACGGTGAAAAATGCTATAGAGATCAAATAGCTGGTTGAAATGGAAAAAACAAAATCTGTGATCATGCTGAAATATACATTCAATAGTAAAGTTTTAAACGTGAATGTGTGTGTCTTAATAACACTAATCACATAATTGTTGATGAAAAAATGAAACCTTATCCGGAGGTTATCAAAGAATTAAGTAAACCAATTCTAACAGGAAAAGGAAAATTGTTGATATTATTGTAAAATTACAAACGGTCCAAGTAGCTTAGCAATTGCCATTTCTTCTGCTGTATTTGAATCTGGTGCATTCGCCGTTATGGTTATCACAGGCATATCAGTGAGTTTTCCCAGTCCAATTCCAAAGACCCACATTTTAATATCTACCGATTCATTTGCAGCAAGAGTTGGTATTACATCTGCATTTTTTCTGGGCAATACAATTAAACCCCCTTCAAAGGTAATATTCCATCTAACATCATTGGCATCCCCCTCTCCAACGTTTTTAATAGTAGCACTTACACCTATCCCACTTGTAACTTCAAAGATTTCAAGCTTTGGGAAAATATACGGCTCCATTAGAGGATACCTGTCCTGACTGCTTCCACTTGGGATGTTATACGGTGTATCACCTATACCATCTTCATCTTCATCTACACCTGTATAGTCATCCCAGTAATTACCACCAGAGGGATAATCGTCGTCCCATATATTTATACATTCATCATATGCATTAGGGTTGTTGTTGATAAAGTTATTATGATAGATAATATTACTATTGGACGATTCAGTTATTTTTAGCCCCCAATATGCACTACCGGTAATCTTATTCCTTAAGATCGTGTTGTTATTACACCACCATTCAAAGAAGATACCTACAGCACAATTGGTGATAACATTTCCAAAAATAATGTTGTTAGAAGATCCCTGAAAAACAATCCCATTGCCTCTATCCATAATAGCGTTATCAGAAATAATGTTATAAGTCGAAGAACCAAGAGCAATACCATCCCATGGCAACATCTCACTATTGCCTATATGAGCATTAAGACCAGTGAGAATGTTATCAGAAATTAGGTTATTGTGATAAGAGCTCATACTAATGCATAAAATATCTGCTTTAATTGTGAATTTCTTAACACTTGACCCATCGATAGATATCATTACCGCAGGATCACAATTTGTAGTATGGATAACGGTATCATGTTTATTTTCCCCTACCAAATTTATTGTTTTATTGATTACAATACATTCATACATTCCGCTGAATACGAATACTGTGTCACCGGAGCTTGCGATGTTTATTCCGTCTTGAATAATCCGAAATGGATGTTCTAATGTTCCATCCCAAGGTCCCTCGGTGTTATCATCATCAACATAGATTGTTTTTCCATTTGTAAAAGATATGGAAGCCCATTCATTGTTTGCCATATTTTTAATATTTGGTACAACTGCTGTTGATGACGCAACAGCTAATCCAAGAAACAAAACAATCATTCCCACTACCAAAGTTTTTCTAAAAATATCTTTTTCCATTTTATTCCTCCTTATATAATACCAATGAAGCTCGTATATTTATATTTTATGTAGTAATATCTATAAATCCTTAAGTTTTTTTTATATATCACGTTTAAGCATCAACCGAAAACTAGGTCCGTTGAATCAGCCCAGGATCGATGCGTTTGTATCAATGTATCAACTGAGAGGGGTGCTAAACTTGATATCTACATTTTATATGCGGTAATTTTTATATATCATAAGATTGATTTGAGTATTAAAGGGGGAATGATATGAATAATAAATTTATGGCTAAAGTTTTTGGAATAGGAGTAGTACTCTTATTTGTTGGTGCTAGTGTGTTATCGAGTGTTATTGCAGATATTGAAAATGCTGATAATGAAGAAAATTTGAATTTTCTCAGAATCAAAGATTATAGGTTAGATTTAAAAGAAAGGATCAACTCTTTTAAGAATAAAAATATGAATTTAGGTCAAATACAGAAGTTCAATCCAGTTTTATTCGGAGGTTTTAATGGTTGGTCACCTACAGAACTTGTTTCATCAGAAAGCACGGAAAATTCATCATATTGTCTTATTGATACTGATGCATCTGGGGCGGTTCATGTTGTATGGCAGGATGAAACTGATTATGGTGGCTCTGGTAGTGACGTCGATATTTTTTATAAGATGAAACCAAATGGCGGTGAATGGGCTGCTACAGAGGTTGTTTCTTCAGAGAGTTCTATTGAATCTGAAATAGGATCTTTAGCTGTTGAACCTGATGGAACGGTTCATGTAACATGGGATGAGTGGTCAGAGACTAGTAATGATGTTTATTATAAGATGAAGCCTAGTGGTGGTAGTTGGACAGCTGCTGAGCTTATTTCTATTGAAGGTTGTGAGTATTCAGGAATTTCGTCTTTGGCTGTGGAATCTGATGGAACTGTTCATGTTGCGTTGAATGGATTTTCTGGCTATTATGAGGTGGATATTTATTATAAGATGAAGCCTAGTGGGGGTGATTGGACGGCTGCTGAAGAGGTTGTTGTGAGTCCCGCTGATTCTTTTTATCCTTCATTGGCGGTTGATCAAGATAGTAATGTTCATGTTGCTTGGACTGAAATGGATTATTATTCGAATGTTATTTGTTACAAGATGAAACCTGATGGTGGCGATTGGTCTGAAGGCGTCATTTTGTCCAGTAATTTCTTTGCTTTTTTGTCATCTATCGATGTTGGACTGGATGGTGCTGTTCACGTAGTGTTCGATGAACTTGATTTTCATTCTGGATGGATATGTGTTTTTTATAGGATGAAACCTAGCGACGGCGGTTGGTTGCCTGCTGAGCTTGTTACCGATGATTTTGATGGAGATGGTTTCTTTTCTTCCTTAAGTGTCGATTCGTCAGGTGTTGTACATGTTGCTTGGCAAGGAATGCTTTTGTTGTATGACGAATCTTTTTTTGAAGACGATATTTATTATAAAAATAATAATTATGTCAATCTTCCTCCTGAAACCCCATCTATAACTGGTGATCTTGAGGGAAAAAATGGTAAAGAGTATGATTATACTTTTGTAACTACTGATCCTAATGGTAACAATGTTTTTTATTATATTGATTGGAATGACAGCATGATTGAGGAGTGGATTGGGCCATATGGGTCTGGTGAAGAGGTAAAAGTTAATCATACGTGGGAGGAAAAAGGAACATATGTAATTAAAGCTAAAGCTAAGGATATCTTTGATGCTGAAAGCGAATGGAATAGTTTGGAAGTCACTATGCCAAAAAACAAACTCTATATTTTCAAGTTTCCTTTGCTGAATTGGTTGTTTAATCGTTTTCCACACGCGTTTCCGATACTAAGATATATCTTTGGACTAATTTAGATTAGAGAATCAGCATATTTTAGATGAAAAAAACCTGTGCTAGAGAGTAGCATTTATATACCAAACCATAGATAGATATATGGAAATGGGGGAAAAATTATGAAAAATTATTTGGTAAGTAAAACGTTGGTAATGGGCATAATAATCCTATTTATTGGTAGTTGTATAATACCAACTGTAAATAGTATAATATCAAATGAGAACATACAATTAAATCCTAACCATGATTATCATGGTTACTGGAAATATCCAGATTATATTTACTCTAAAATTACACAACCCTTCGGTTCAATAGATTCTGAACAATATAACTATAAAACTACATATGATAACAAGGATTTCTCGATTACGCAAACTGATTCTAAGGTTGTAAAAAAATCATATAATCCACTATCTAATGGTAAAACCTTATATGTCGGTGGCCCTGGACCAAATAACTACACATGGATAAGTTACGCCATAAATGATGCTAATGATGGAGATACAGTTTTTGTATATGATGATTCCTCGCCATATTATGAACGTTCTATATGTATATCAAAATCGATTAATCTCATTGGTGAGAATAAAGAGACAACTGTTATTGATGGTAAACATAGACCATGGGGTATTGATGTCAGTGCTGATGGAGTTACTATCACTGGGTTAACCATTCAAAACTTTGCCTACTATCCTGATAATCCATATTTCTTAGGTGGAATCATTATACGATCAAGTAATAATGTGATCTCTGGTAATATTATTTCAAATAGCGGTTATGGTATAATCATTTCTGGAAGCAATGCTCCAGCAAATTACAATACAATCTCAGATAATATCATAAAATCTAATGGTGACTGTGGTGCATACATTCAAAAGTCCAATAATAACATAATTTCAATGAATACCTTCTCAGATAATTACTACTTCGGTGGTTTAGGCCTTAGTTTATCGAGATATAATGATATTTCAGATAATGTTTTTATCAATGATGGTGTTTATTTCTATGATTCATATAAAAATTCTTTTTTAAACAATACGATCAATGATAAATTTCTTATCTATCTTGAGGAGAAATCAAATAAAATTTTAGAAGGGGATGCAGGACAGGTGATCCTTATAAAATGTGATAATATTACCGTTCAGAACCAGGACCTATCAAACACTAGCATTGGTCTGTTTTTATGCGATACTAACAATTGTCTAATTTTAAATAACACATTCAGCTCAAGCGATTACGGCGGCATACTACTTTGCCGTTCTGATAACAATAATATTTCAATGAACATAATCTCAAATGAAGATGTTGGTATATTTTGTTATTATTCTCATGACAATACCATATTTTCTAATACAATCAGTAATAATATGTGGCTTGGAATTTTGATTAGATCCTCAAATTCCAACAGTATTTCAATGAATACTTTCCTTGATAATGTTGGTGGTTTGGCTCTTGATGCTGGATCGTTGAATAATATTGTTTCAGATAATATTTTTATCAACGATGGAGTTTTTGTTTATGGCGCTTGGAAAAATACTTTTCTTAACAACTTTGTTAATAACAAACCTCTCATATATTTAGAAGATGAATCAGATAAAATCATAGATGAAAATGCAGGGCAGGTAATTCTTGTTAGTTGTAATAACATTACCGTTACGAATCAGGAGATATATGATATATATACAGGGATCATATTGATAGATGCGCATAATTGTCATATCCTAGATAATATTTTGTCTTCAAACAAAGAACATGGAATATTTCAAACTCATTCAAGCACCAACAACATTTCAGCGAATACAATCTCAGATAATCATTTTGGCTTAATTATTGAATATTCAGATGAAAACATAATTTTTAGAAATAACATAAATTCAAACAAATATTATGGGCTATATCTTTCAAGTTCTAATCATACCATTGTTTACTATAATACTATTGAAAAAAATGGTGGGCAAGGTATTTTTCTTTTAGAGTCGTCTAACAATAAAATTCATTACAACAATTTCTTAAGAAATGAACAACATGCTTATTTCCATGAAAGCTTCTCGAACAATTGGAACCATAATTATTGGAACAGACCAAGGCTTTTACCAAAAATTATAATTGGAGAGACGAAGGATCTTCCACCTTTTGATATAAGGTTTAATTTTGATTGGCGTCCAGCACTAAAACCATATGTCATTTAATAGAATCAGCATATTTTATCTAAAAAAATAATTGTAATTAGCTTGACTTTGTCAGATTAGTTTAAAATATTGGTAATTTATTACCAATAATAACTATGTCCCAGGTAGTAAAAACAATTAAAGGACGGAAATACACCTATGAAGTAAAGTGGGACCCACAGCAGAAGAAACAGATATGGACGTACCAAGGGAAAGTGGAGAAAAAGATCGATCATGAGAAGTTGAAGAGGGAATTATATTCTGCCATTATGAGACATGCTAGGGTACAAAAGAAAGATAGGAATAATATCATGAAAGCTATCCAAGAAGTTTTAGCAAAATATGTATATTATTATCTTAAGTCTAATTATTTTCAAAATCAAAAAAATCGTTTATGTAGTGGAGCAACACAAAAGGCAATTAATATATCAAAATTAAAAAAAATTACATTTCCTCTTCCTCCTATTGATTACCAAAGGAAAATGATAATGACTTTGGAACGTATAGAAAAAATAAAACAATGGAGAGAAGAATCGGATAAACTGATGAACGATTATCTTAAAAGTATTTTTTGGGAAATATTTGGAGATCCTATAAATAATCCAAAAAGATGGAATATTATAACTTTAAAAGAAATGTGCAATGAAATAGTCGATTGCCCACATTCTACACCTCGATTTTCTCAAGTTACTACAAAGTATCCGTGCATTAGAACTTCAGAGTTGAAAAATGGATATATTGATTGGTCCTCGATGAAATATCTTGATGAAAAAGAATACGGAGAAAGAGTCAAACGTCTTATTCCATATGAAGGAGACATAGTATATGGGAGAGAAGGAACTTTTGGAGAAGCTGTGATAATTCCCAAAGATGTAAAAATGAGTCTTGGTCAAAGAGTAATGCTATTTAGACCAAATAAAAAATTATCCACATCTGAATTTTTATGGTCGTTAATTCGTTCAGATGCTATTTATCGTCAAGCTCTGAGATCAACGAGTGGATCAACAGTAGGTCATGTTAATATAAAGGATATAATAAGATTTAAAGGTATTAATCCCCCTGGCTTCATCCCGTAATGGATAATTAAGGGATGAAGATTATCTTCTTTTTAGGATGGGATGCGCAAAGAAAAGAATTAATCCAAAAATAACGAACTATGT
>Ga0209427_10010697_pt1 | contig 10139 bp, 10 predicted proteins | sample DeeMarSWOR136_30_FD_187465 | JGI IMG/M metagenome (GOLD analysis project Ga0209427, IMG submission 187465) | Marine sediment microbial communities from White Oak River estuary, North Carolina - WOR-1-36_30 (SPAdes) (version 2) | ecosystem: Environmental > Aquatic > Marine > Intertidal zone >...
GAAGCATCAGCAGGAATAAACCGAATAATATTATAAATCTTGAACTTCTTAAATTTTCTGAAAATTCTTTTGATGCAATTGTTGTTGTCGTGTTCATTTTTTTTGTTTTTGAATGAGTTTAACTTATAATTTTATTTTATTAGATTTATCCTGTATCCTTTTTTTCTCAAGATAATGATAACAATACCTGCGACTAGTGGAAATGCGGCAAACAAAAAGGGGATGAAACTTTTATTTACATCAACAACCCTGATTATTCTTTCACTGCCTTCCAATACTTCCCCAGTTTCTTTGTTTATCAATCGCACATCATAATTTCCTTTATTTTTTATATTTACAAGATAATGGTTATCATACCATCCGTTATCATCATTTTTCTCAATATTATATCTTTTAACTTCCCCTCCTCCGCTCAATTCAAGTATCATTTCAGAGTCAGTTTCAACATCAACCCATGCGCGATCATTGGTCATCATGTTATACCCGATTTTATCAAAATATTCCTTTTCAATTTCTTTTCTGATTTCAAATCCGACTGCTACTTCATTGGATTTTGTCATATAAACAGTATCGGTGGGGCTTTCAGAATTTTGATAACCAAACATGTATACTACATCCTGACCTTTCTCCCTGATTACTTCAACCATCCTTTCGGAATTCGCCAATATTGAACCGTCAACTTCCAATTTAAATACATATTTACCTTCGTCAAGATTTACTTTAAATAGTTTTGCACCATCCCACGCCGAATAATACCTTCCTTTCTTATCGTCATCCTTCTCGCTCTTTTCCGTTTCAATCTCTTCAATTAATTTATTATCCTTGAAGATTTTAAGTTTTGCCGTGCCGTTGATTGGAAAATTATCCTCAATTATTTTGTATGTATTTCCCATTCCCGGTTGTCTGTACTCCGGGGGGATATCTATAATTTCAACACGGACTTCTGCCTTAATTACTTGCAGTGTGCAGTGTGTGTTTCTGAGGAGGTATATCGTATCACCTTCATAATACTCCCCCCAACCAGAACTATATTTCTCGTAAACAATTTCTATTTTAGTATCTGTTTTTTCTTCTGCGGCTGCAAATCCTACAAGGATGAAAATCAAGCCCGGAATAATAATTATATTTATTTTTTTCATTGTTTATTGTTTAGCACCCCTCTTTATTAAAATTATTACCGACGCCATTAGAAAAACCAGTGAGTATGCGCCGGAATATAAAATACTTAATATGTATTTACCGTTATCTTCAGAGCTTATTGCATCCCATCCAATTCCAAGATATTCCAGCGGCGAGACATATTTTGCGGCATTGAGAATTCCAACCACGATATTTCTGATTAAATCAATTGTGGTGTCCATGCCGATAGGTATAATACTCAAAATCCAGCTGATTATTCCGATAACAAAAAGTATCACGAAAAATCCGATAAGTAAGACGATTGACCCCCCGACGCTTGAAGTTAACGTTGAAAGAAAAATTCCAAGAGCGATAATGCATGAAATCAGGAATATCGAGAGAATTACAAGTTTCACGAAATCATACGGTATCCCGAGATGCACAAAGAAATCCGAAAATAATATAAATAAAATTGAAAAGAGCAAGATAAAGATATAGGAGAGTATTCTTGCGGCATACTTTCCGAAAATAAACGAGATTTCATCAACAGGACCGTAAAATAATACCTCGATTGTTTTGTCTCCCTTCTCTTTGGCAATTGATGTCACCGAGCTTACCGCAAGGTACAGAAATGAAATCCCTACAACGCAGAACATGAAAATAAAATCAACCGGTCTTGACATGACAAGCACCGAATCCTTTATCTGCGATGCAAAAATATAAAAAATGATTGCAGCGAGACCAAATGAAAGAGTCATGGTTAAATAAATGCCGAGAGAATGTATGGTTTCAAAAAAATCCTTTTTTCCTATAAGATACACTGCATGCAAACGATCATTCATTTTTAACACCTCCTCGCGTAATTTCAACAAACGCATCCTCAAGGCTTGTTTTTTTCTCTGACATTCCTATGATTGTGCCGTTATTTTTGAATATGCACCGGGAAATTTCCACCCTGTGGTCGCCGTCAATTGTCTTTATTTTTAAAATATTTTTATTGCCCCCATCAACTTCAATATCCTCAATGAAATTGAATTTTTTTAATGTTGTAATAATGCCGTCATTAATCTTATCCACTTCAATATCCAATTCATGTATCCCGGACGAAAACCCCTTTAATTGTTTCATACTGCCTCTCTCAACCAGTATTCCTTTATTTATAATACCAACCTCGTCGCATATCTTCTCAACCTCCGAGAGAATATGTGATGACATAAAAATTGTTTTTCCTTTATCTTTCTGGTGAAAAATTATATCGCGAACTTCCTTAACACCCACGGGATCCAGCCCGTAAGCGGGCTCGTCAAGAAACAATATATCAGGGTCATGCACTAACGCGCGCGATATGCTTATTTTCTGGCGCATGCCTTTAGAATATTCCTTAAGCCTCTTGTTCCTGAACTCGTATAACTCAACAAATTTTAATAATTCATCAATTCTCTCTTTTTTATTTTTTACGGCGTACAAATCTGCAAAAAAAGAAAGGTACTCATAAGCAGTCATGTTGTTGTACATATACTGCTGTTCAGAAACAACACCAATCCTCCTTTTAAGATTAAAGTAATCATCACTTAAATCCCTGCCAAAGAGATGGACGCTGCCTTTTGTCGGGTAAAGGATTCCTATAAGCATCCCGATTGTTGTTGTCTTTCCCGCTCCATTTGGACCAAGAAAGCCGAATATTTCTCCCTCCCCGATTTTCAGGTTTAAGTCCTTTACTGCATGGAAATTCCCGTACCTTTTTGTCAGGTTTTTTGTTTCAATTACTGCTGCCATTATACAATGCCATATTTTATTTTAATTATTTCATATTATTTCATATTATTTCCACAAGGTTGGTTTCTGTTGTCATGAAATTACCCTGTTTTGTCTGCTGCTTTACCATGATTCTTTTATCAACATCAACCCATAATGTCATCTCTATTTTGTCAGATTCATCGGGAAAAGATTCTTGCTCATCTTCCTCCATCCTGCCCACGATTTCCACTTTAAAGCATTCTCTCCCGTCCGTTTTTTCCATGTCAACAACCCTGTATTCCATTGTTATCTTCCCTGAGTGTTTTTCACCGCTCCCGAATTTTTCTGCGATTTCAATTTCCTGCTTCCACCTGAAATTTTCATTTAAGGAAAGCATCCAACCGGAAAACATTGAGCCGCCCGTCATCTCTCCCAGGGCGGCAGTCGCGATAAATTCCGCGAAGTCGTCTTTAAAGGTCATTTCTTCACCGCCCCCCATATCCATTTTCACCTGCGTTGTTTTCCCCGTGTCCTTGTCGTAGTAAAAAAGAATTTTTTGCTGTTCCATCAATTCTTCTCTTTCCCGGATTTCCCCTGCCATTTCTTCTTCACTCATGTATTTTCTCATCTCGGATTTCTCTTCTTTGGAAATTTCCTCCCTGACTTTAACGGACACAGCATAACAATCCCTTCCCTCTGCCTTTTCCATGTTCTCCACAAAAAATTCTATTTCCGCTGTGTCGGTGCGGGTTTCATTTATTTCTTTAGCATCCTCTTTTGGTCTCGTTCTTGTTATCATACGTGGCTCGCCTGTTTCACGGTCCATAATTACTTCCTCCGTTTCTTCATAATCATCCGGATCGTATCTTGTAAATGTGTGCTGCCTCGTGGATCTATATTTATACTTCTCACCGACTTTAAAAGGTACCGGGGCGTTTCTTGTAAGCTCGTCGGATTTTACCTTAATTTCTGGCATAAACGCCTCTCTTGCAGTATATTCAACTACATCATCGTCATCTTCGTAACCGGAATCATCAGAAGTTTTAGAACTATCGTTGAATATCATATATCCTCCCGCAATTATTAAAACTGCCGCTATTAAAACCCCTATTGGTACTATTAATCTGTTGTTCATTTCATTTTTAATTATTCAATTATACTCATTTATTTTAACTAAAGTATTCCCGTAATTTCTCTATAAATTTCCTCCACTTTCCCTATTTCATCTTTTTCAAGTATTTTTTGTAACCTGCCCTGGTGCAGTATCCCGACGCGGTCTGCAATGTCTTTAACCTCGCCGAGGATATGTGATGAATAGAATATTGTCATGCCCTCGTCGCCTAATTTTTTCAATAAATTTTGAAGTTCTATTTTCCCGGTGGGGTCAAGCCCTGATGTCGGCTCGTCAAGAAACAGGACTTTCGGGTCTTTAACGAGAACGCATGCAACTCCTAATCGCTGTTTCATTCCTTTTGAGAATTCTCCCGCCCGTTTGTCTTTAACTTTTCCAAGTCCTACAAGATCAAGCATGTCATCAATTCTCTCCTCGGGAACGCCGCCGTTTAAATCAGCAATGTAGCGGACATTCTGTCTTGCAGTAAGCCCGCTGTAAAGATTAACATTTTCAGGCAAGAACCCGATGACTTTTTTAACTTCAATCGGGTCTTTTAGTATATCATATCCTGAAATAACTGCGTCTCCTGATGTTGGTTCAATCAAACCGACAAGAATATTCATTGTTGTTGTTTTTCCCGCTCCATTCGGACCTACAAATGCAAAAATCTCGCCCCTGATTATATTTAAATTTAAATTATCAAGTGCTTTAAAATCGTCATAATTTTTTGTTAAATTCCTGCATTCTACCATTACTTTATTATTAGTTTCAGTACCGGACATCTATTTGAGCACCTCAATTATTTTATTTTATCAATTATGATTCTGTTTAATTAAACTGTTTTCAATTTTTCATTTCAATTTCAAAAAATAAATAACCGCAGCCGCAATTACCGCAAAAATTAAAATTAAAATTAATATTTGTGTTTTACTGCCTTCCCGGCTTTCCGCGGGAACTTTAACTTCCGCGGGCGTCTCATCAGCCGCATCTTTTACCTGCTCGCCAGGTTGTTCCTGTGCCTCACTTTCAGGTTCTTGTTCTGTCCCTTCAACATCTTTTGCGGTTTCTGCGGTTTCCTTTTCTAATTTACCGGTCTCTATTTTTATGTTTGAAATCCTGATTTTTCTTTCTGAATTCGTGTTGAAAATCAACGGGATTTTACATTTTTCATCCTTTACGCATAAATCGCAGTTGCAATTTTTTAATATATTGTTTAAATTTTCAGTGAAAATTATATTCATTGTTGTATTAAAAATCCCGGCAGTTCCCCATTCTCTTTTTGAATCATCCCCGATGTTTAATTTCCATATCGGCACAATATCTTTTCCAATGGCGTCTATTTTTCTTGCTATCATATACTCCGGGCTTAATGTTGCGGGTTTCCAGGTCATTAGATAATTCGTACCCGCCTGAATTAAATAAGAATTATCCATAATCTGCTCGTCGTAATTTGCAGTCGGGTGTTTCTCAGACGGTCCGATAAGAGAGTTGTGAATACCGGAAAAAAGAACAAACTCGGAATCTGCGCATTTTGCTTCCTGTGCATTTACGCCCGAAGATTTGCAGATTGTTAAATTATAATTATATTTTTCACCCCCGAAATCAGAATGCAGCGTATGCGTGCTTAATTTTGTTAAATTTATGGTTTTTGACGATGCAAAAATCAGTTTGCTCCAAAAAACTTTATCATCTATGAAACCGAAGCAGTACGAATCCTCTTCTTTACAGTAGGGGTGGTACGAACTTTTATATTTGTCAATCTCCGTTATTATAGTTTCGGCACCGGGTTTTTGAGAAAATCCCGCTAAATCCATCCCGGCTGAAGTAATAATTACATCATTCGGGATTTCAAGATATTCAATGTATTTGCCGTCAATTGTTATTTCCTTTGTGTTCGTGCCGTCTGAAAGTGTTGTTATTGTTTCTGCGAAACCAGTGTTCAGTAAAAAAATTATTAAAATTATTAAAATTTGAATTTTCATTTTTATTTTACATGTTTATTAATATTAATAATTAAATTTGAGGTAATTTTATTGAGTGTGTTTAATAAAAATTTAATTCAACTAACAATGGATGATAATAACAGGAAGGATTCAGGTGCAGGGGAAACAAAATCACCGGACTTAAATATCGGTGATGTCGGTGTAACTTCCTTTCTAACGCTTTACTGTCACGCCGTTGAAAGCCAATCAAAAGACCCGATTTTAAACGATCCCAAAGCGGTTGAGGTTACGCGGGAACTTAGCAAAATATTATCCGGATCAAAAAACAGGCTGGAGAGAGACCTCTCAAAAGGTAAATTAAAAAAGAGTATGGTGGTTCACATAGCGATTCGCGCCAAACAATACGACAGATATGTGTCGGATTTTCTTAAAGAATCACCGGGAGGTGTTGTAGTAAACATCGGCTGCGGGCTTGACTCCAGGTTTTTTCGCATTGATAATAAAAAAGTAATTTTCTATGACCTTGATTTGCCTGAAGTGATTGAGATTAAAAAACATTTTTTCAGGGAAACGAAAAGATATAAACTCATTGCTTCATCGGTACTGGATTACATCTGGATGCCGGTTGTCGCAAAACACAAAGGACCATTTCTTTTCATTGCGGAAGGGGTTTTCATGTACCTGAACCGGAGTGATGTGAGGTCATTAGTACTAAAACTTCAAAAAGAATTCCCCGGATCTGATCTGGTCTGCGAGGTTGTTAATTCACTGTGGGTGGATACGCCGCTGAAGACAATAGTGAATTTCAAAATGCAGCGTGAACTGCACCTTGGGAAAGGCACGACTTTTAATTTCGGCATTAAAGGCAGCAGGGAGATGGAAGAATGGAGCCCGGGAATTAAATTCCTTGACGAATGGAGCTATTTCGAATCAAATGAAAAGAAGCTTGGGCTGCTCAAAATATTCAAGCATTTCGGTTTATTAAATAGGACTCAATGGACGGTTCATTACAAACTAAACCCCGTATGAATTTAATTTAAATTTTATTTTGAATTTTATTTTGAATTTTTAATTAATCACTCATTCCTAATAATTATTATGAAACAAAAATTACAGTTTGCATCAGGGCTTTTGTTGGCGCTTGCAGGAGCATTTTTGATGTGGGAAGGTAGCATCCTCGGTGAGAATACGACAGGCATTGCGCTTGTCGCAGGTATTGCAGGAATAGCATTGATAGCAACATCGGGGTTCAGGCTGCTGAAATAGAAAAGGCGTTTTCAATTCCCCTGCCGGTAATTGATTAATTTCACCTTCTTAAATAAATTTTCCATCGCCAAAGGTTCATTTTTTCCTTCGGCAAAAATTGTGCAAACCGGCTCTCCTTCATGTATAACAGTTCCTTCCGCCGGGATGTCGCAAATATTTGAAATATTACTTAAATTCCCGGTTTTTATTTTTTTATTTGCAAACAGGATTCCTTTTGCAAAGTATTTTTCCGTATTATTATTAGTATTATTATTCGCAAAATTTATATTTAAATTTATATTTAATTTCCCGTCCAGTGCTTTGAGGTGTTCTTCAACGAGATTTATGTTTTTGTATTTCCGAGTTATACGAGGAAATTTCGCGATTGATGAGTCATACGAAGCAAGCCCCCGAGACGCATGTCTCGGTCGGAGCGATAGCGAAGCCAATTTCTCAACCGCATCAATTGTATCCTGGAACCTGGGGTTTACTTCCATGAAATAAAACTCGTTATTTTTTAATACAAAATCAATCCCCACGGAACCCACAAGACCAAGTTCCGAAATAATTTTACCTGTAATTTTAGAAATCTTTGATTTTAAATTATTGTTCAATTTTGCAGGAATAACATAGCCGCAGTATGTAAACCTGCCGGGTGCGTTTAATTTTTGGATTCCTATTAACTGGCGATTTATTGACAATACAATTGCACATTTCCCGTCGGAAAGAATTGATGCCGATGCGGGCATTCCTTCAATAAATTCCTGGATTAAAATCTTCCCGCGAAGTTCTTTGTTTTTAAATTTAAATTTTTCTTTTGCATCATCTAAAAAATTATTTAATTGAAATTCATTATCAATAAGTCCCGTTTGAAATTCTTTTTCAACAGACGGCTTAATCACAACAGGATAGGGAATCTTTAAATTTCCCATATTATTTTGAAGGGCGCAAAAACTGTCAAAAATCAATGTTCCCGGGTAATTTATTTTAAATTCATTGAAAATTTTCATTAAAATTTCCCAGTTCCTTGCCCGCCCGACCTGCCCAGGATTATTGCCCGAAATTTTAAAATAATTTTTCAGTTTCTCAATCATCCCGGAGTCACTGCCGATTGACGATGCAAGCAGGACATTCTCAACCTTTCCGTTTAACTTTTCAACCGCAAAATCAGTTAATTTCTCTCTTGAATATTCTTCCCTGAAATTCGGCTCCAGGGGATTTTTCTGCATTGAGAAAACATGGTCGGCGGACTTTAAAGTATCAAGGTCTGAAAAGTAGTCAACAAGGTATGTTTCATAACCTGCGGATTTTGCGGATTTCGCAAGTGCTCTTGCATTTGCTCCGATGACTGCGATTTTTGGCTTATTTGATTTCAATTTTTAAGTTTTAAAATTTATTTTAAATATTACCGTAAAATACAGGATTTCAGTTTTTACCAATCCCTCAAATTATTTAAGAATAAAGAATTATAAAAATATTAATTCCCAACAACACCTACATCATAAAATTCAATTTTCGGTGAAATCAAGTCCAGGTATCTTTCCTGCTTTTTCTCAATTCCTTTAATTTTTTTAAGCATTTCAAAGAAATTACCTGCAATTATTCCGCTGACACCTTTTTTAATCTCGCCGTCCTCTACCTTAAAACCGACATCAATTGATACGGAAAAATCGCCTGTAAGGGAATTTGCCGTGTGCCAGCCGAGCGCTGAGTGAAGGTAAATCCCGTTTTTGCATTCCGAAATCAAATTCTTTGTATCTCCCGGGGAAACAACGATATTTGAAGGTGAAACAGAAACGGGTGAAGAGTAACCGCTTCTTTCGCAGTTTCCTGTTGTCTTTGTCTTTGCAAGTGCGGCGTTTTTTAAATCATATAAAAATTTTTTTAGTATCCCGTTTTCTATGATTGGTTTTTTAAATGTTTCGGACCCCTCGGCATCAAAGGAAGAACTCCCCAGACCTTCCCGGTAAAGAGGGTCGTCATAAATATTTAAAATATTATTTGCAACTTCTTTTCCCTGTTTTTCGCAGAAAAACGAAAGCCCTCTTCTTGTGTTGCTGCCGTTTACCGCGGCGAGCAGCATCCCGGAGAACAGTTCATGAAGGGCTGAAGAATTAAAAATAATATTTGTTTTGCAACTTTTTATTTTCCCCGGCTTATACATCTGTTTTGCAAGAACTCCCGCGCTTTTTCCAAGTTTAAAGGGGTCAATATCAAGATTGCACGATGCGTAGGTACTATACGCACTGCTGTTTTTGTAGCCCGCCTGCATTGTGCATGAAATTTTTGTATATTTTCCGCCTGTATCAAGACCGCAGGAATTTATGATTTTAATTTTTGAAGTACCGAAACTTAAATCGGATTCAATCGGCTCTGCACACTCCATTGCACCGGAAAATAAATCGTAAATTAAATTTTTTGCATCATTCTCGCAAAGATTCGCGAGTTTTTTATCATAAATTCCTTTAACATCCGGGAATTTTTTGTCATGAGAAAATTCAAATCCTGCGACCTCTTCTGAAAATTTTGAAACCGCAACTGCTGTTTTTACTGCTTCTTCTGCCTTGTTTCTGTCCGTAAAATACGAAAACCCGATTCTTCTGTTTTTTAAAACCCTTATACCAAAACCTGAATCCGAATCATATTCCTTTGTTTTTATTGTCTCTCCCGCGGTTGAGAAGGAATATGATTTCGCGGATGAGTAAAAAACCTCGCATGCGCATGCACCGTGTTTTTCTGCGATTTTTAAAATTTTTTCCATTATTAATTTTATTAGATTCGCGGGAAAAATATAAATCCTGTTTTAGGGCATGATTTTGTTTGCGGGGGACGAGATTCGAACTCGCGTAGGCTTAAGCCACAAGGTCCTAAGCCTTGCCCCTTTGACCGCTTGGGAACCCCCGCATGAGGGATAAGGGACATTGTCCGTTTGTATGTAATTATTATATCTTAAGAATGAAAATTAATATTTTAATAACATG
>Ga0209427_10010698_pt1 | contig 10138 bp, 7 predicted proteins | sample DeeMarSWOR136_30_FD_187465 | JGI IMG/M metagenome (GOLD analysis project Ga0209427, IMG submission 187465) | Marine sediment microbial communities from White Oak River estuary, North Carolina - WOR-1-36_30 (SPAdes) (version 2) | ecosystem: Environmental > Aquatic > Marine > Intertidal zone >...
CAACCAAAGCAGCGCGCTGTAAAAAGGCTGCGGGTAATCGGATGGTTATCAGTTTCGGTGGGAGGCGAGTTCATCCCTCTATAGCTCCTGTGATAGAGTGCAGCTCCTTCATTGGAGGTTTTGATGGTGTTGCTATCTTAAAGAGTGCAGAGATTATTGGAGAAGAAGCCATGGGAACAATGCCTCATGCCCTCATCATTATCATGGGTGATACGGTTGAGGCAACTCAGGCATTTAATGAGGTGATAGGCCGTAAGGTGAGGACCATCTCATTGATCGATACATTCCACGACGAGAAATTTGAGGCTTTGAGGGTGGCGGAATCTTTAGGAGATAAATTGTATGCGGTGAGATTGGATACCCCTGGTTCTCGACGCGGAAATTTCTTGCGGATCTTGGAAGAGGTGAGATGGGAGCTTGATCTGAGAGGGTATAACCATGTTAAGCTTTTTGTAAGCGGCGGCTTGGATGAGGAGGACATAGTAAAACTTAATCCTCTGGTTGATGGTTATGGTCTTGGAACTTCAGTGAGTAATGCGAGGGTGATAGATTTTTCTATGGATATTGTGGAGGTTGAGGGGAAGCCTTTTGCTAAGAGAGGCAAAAGTTCTGGTTCTAAGAGGGTGTTGAGATGCACCAAATGTTATGGAGACAAGGTTATACCATTTACTGAGAAGCTGAAGCGGTGTGAGTGTGGTGGAAAGTATAATGAGCTTCTGATTCATCTTATTGATAGAGGCAAGGTAAAGGAGAAACTCCCTTCACCTCAAAAGATAAGGTTCAATGTGTTAGGAGAATTGGAGAACTATTCTCTTTAGGGTTAAAGAGCGAGAGAGAGTAAAAGGTGTGCGGGTTCCTTTACCTACCTCACTTTCTGCATGAATTTATCCTCCGTGGGCATCTACAAAATATTTAGCAATAGCCAGACGGAGACCTGTTCCTCCCGATGTGCGTGATCGGGACTTGTTCATCCAATAAAATCTCTCAAAACATGGGGAAGTTCTTCTTTCGGAATTCCAGGACCTGTATCTTTGACTGTTCTAGGCATTATTCCCATCATAGTATAGACAGACTTTTACCCCATTAGAAAGAAAATCCCACCATTCATGGGGAGGTTCACCTTATGAAATAGCTGTATCTCGAAGTAAGCTGATTCGGGAATTATATAAGAAGGATATAGAGACACTACACGCTGGAAACAAGCTACTTATTTAAAGGGGTTCACCCTGTTAAATAACTTTGTTTGAAAGTGTGAGGTTCTGTGATATCTAGTATTTAACAAAAAAAGATGTAATAAATTTTGACAGGAGTAAAGTACATTAAATTTTTTTAATTTGCTTTTAATCTTAGTTTGCTCTTATATAATTTTTTTTAAATAAAATGGGCCTTCTTAAAGATAGGATCTAGTGAAGTATTTTTATGATGATATCTCAACTACTGAAAAATTTTGAGTACTAATAGTTTTCCAAGAGATCTCTTCTGCATCACTTAACCCTAGAAAGAGATTTTGATTTATGCGATTTAAGATAGTTGATATCCTTACCTTCAGTTACATCGGTATTTTAAGCTTACTCATTACACTTTTTCGATCTGGAGTAGAGGGATGGTACCTTTATATTATGGTTCATTGTTTGTATAGTTTCCTCATAGTGTTTCTCATCTGGCTTGATAAAATACATCAAAATAAATTGGTATCTCTTTTGCGCTATGGATACCCACTGCTTTCCTTTCCGTTGATGTATGAAGAGCTAGGTCAATTTATACATCTTATATTCCCCTATTGGTTCGACTTTGTAATTCATCGCCTCGAACTCTCTATTTTCCACACTCATCCAACCATATGGCTTCAGAAAGTGACAACACCTTGGGCTACAGAGTATTTCAAATGTGCATATTTTTCCTACTATCTGGTTGTACCCATAGCTGCTTTATCTCTCTATTTAAAGGGAGATATGAAAATATTTGAAGAACTAATAACAACTCTGGCTTTTGTTTTTTATATCTGTTATATTGGTTTCATTCTCCTACCTGTTGAAGGGCCACGGTATGCTCTTGCATCTCTGTATACCATTAAATTGAAGGGATATAGCATTACTAATTTTCAAGATCTTTTGACAGAGTTTGGTGCCCTTCATGGTGGATGTATGCCGAGTTCCCATGTAGCTGCTGCTCTGGTTTCTCTAATCACCACGCGTCGTTATGTAAAAGTGGCGTACTACTTTCTACTACCGGCTGTCTTAAGTCTCTTTATATCAACTGTATACACGCGTGATCACTATTTATCAGATGTGATTGTTGGGTTATTGGTTGGCTGGTTTGGACTTTTTCTTGTTCCCAAAATGATGAAGATCTATGGTGGGAGTTAAGAGGTAGTTCAGGATTGTGGTATGAAAGTACTGGTTACAGGCGGTAATGGTTTTATTGGTAGCCATTTAGTAGAAGAGCTGTTGAGGAGAGGAAATGAAGTTTATTGCCTAGTGAGGAAAACAAGTGACCTCTGCTTTCTCAGTTCTACGAGGATTACGCTCATATACGGAGACTTAGTCCAAAAAGACCTCCTTAAAAAAGTAGTGGCTGGAAAGGACTATGTCTATCATCTCTCCGGGGTAAAGACGGCGAGAAAGAGAGAGACTTATTATGAGGTTAACCACATTGGGGCTCAAAACTTGGTAGAGGCGTGTGCTCGGTATAACCCTAAGGTAAAAAAATTTCTATTTGTAAGTAGCCTTGCAGCATGCGGTCCCAGCCCTGATGGTCACTCCATTAAGGAAGACGAGGAATGTTTACCAATAACTGACTATGGGAAGAGCAAGCTTCTGGGAGAACACGCCATTCTGGAATGGAAAGATACACTACCTGTAGTGATTGTGAGACCACCTGTTGTCTATGGACCACGAGATGGTGATCTTTTCTCTTACTTCCGCTGGATCAATAGAGGGATTAGTCTTTTCATTGGAGATGGGGAAAGCTGTGTGAGCCTCTGTTATGTTAAAGACCTAGTCTCAGGAATACTCATGGCTGGAGAACATCCCGAACGTAATAATCAGATTTATTTTATTGCTAATGAGCACGCGTATTCTTGGCATAGGATAGCAAATTGTATCGCTCATTACATGGGGAAACGGGTATTGACCATCCACATCTCAAAGTCAACCATTCCTTTCCTATCATTTATTATGGAAGGTATTTCTTTCTTCACTGGAAAACCAGTCATCCTCAATAGAGAGAGGATTTTGGAAGCATCTCAGCCCTATTGGGTGTGTGAGGTTTCTAAAGCAAAAAACGAATTGGGTTTCACATCGGCTTTCACTCTTGAAGATGGAATCAAGGATACGGTGGAGTGGTATAGAAAAGAAGGCTGGTTATAACCATGAGGAGGGGACTAGCAAATGGATCTTTTTGATAAATTTTATCGGGGCTTAAGCTCTAGCGATCTCAAAAATATGGGGCTTTATCCATTTTTCCGAAGCATTCATTCTGCCCAAAACCCGGAAGTTGTGGTTAATGGGAAGAGGATGGTTATGACGGGTTCTAATAATTATCTGGGTCTGAATGATCATCCCCAAGTCAAGAAAGCTGCTATGGATGCTATCAAAAAATTTGGAACAGGCTGCGCTGGTTCTCGCTTCCTCAATGGAAACCTCACCCTTCATGAAGAGCTCGAGAGAAAATTGGCAAAGTTTTTTCATAGGGAGGCAGCTCTGGTTTTTTCTACAGGTTTTCAAACCAACCTTGGCTGCATCTCTTCACTGGTGGGGAGAGAAGATGTAGTGATTATAGACCGATGGGATCATGCCAGTATCCTCGATGGGTGTCGTATGTCTTTTGGTGATGTCAAAAAGTTTCGACACAATAACATGGAAGACTTAGAAAGAATTCTTATTCAGGAAAATGACCGAGGGAAATTGATTATTGTTGATGGTGTTTTCAGTATGGAGGGTGATGTAGCAAACCTACCTGAAATCTCACATCTGGCAAAGCAATACGGTGCCAGGGTTATGGTTGATGATGCTCATGGTATTGGGGTTATGGGGGAGAGTGGCAGAGGGACACTTGAACACTTTGGTTTAAACAGAGAGATTGACATCCTGATGGGAACCTTTAGCAAATCTCTGGCATCCATTGGAGGATTTATTGCGGGAGATATGGATATCATTGACTATGTGAAACATCATGCCAGATCTCTTATCTTTAGTGCGAGCATCCCTCCTCCATCTGCTGCAGCGGTGAGTAAAGCGCTTGACATCATTGAGCAAGAACCAGAACGAAGGGAGCCTCTATGGAAAAACGCTCATAAAATGTTAGAGGGCTTCAAAAGCCTGGGATTCGATACAGGGTTTAGTGAGACACCTATTATTCCCATTATCATTGGTGATGATATGAAAGTTTTACAGTTCTGGAAGATACTTCATGAACAGGGAGTCTTTGCTAATCCGGTGATCAATCCCGGAGTCCCGAAAGGAAGGTCCTTAATAAGAACGAGCTTTATGGCAACTCATACCGCAAAACAGTTGGACAAGGTTTTAAATGCCTTTGAAAAAGCCGGAAAAAAATTAAAAATAATTTAGCTTTTTTGGCAAGAAGATGAAAATTGTTCAGGTAAAAGATAAAAGTGAGTTAAGAGAGTTTATTAAGCTTCCCTGGAGAATTTATGAAGGGAATCCGTACTGGGTTCCTCCACTCATTAAGGAGCAAGAGAGAATTTTAACTCCTGTTAATCCCTTTTTCACACACGCTGAAGTGAAACTTTTCATGGCAAAGGATAATTCTACTCCTATCGGCAGAATAGCTGCCATTGTTGATTATAATTTTCAAAATTACCACCAAGAAAAGGCTGGGGCATTTGGCTTCTTTGAAAGTATTAATGATTATGAAGTTGCTAGAGCACTCTTTGATCGAGTGGTTGAGTGGTTGAAGAAGAAAGAAGTGGAAGTGATAATAGGGCCTTTAAATCCTTCTACTAATGAGGAATGTGGACTTTTAATTGAAGGATTTAAGAAAAACCCTTTTATTATGATGCCCTATAATCTTTCCTACTATCCTCATTTTCTGGAAAAATATGGCTTTAAAAAGGGAAGGGATCTACTGGCTTATGAGGTTATCCTTAACAGAGATTATGGTTCTAAGTGGTTTGCACTATTAAAGGAAGCTGAGAGGAAAGGGGTTAAGATTCGCTTGATTAATCTAAAAAAACTAAAAAGAGAAATTGAGATTATCCGGGATATCTATAATTCAGCCTGGAGTAAAAACTGGGGATTTGTACCCATGACTGATGAAGAGATGTGCTGGATGGGCGAACGACTCAAACCTCTTGCCGAGCCAGAGTTAATTTTGATTGCTGAAGTAGAAGGGGTACCTGTGGGATTTGTTATGGCTCTTCCTAATTATAATCAAATACTGAAAAGGCTGAATGGAACTATAAACCCTATTGGAGCAATAAAATTATTGTGGAATTCAAAAAAAATTAAAGAGCTTCGTTTTATCACCTTAGGCATCAAGGACATATATCGTAGAAACCGTTATCTCTCACTCCTCTATTCTGAATTTATAAAAAATGCGAGAAATAAAGGATACCAGCTGGCAGAAATATCATGGGTAATGGAGGATAACCTTAACCCTCAAAATTCTATTATCAAACATTTGAACGGCACCATGAGCAAAAGGTACCGCATTTATTGCATGAGGCTTTAAGAAAACTCTAGACTCCACTTACTCCTGCCCAAGCTTATTGTTTTTTTCACACCGCCATAAATTGGGGGGATTTTTTTCTAAAGATGCCTATTGGAGTGACTTACCTATTTAACTTTTGGCAGGCTTACTGTGAAGGTTACCCCTTTATCTTTGTTGCGTTCAACCATAATACTCCCTCCATGAGCCTCCACAATTTTTTGAGAAATATTGAGTCCAAGCCCGGTACCCCTTGAAAGCCCAGATCTGGACTTATCAACCTGGTAAAAACGATTGAAGATGTGAGGAACATCAGCCTCTGGAATGCCAATACCACTATCTTTAATCATGAATTGTGCTGCATCATTTTTTGAGATTAGCGAGAGTGTAACAGAACCATCTTCTGGCGTAAACTTGATGGCATTGTCTATAAGGTTGCTAAAGAGTTGGTGAATTCTTGTTTTATCTCCATTGATAAGACTACTATCACATCTGTCAATTATAAGACTCAGATTTTTTTCTTGAGCCATAGGTAGAAAGAAATCATAAAGGTCCTTTAAGATTTCACTAAGATTTAAATAGATTAAATCTAAATCAACTTTTTTTAGCTCAAAGCGGGAGATGAGAAAGAGGTCATTGACCATTTTGATAATAAAATTGACCCGCTCTAGACATTCATGAATGACTTTCCTATACTCTTTATTATCTCTTTTTTGGGTAAGCGCTACCTCCATTTCCCCCCGAAGGGAAAAAAGGGGGTTTCTAAGCTCATGCGAAACATCTGCGGTAAATTGCTTAACTTCCTTGAATGATTTCTCAAGACGGTTAATCATGGAATTAATGGTAAGGGTGAGGTCTTTAATCTCATCCTTTACCTGAGTGACAGGGAGTCTTTCTTGCAAGTTCTGGGAATTAATCCTGTTGGTAATTGTAATGATATTTCTTAGAATTTCACGGGTTTTTCTTGATACAAACAGCCCACACCCTATACTGAGGATTAAAAGAATTGGAATGGCTAGAGCAATATTTTCTAAATAGTTTTCTAAAACTTTTCCAGGTAATTTAGTTACTGTTGCTATCTGAATGATAACTTCATTACCATTGGTGAGGGTAAGATTTTTTTGATAAAGGCGGTAGGGATATGGGTGTCCAGGATTGGTAAATGTATAATAAGAACTTTGTTTTTGTTCCAAAGGTGGGAATGAGAGTTTTCTACTCGCATCAGACTCAAAATAAATACTCCCAGAAGGGGTTAGTACCCTAAAATAAATGGGGTAGTATTTTCTGTGGGAGATCTCTTTTTCAAAATTCTCACATACTCGCTGAACGTTAAAGTCAGACTTCTCAATATCATGATTAAGTTCAAGCGTTTCGTCATGTAATATTCTATCCACTTGTTTGAGAAGATTGCGTTCTAACCGATAGTAAATAAAGTAAAATAGTATGAAAGAGATGATTAAAAGTAAGGAAGTATAGTAGATGGTAAGTTTAATGTCTAACCTACTCAAATAGCTATTCACTTTTGAGAACATAGCCCACTCCCTTGATGGTGTGGATTAATTTGGGGTGAAAGTCTTTATCTATTTTCATTCGGAGGTGGTTGATATGGACATCAATTATATTGCTTGATGTATCGAAATTGTACCCCCACACATTTTCCAAAAGCATAGTTCTGGTGAGGATTTGTCCAGAGTTTCTCATAAGATATTCAAGAAGCAAAAATTCTTTGCCTGATAACTCTATATCTTTTTTATTTCTATGAGCAGTTCGATTAATAAGATCCAGGGTAAGGTTACTAATTGTTAATGCAGATAGTTCCATACCTTTCTGACCGCGTCTGAGAACGGCTTTTATCCTGGCAAGAAGCTCTGAAAAGGAAAAGGGTTTTACTAGATAATCATCAGCTCCCAATTCAAGTCCCTGTATAATGTCTTCTTTTTCATCCTTTGCCGTTAAACAAATTACAGGTGTAGTAACTCCCTTTTTTCTGATGATTCTTAATACCTCATAACCATTCATCTCTGGAAGCAGGATATCAAGGATTATAAGATCATAGGTTTGGGATAGTGATAGGTGAAGTCCCTTCTCGCCATCAAAAGCCACATCGACTACATAACCCTTTTCTTTGAGACCTTTTTTAATAAAACGGGATACTCCCCTATCATCCTCTACGAGAAGAATTCTCATATCTCAACTCCTTATTAGGTTGTATAAAATAATTATAATTCAATTTACCTTACTTGTAAATCTCTGAATTAAATGGTTATTGATTTTAACCCATGGGAAAAAAAGCACTGCCCAAACTTTCTAACGTGGTTTACTGGTGGGTAACCTTTGATTGATGGTGCTGTTTTATCATTTTTATTCTATCTTTGCTGTGCCTCCAACCACAAAATGTTATCTTTAAAACATCTTGCCAACTAATAAGGTAATACTGAAATACCTTACGTGCAATTGCGAGAAATTTAGAAATCGTGTAAAATCTTCGGTGAATGCGGTGACGAATTGATTTCAAATGGTCGCGAGAATACCTCCTTGAGTACACAAACCCTTTGTTATCCAAATAATACTCCGATGATTTCTCTACCAGCTCCTCAAGCTGTGAGTACTTTTCCATCTTAAGATAACTTGCATAGATAAAATCCAGTCCAAGCTCATCAGCGAAATCTGCTGTTCTTAGCATATCCTCTTCATTCTCACCTATATTTCCAATTAAAAAATAGCCAACGAGAATAAAAGGATATTTCCTTAATAATCTGCAGGCTTCTCTGACTTTGACTGTGTCAAATCCTTTCTCCATCTCCGATAGAGTTTTATCTTTGGTCGATTCTATTCCCAGAGAGAGAAATCTAAATCCTGCCTTGAACATCTTCTTCAAGACTTCTTCGTGAAAAGCAACCTCAATTCTCAAGGCCACTCCAAGGGTCTTTTTCACCTTCTTAAGGAGGATAAGATCGCAGATTGCCTCTACCCTCTTTATGTCAGCAGCAAAGTGATCATCAGTAAACAAAACATATTTCGCTTCAATCTCTTCAAGCTCTCTCACAACGGATTGAGAAGATCTTCCAGACCACTGTCTTTTTCCACCTAGTGGATCTCTGTTGAAGGTGCAAAATTTACAATGAAAAGGACACCCTCTGGAAGAGGAGAGGAGATCACAAGAAATTCCCGTATCAAAATCTCCCATACGGATGTGGTAAAGATTTCTTCTCCTGCTCCTATCGGGGTAAATGTCTTCAGGGATAGTATTAAAGCGGCGACTAGGATTATGGAATATCTTTCCGTTTTTCATGTAAGAAATTCCTGTGATCTCTTCCAATCGTTTTCCAGAAAGGATTTCTGTTATGGTTTGCTCTCCATCTCCTCTGACTACAATGTTAACTTGAGGGTTATTTTGTAGGACTTCTTCCGGATTAAATGAAGCTGCTCTACCCCCTACAATGATAGATTGATCTGATTTGAAGTGTTTTGTTAACCAGGGTAAGATATTTAACTGATCTTCCCAATTTACACTGATGCATACGGCTTCTGGTGGGTATTCATCCAAAGGAGCAGGATCGGATTCGTACCGCATATCAATGAGATCTGTGTGAATACCGATTTTTTTAATTGATGCGGATATATACTCTAAGCCGATGGGAGGTAACCAATTGGTTACGCTTATCCCATGTTTCCAAGGATAAATACAAAGAACATTTTGACAATCTTTGAGGTTTGCTGATTCAATCATCATTTGCTATAATTAACTTTTTGAGCAAGAAAAATACTAGTACTGAGAGTATCTCCATTCCAATCACAAATAAAATTAAATAGTTGATAGAAAGTTCATAGAGCACCCCCATAAGTGTACTTCCACAAAGCCAAGATGCTCCATATGCTGTATTGAAAATGCCATATGCAAATCCTCTATGCTCGATAGGAGCTAAATCAGCAATTGATGCACGCATAATGGTTTCATGAATTCCCATCACGGCACCACAGAGTATAACGCTTATCACTGCAAGATTGTAACTATACGAAAAGGCAAAAAGAGGAATAGGAAGGGTAAGTAGAGGGATTGTCATCAACAATATCAGTCCGATCTTATCGTATGTTTTGCCAATAATGAGGGCTACCAACATATCCACGCCCATTGCAATTGCATAAAATATGGGAATTTGGATATCTGAAACAACCGATTGGACTTTGAAATGATAGGAGATTAATTGGAAGTTGGCAAAGCCCGCCACGCTCAAAATAGTAAATAAAGTATAGAACCAGAAAATCCTAGGAAGAATGTATTTGCCTTTGATATTTTGCCCGCTTGTTCCAACAGGGGCTTCGAGTTTCTTCGGTGATGGAACTTTGGTCCTTGCTATTGTAAGGATGGCTAAAGTCAGAAGAGCGGGGATCCATAGAATAGTAAACCCCTCACGATATCCACCCTTCAAAAGAAACACAGCGGAAAAGAGCAAAGGACCACTAATGGCAC
>Ga0209427_10010699_pt1 | contig 10138 bp, 17 predicted proteins | sample DeeMarSWOR136_30_FD_187465 | JGI IMG/M metagenome (GOLD analysis project Ga0209427, IMG submission 187465) | Marine sediment microbial communities from White Oak River estuary, North Carolina - WOR-1-36_30 (SPAdes) (version 2) | ecosystem: Environmental > Aquatic > Marine > Intertidal zone >...
CTTGGAAATCCATCAAGGATGAAACCTAAATAGCAATCCGATGCTTTTAGCCGTTCCTCGATGATCCCGATCACTAACTCATCTGGGACAAGCTTGCCCTGATCCATAAAGCCTTTCGCCTTCACTCCCAAAAGAGTCTTCTCTTTCACCGCCTCCCTCAGAATATCCCCTGTGGAGATCTGAGGGATGTGGTAACGGTCGACGATCATTTGTGCTTGAGTGCCTTTCCCAGCCCCTGGAGGGCCCAATAGAATTAGGTTCATCAAAAACTTCCTAATATGTCAAATTCCAATCACCAAATCCCAAATTCCAAATAATATCCAATCACCAAACTCCAATTACCTAAAGATTTTGATTTTTTGGAGAATTTGGTCATTATTTGGTTATTTGCGCTTGGGATTTGGTGCTTCATTGCCCTTACCCTCGTCTTCCTTTTAATCTGCCTTTTTTCATTAAGCCCTCATAGTGCCTCGTCAGCATGTGGGCCTCAATCTGTTGAACCGTGTCCAGGGCCACACCCACCACGATCAATAGGGCCGTTCCTCCAAAGTAGAAGGGCACGTTGAACCTACGGATGAGGATGGTGGGCAGAACACAGACGGCCGAGACATAAAGGGCGCCACCAAGGGTGATTCGCGTAAGAACCTTGTCAATGTACTCCGCGGTCTTCTGCCCAGGCCGAAGACCTGGAATATAACCTCCGAACTTTTTCATATTCTCGGCGACGTCGTTGGGGTTAAAGGTGACAGCCGTATAGAAATAGCAGAAGAAGATGATGAATCCCACATAGAGTAGGTTGTAGAGAAGTGCGCCGGGTCCTAAGCTATGGAGGATCGACTGAACCCAGGGATGAGTATCGAGCCAAGGTTTTGGCATAAAATTGGCGATGGTCAGGGGAAACATCAAGATCGAAGAAGCGAAGATGGGAGGAATGACCCCCGACGTATTCAGCTTGAGCGGAAGATGGGTGCTCTGCCCGCCGTAGACCCTCCTCCCCACAATCCGTTTGGCATACTGGACAGGAAGTCTCCGTTGGCCGGTTTCTACGAAAATGATCACTGCCACCACGAATACCATAATGAGAATCAGGACAAGGATAGTAATAATGTTCATCTGCCCCACCCTGAAAAGTTCATACGTGCCCGCAATGGCATTGGGCATCCTAGCTACGATCCCGGCGAAGATGATCAAGGAGATGCCGTTGCCAATTCCCCGTTCTGTAATTTGCTCACCCAGCCACATGATAAAGGCCGTTCCAGCAGTCAGAGTGATGACGGTCATGATCCGGAAAGACCATCCGGGAACGAGGACGATCATCTCGCCCGCTGCCCCTCTCATGTTCTCTAAGCCAACGGCGATCCCGAAGCCTTGGATCATACTGAGGATCACTGTTCCATAACGAGTATACTGAACAATCTTTTTCCGACCGATCTCTCCTTCTTTCTGGAGACGCTCTAGATAAGGGATCACAACGGTGAGAAGTTGGAGGATAATCGAAGCGCTAATATAAGGCATGATGCCCAGAGCAAAGACGGAAAGCCTTTCAAGGGCTCCTCCAGAAAACATATCGATGAGGCTGAAGAGCGTACCCCGCGCCTGTGCGAAGAAGGAGGCTAAAGCATCTCCATTAATCCCAGGCGTTGGGATATGGACCCCTACTCGATAGATCGCTAGGAAGAGAAAAGTAATGAGGATTCTTCGCTTTAATTCTGGTATCTTAAAAATATTCTGGGCACCTGAAATCATATGCCAATGACCTCTACCCTTCCCGAAGCAGCCTCCATCTTTTTAAGGGCGGCTCTGCTCGCCTTATGGACACGGACGGTCAAAGGGTGCTGGAGCTCCCCGTCAGAGAGAAGCTTTACCAGGTCGTTCCTTTTCAAAAGACCAGAGTGATACAGGAGTTCGGGTTCCACCACGCTATCTTTCGGAAACCGATTTAGGTCTCCAACGTGTATGATGGAAAATTCTTTTCTGAATGGCGAACGAAACCCCCTCTTGGGAAGGCGACGCTGCAAAGGCATCTGCCCTCCTTCAAAGCCTGCTTTCGTTCCCCGACCGGCTCGGGCATTTTGGCCCTTGGCTCCTCTGCACGCGGTTTTACCATGTCCGGATCCAATACCCCGGCCAACACGTTTCCTTTTCTTTTTGGCTCCCTCTGGTGGTTTCAGCTCAGCCAATATCATCTGCGTTCCCTTTCAGATCATTCCACGACTTCGAGCAAGTGGATCACCCGATGAATCATTCCCCGAATCTCAGGTCGATCCGGCAAGACAAGGATTTGATTCAGTCGCTTGAATCCAAGGCCTTGGATGGTCTTCCGTTGGTCTTCGGGCCGTCCGATCCCGCTCCTTTTCCACCGGACTGTAATCGTCTTTTCCTGGGCGTCCCTTCTAGCTTTCTGTGGTTTTTTCATGCCTCTTTTCCAAAACCTCCTCAGGAGCCTTTAGTTGGCTGACGGCATCGAGGGTGGCCTTGATGAGGTTATAGGGATTGTTCGATCCCAGAGATTTTGTCAGAATGTTTTGAATCCCTGCAGACTCGGCAATGGCCCTGACGGCAGCTCCGGCAATGACCCCCGTTCCTTCGGAGGCGGGTTTGAGCATGACCTTCGCTGCCCCAAATCTTCCTATCACCTCGTAAGGGATCGTCTTATTGATGATGGGAACCTTAACCAAATTCCGTTTGGCATGTTCAATGCCTTTGCGGATCGCTTCAGGGACCTCATTGGCTTTGCCCAAACCACTTCCCACATATCCGTTTCCGTCCCCCACGACGACCAAGGCGCTAAAGCTAAATCGCCGGCCTCCTTTCACAACTTTAGCCACCCGGTTAATGTGAACGACCCGATCGGTCAGTTCCAATGTACTTGGATCAATCTTCAGCAATGTCCGTCCCTCCCGAATTTTGCCCCGCCACTAAAAGATGAGACCACCCGTTCGAGCAGCCTCAGCCAATGCCTTCACCCTGCCGTGATAAAGATATCCATTTCGGTCGAAGACCACCTTTTGAATCCCCTTTTCAAGGCACTTCTTTGCGAAGAGTTCTCCTACCTTCTTCGCCGCCTCCACATTTCCCGGATATTTGAGACTGCCTTTAAGCTCAGCGCTCTGTGTGGAAACACAGACCAAGGTTCTTCCTGTCCTATCCTCAATGGCCTGGGCGTAGATATGTTTCAGGCTCCGGAAGACATTGAGTCGAGGCCGCTCAGGGGTTCCCTTAATATGGCTCCTTACCCTCTTTTTCCTCTTCACTCGAGCCAAGATCTTTCTGCTCTTCAATGCATTTCCTCTCTATCCGCCCTTCCTAACGCCCCTATCGGTAGGCAAGGTAGGCAGGCAGATGGCGGTACGTGTCTCTTAAGCTTTGGTCTTGCCGACCTTCTTGCGAATCCGTTCTCCGAGATAACGTATCCCTTTTCCTTTATAGGGTTCGGGTGGCCGGATGGAACGAAGTTTGGCGGCAACGATCCCCACCTGTTGCTTGTCAATCCCTCTAATTGTAATTAGGGTTTGTTTTTCCACCTCCACCTTGATCCCTTCTGGAAGGGGGAAGAGAATCGGGTGAGAAAACCCTAGAGAGAGTTTAAGAGCCTTGTTTTGAGCATCTGCACGGAATCCAATCCCGACAATCTCAAGACGTTTTTCAAAACCCTGCGTGACTCCGGTGACCATATTGGCAATCAAACTTCGCGTCAGTCCTTGAAGGGCTCTGGATGAACGCTCGTCATCCGTGCGATGAATGAATACCTTTTCTCCTTCTCCTGAAATCGAAATCCCTTTGGGGAGTTGGTGGACAAGGTGGCCATGGGGTCCATTGATCTCCACCTTCGAGAGATCATAGGAGACCGTCACTCCCTTTGGTAATAAAATTGGCATCCTACCAATTCGAGACATAAACTAACCTCATCTCAGATTTCAGACTTTTTCAATTTGAAATTCCTGCCTGCGGCAGGCAGGTGCGACCTGCAATCTAAAATCAACTCACCAGACATAACATAGCACCTCTCCTCCCACATTGGCTTTACGGGCAGATTTATCTGTCAGGACGCCTTTCGAGGTGGAGAGGATTGAGAGCCCCAATCCACTCATGACGGAGGGGATACGGTCTTTTCCCACATAGACCCGCCGCCCTGGTCTACTGACACGCCTGATATGGATCACTTCCCTTCGGTTAGCATCGTATTTGAGAAAGATTCGGATCATCTCGTGCTGATCCTCATCGGTGACCACCTTAAAATTCTTAATGAACCCTTCTTCTCTCAAAATCTTCGCGATCTCCTGTTTCATTTTGGAGGAAGGGACATCTACCTTTTCGAACTTTGCCTTAGAGCCGTTTCGAATTCGAGCGAACATATCGGCTAATGGATCCGTCAAGGACATAAAACCCCCACCTTCTTACCAGCTGGATTTGATGACACCGGGAATCTCGCCTCGAGACGCATACTTTCTCAAGCAGAGCCGGCACATATTGAATTTTCGATAATAAGCCCGGGGTCTTCCACAGAGAGGACATCGATGGTATGCCCGCACCTTAAATTTCTTAGGCCTCTGGGCCTTGATCATCAATGAAACCTTTGCCAATTTAGCCTCCTCCCCGCAATTTTAGTTGGAGGATTGAGGGTGGAGGTTAGAAGCAATGGGTTTTGCCTCAAGTCTTCAGCCTCAATCCTTGAGCAGGTTAATTTCTAAAGGGGATTCCCAGTAACCTCAGCAATTCTTTTCCCTCTTCGTCAGTCTTGGCTGTGGTCACGATGACGATGTTCATCCCTTTTACTTTGTCAATTTTATCATAATGAATCTCAGGAAAGATCAACTGTTCCCTAATGCCAAGCGAGTAATTCCCCCTTCCATCGAAGGACTTACCAGAGAGGCCTTTGAAGTCCCTCACTCTCGGGAGGGCAACATTCACCAAGCGATTGAAGAATTCGTACATTCTCTCTTTTCGGAGCGTGACCATACATCCAATCGGCATCCCCGTCCTTAACTTGAACTGGGCGATCGACCTTTTGGCCTTTGTGACCACGGGCTTCTGCCCTGTAATCTGGCTAAGTTCTTGGACAGCGGAGTCGAGAATTTTTATGTTTTGGATGGCTTCTCCCAGCCCCATGTTGATCACAATCTTTTCCAGTTTAGGAACCTCCATCCTATTCTGATAGCCGAATCGCTTCATCAGGGCAGGAACCACTTTTTCCTGGTAAATGTCTTGGAATTTGGCCATCGTATCACCTATTTATCGAAGATCTCTCCACATTTCCGACAGGCCCTCACTTTTTTCCCACCCTCCACAACACGGTGTCCGGTCCGAACAGGTTTATTGCACTTCTCACAAAGAAGCATGACATTGGAGATATGGAGGGGTGCTTCTTTTTCAATGATTCCACCCCGCCTCTGCTGACCATGAGGCCGAGAGTGTCTCTTCACGAAATTGATCTTCTCAATCAGGACCTTCTCCTTTTCTGGAAGAACTCTAAGAACCCGGCCGCTCTTCCCCTTTTCCCTTCCGTGGATTACCATGACCAGGTCATTTTTTTTGATATGGAATCTTGAAATGGTCATTGAAAATACCTTTCTACCTGTCGCCTGCATGCCCTGTGCCAGCATGGTTCAGGCTCTGCGGTAGGTGAGGTAGATAGACCTCAAAGGACCTCTGGAGCTAAGGAGATGATTTTCATAAAGCGTTTGGCTCGAAGTTCCCTGGCAATCGGACCAAAAATTCTGGTCCCAATAGGATCCCCTTGTGGGTTGATCAGGACAGCTGAGTTGTCGTCAAATTTGATGTAAGAACCATCGGGACGTTTTACTTCTTTCCTCGTACGGACAATGACCGCCCGGACCACATCTCCTCTTTTGATTTTAGAATTGGGCAGGGCGTCTTTGACCGAGACGACGATGATATCGCCTAGGGTCGCATACTTCCGACGCGAACCACCGAGCACCTTAATGCAACCCAATTTCTTTGCTCCTGAATTATCCGCGACTTCAAGGATACTGCGCATTTGGATCATCGTCGGCTCCTATGGCACTGCCGCTTTCCTGCCACCATCCCTCTATGATCAAGCAGCGCGCTCAAGGATCTCCTTGACACGCCATCTTTTGTCTTTACTGAGCGGGCGGGTTTCGATCAACAGGACTTTATCCCCGATACGGCACTCGTTCTTTTCGTCATGGGCTTTCACCCTTTTCCTCTTCCGGACATATTTCATGTAAACAGGGTGAAGGACCAGACGATTGACCATCACAATCACCGTCTTATCCATTTTATCGCTCGATACCACGCCCATTAAGGTCTTTCTTTTTCCTCGCTCTCCCATGGTCTTCATTTTCCTTTGTCCGGAGCCTTTTCTCGGAGGATCGTCTTCACCCGAGCCATGTCCCGTTTGACCTGAGGGATCCGCATGACATTCTCCAATTGTCCTGTGGCATGCTGGAAACGAAGATTGAAGAGTTCCTCGTCAAGCTGTTTCTCCTTCTCAAGCAATTCCCCTTCGCTGAGAAGGCGGAGGTCTTTCGTTTTCATATATGGCTCCCCCTCATGATGAACCTCGTAGGGATAGGCAATTTATGAGAGGCCAAGAGGAATGCCTCTCTGGCTCTTTCTTCAGGAACCCCCTCCATTTCATAGAGAATTCGGCCTGGTCGGATGACAGCCACCCAATCCTCCGGCGGGCCTTTCCCCTTCCCCATCCGAGTCTCTGCAGGTTTTTTCGTAATCGGTTTATCCGGGAAAATACGGATCCAGATTCGGCCAGTACGTTTGATGAATCGGGTCATGGCGATTCGTGCGGCTTCGATTTGCCGAGCGCTTAACCAGCCGCATTCTGTGGCCTGGAGTCCGAAATCTCCAAAATTGAGCGTATTTCCCCGTGATGCCACGCCCCTCCTTCTTCCCTTTTGCATCTTTCGGTATTTGGTCTTTTTGGGCATCAACATGGTTCGTTTCCTTAGGACTGAACTCCGAGGTTTGAGTCATAAGTGAAATCGCCAACTCAGTCCTCAGCAATTCTCTTAGGCGACCTGCTCTTCTCCTTCCTTCGTTGGGAAGACCTCTCCTTTGAAGATCCAAACCTTCACGCCGATAATGCCATAAGTGGTCTTGGCCTCTGCCAGGCCGAAATCGATATCCGCCCGGAGGGTATGGAGCGGCACCCGACCTTCCCGGTACCATTCATGACGGGCCATTTCTGCGCCTCCCAACCGTCCGGCGCAAGAGATCTTGATTCCTCTTGCCCCCAATTTGAGAGAAGAACCAACGGCTTTTTTCATGGCCCTTCGAAATCCGACTCGTCTCTCTAATTGAAGCGCCACATTCTCAGCGACCAATTGGGCATCGATTTCTGCCCGCTTTACTTCTTGGATGTTAATAAAGATCTCTTTTTGAGTCATCTTTTGAAGTTCTTTTTTTAGATTCTCGACCTCCACTCCCTTTTTCCCAATGATGATGCCAGGGCGAGCGGTGTAGATTGAGACCTTAGCCTTTTTCGCTTTGCTTGCAGCCCGCTCAATTTCAATCTTGGAGACACCTGCGTGGTAAAGCTTTTTCTTTAGGTAATCACGGACCCGAATGTCTTCAATGAGGAGTTGAGGATAATCCTTCTCTGCATACCATCGGGAGTCCCAAGATTTGATAAAACCCAATCGAAAACTGGTCGGATGTACTTTCTGTCCCAAGGTTCCCCCCCTTTATTTTTCGTCTAGGACGATGTTGATATGGCTGGTTCTCTTACGGATCATTGTGGCGCGGCCCAAGGCCCTAGGCTGATATCGTTTCATCGTCGGCCCTTGATCCACCGTAATCTGTTTTACGTAGAGACGATCGATGTCGATGGTCTTCTTTTGGGTGGCATTGGCAACGGCCGATTTTAATAATTTGATGATGATCTTGGCCGCTGCCTTCTTGGTAAAGGTCAAAGTATTCAATGCCTCTTCTGATCCCTTCCCTCGAATCAGATCAGCCACCAATCGGGCCTTTCTGGGCGCGATCCGCACAAACCTCAATCTTGCCTGCACTTCCATCTTATCCCTAATCGTTTACGCCGTCTTTGTTTTAATTTTAGTCTTTCGATCTCCGGAATGACCATGAAAGGTGCGCGTCGGAGAAAATTCTCCTAACTTGTGCCCGACCATTTCCTCTGTCACAAAGACAGGAATAAATTTTTTTCCATTGTGGACCGCAAAGGTCAACCCCACCATCTCGGGTATGATAGTGGATCGCCTCGACCAGGTTTTGATCACCCTTCCTTCCTTGGTTCTTCGCGCTTCCCCTATCTTTTTCATCAAATAAGCATCAACAAAGGGTCCTTTTTTGATTGACCGGGCCATCAATCTCTCCTCTTTAGAATATACCTATCCGTTGCCTTATTTTTTCGGGTCTTCTTCTCCATTACTCCCCATGGGGTGCAGGGGTGTCTTCCTCCCGAACTCTTTCCCTCCCCTCCCCCAAGGGGATGATCGATGGGATTCATGGCCACTCCGCGCACCGTAGGTCTCCGACCCAACCATCGACTTCTTCCAGCTTTTCCTAGAGAGACATTTTCATGCTCAAGATTGCTCACCTGACCAACTGTGGCATAACAATCTTGGAGGATTAATCGGACTTCCCCGGAAGGCAGCTTGACATGGGCATATTTTCCTTCTTTCGCCATCAACTGGCCATAGCCTCCGGCGCTCCGAACGATTTGGCCACCCTTGCCCATTTTCAATTCGATGTTATGGATCAGTGTACCTGTAGGTATATTCCGGAGAGGAAGGGCATTGCCAGGTTTAATATCCGCCGTTGGACCTGAGATCACTTGCTCTCCCATTTTAAGTTGATCTGGCGCCAGGATATAGCGTTTCTCACCATCGGCATAGTGAAGCAGAGCGATCCGGGCAGATCGGTTAGGATCATATTCAATAGATGCTACTCTAGCTGGGATCTCACGTTTATCCCGTTTGAAATCGATGATTCGATACTGCCTCTTATGGCCTCCTCCCCTATGCCAGGCTGTGGTTCTACCGTAGCAGTTTCTTCCTCCCGTCTTCTTGAGAGGAAAGAGTAGACTCTTCTCCGGGGTGAAGGATGTGATCTCCTCAAACGTCGATACCGTCTGAAACCTTTTGGCCGGAGAGGTTGGTCTGTATTTTTTAATAGCCATCCCTTTACTCCATAAAATTTAGAATCCGAATATCGAAACTCGAAACAATTTTTAAATTCAAATTCTCAAAATTTCACATTCTAAAATTAGGTCTTTCGAATTTCGCCTGCCTACCGGCAGGCAGGTGCTTGGGATTTCGAGTTTCCCCTGCACCTTATGTTTGCGCAAGGGGTTTAGGCTCCTTCAAAGAATTCGATCCGATCTCCTTCCTTCAGGGTCACGATAGCCTTCTTCCAATCAGGCCTCTTTCCATACTTTCTACCCAGTCTTTTCACTTTGCCCAACACATTGGAGGTACGAACCTGGGAGACTTTCACCTTGAAGAGGCGCTCGACAGCGAATTGGATTTCAATTTTGTTCGCATCCCGGTGAACCTCGAAGACATATTGATTGTTCCCCTCTTTCTGCTGGGTGCTTTTCTCGGTAATCAAAGGCCGGAGGATGATCTTCTGTGCTTCTTTCATGATGCGAGCACTCCTTGGATCCTTTGGAGAAGAGGACTGAGTATAATCAGGTGTTCATGATTCAAAATGTCATAGACGTTTAGGTCCTCGCCGCGGAGAACCCGAATGTTGGGGATATTTCTTGCCGATCGTTGCAAGAAGGCGTTTTTTTCATTGGTCACGATAAGGGCATCCTCGACCTGAAATCTTTTCAGCACTTCAAGAACTTGCTTCGTCTTGAACCTATCCAACGGAAAGTCGTCCAAAAGAATCAGCTTTCCCTCCTGTCGTTTCAGGCTCAGAGCAGCCCTGAGAGCTTCTCTCCTCATCCGTTTGGGAAGGGAGAAGGAGTAGTCCCTTGGCATGGGGCCGAAGATGGTCCCGCCTCCTCTCCAGAGGGGAGATCGTCGAGATCCTGCTCGAGCTCTTCCGGTCCCTTTTTGCCTCCAGGGTTTTGCCCCCCCTCCTCGAACAAGAGCCTTATTCTTCGTAGAAGCAGACCCCTTCCTTTGAGAGGCCATCGTCATTCGGACGACATCGTAGAAGAGGGTGGGGTTGA
>Ga0209427_10010701_pt1 | contig 10136 bp, 5 predicted proteins | sample DeeMarSWOR136_30_FD_187465 | JGI IMG/M metagenome (GOLD analysis project Ga0209427, IMG submission 187465) | Marine sediment microbial communities from White Oak River estuary, North Carolina - WOR-1-36_30 (SPAdes) (version 2) | ecosystem: Environmental > Aquatic > Marine > Intertidal zone >...
AGATTCTCTATGCCATAGAAAGGCAAATAAGCCGCTTTATGCTTGGTATTGGAGTGATCAAGAAGGGTTACACAGCCATGGACGCTTTCATCTTCAAAGACCCTCAGCTGTCGCATACAATTCTAATATTGACGTGGTTTGGCAGGATGTTAATACACTCTATCATGCCAAATCAACAAACCTTGGCGATAGCTGGCTCACATGGAATGGCAACAAATCAGAGATGTTCTGGCAGGATTATGTAACGAACTTCCAGATCCATACTCCTTCAATCGCCGCTGGGAATGAAAGGCACGTTGTATTCAATTCGTATAAGTTCGATGGCCAAGATTTCTATAAATATGTCTATCATCTTGCCAATGACGAGTTTTTGCTATCCAATAGCGACAAAGCTACGGCCTACAACGGAGGCAGGCATCTGGCTTATCATCCGACCGAATCATCCGTGCTTCACGCTGTGTATTTCTCTCAAGGTAGACCTCACTATTCACGCTCAAGCGACAATGGCCAAACATGGTCACCATATCATATCTTCAAGGATAAACTTCACGACCTTGAACCACCGGATTCTGGCTTTTATCCAACGGTCGGTCTTATCCCGGAGATTTCCATGACTTTTTTCCCATGTGTTGCCTATGTTGACGATAACAGCGAACTTGATTTCCGTTACATAAAAAATGGTGTGGAAAATGGAACCAGAGTCTATTATCCGGGTACGAATGAACACGTAGGTCCTCCTTCGCTTGTGACGTATTTCGATACGGTATTTATTGCTTTTCCAGTATGGAATGAATCTTCAGAATATACCGCAGTAAAGTTCACCAAATTTCACTATACGCGGCCCGGATGGTTTTCGATTTATACAGTGGATGAGGTACAAACAGGTTATGAGATTGACAGTTTAGGAGTATCAATAACTGTGGATGGTAATGGTAACCCCCACATCGTATGGTGTAAAAAAGATGGCACGAATGACTACGAAGATATTTTTTACAAATGGCACAATGGAAGCTCCTGGCAATCTATTGAACCAGTTTCCGATCAACCAAACAAGATCTGCAAATTCCCTCACACAGACGATCATGGCAATCAACTGGCAGTTACTTGGTGCAATGAAACTGACAATGAAATCTGGCGCAAACGACTATCTATTCCTGCACATGGATGGTCGCGCGCAGAACGAAGGAGCCTAGTCGGTGCTTTTGCTGAGTATCCAGTTAATGCAGCTTATGATACTTATGTTTGGTGTGAAAAACCAAGTACTCAATTTGATATTCGACGCCGCAGTGATTTTTATGGCTGGTGTTGGGTGAGCGACAAATCTGTAGAGGAGTACTACTGCCATAGCCAACTGCAAAGAGATCAAACACCGTGGGACCTCTATACAATCTTCACTGTAGGTAGTAGTGTACCATATTATGGTGATTTTGCATATCAACAGTATGGCGTTGGTGATGCTGGTGATCCAGAGGGTCATTCTCCCTTATATACGGTTGAAACCGGCGAAGATACAGCATCGGTCTTTTGCTCACAGCGTGATTCAAATATTGTCTATCAAAACTATAAAGTGGATTTCGCCGGTAGTGAGTTAGTCTACGCCTTGCCTTTTCTGGAGCCAACGTTCCCCTCTCATCGGATTAAAGGAACTGTGTATTTTGAAGGGAATCGTAACAAGAATCACGAAATAATGATTAACGGCGTGAAGAAACTCTTGTTGGCAGTCAAACCAAATCAAACCTCTGATTTTGAAGTACAAGTCCCGACAGAGTTATATCTGCACAAACATCATATTACTTTATCAATCAAGAATCCTGAGAATAGCGGAGTTTATTTAGCCAAACTCGAAGTCTATCGGACGATCAATGACAAAAGCAACGGAGGTGGTCCCCAATCAATTGTGGTCAATGAGGTGAAATCGGCAAATCAACTGATCCTGACACCCAATCCTTTTCATCAGACATTAGAAATCAAACTACAAGCTCCAGTCCAAAATCGAAGCAACATAAGTCTAAAAATCTACGATACAGCAGGACGGTTGGTCAGAGATCTCTCGCACTCCTTGTCCAGCACCTTGACAACACTTTTTTGGAATGGTCAAGATGACTTTGGTAAGCAACTTCCTAACGGCATATACTTCCTGAGATTAAGTTTAGAAAACAGGTCGCTGATTGAAAAGATCATACTGCTCAAATAGAAGAATTATTGGGGGGAGAGCGTATTACCCTCTCCCCCCACAAGGACCGTAACTGTTAGTTAACAGTTGACATGTTGCGGAGTTTTATTATAATTCTATTAGAGGTCTGCCAATGTATAGAAAGACATTAATCGTTATTGCTTTCATAACATGTTTTGCTACTTTCGGCGATGGGATTAGCTTTCGGAAGGTAGTAGAGATAGCAGATTATGCCATGAATAGAGCCGTAGGTTTTGATACTGACCAGGATGGTAGACAGAATCTGGTATTTGGTTCGTATAATGTTCTGTTTTATAATCTTTTCTGGGAGCACATCGGTTTTGACCGATATTTCCTTGAAGACAGCGCCCCAGGAGAATTATTATGTGATATAGGTTTCTTGGATGCTGATTCCTTGGTTGACATGATATGCAATAGACGGGGGGCGCCTAATCCAATGCAAGTTTTTGAATCACCAACCATCAATTCACATCCGACGAATATTGTATGGCAGGATAGTGGATTTTCGATGATTAACTTTGCCTCAATTACTGACCTTGATCAAGATGGTATAAAAGAGTTCCTTTTTAGTTATAGTTGGGCACATGTGTGTATCTATGAAAACACGGGTGACAATCAGTATTCTCTGGTTTGGATAGATACCTTAAATAACGCTGCGGAATTTGTTGATGGTGATTTTGACCTTGACGGTCAAATTGAGTTTATCACTGGCTTTCCTTATGATGGAGGTGGCTGGGTACATGTTTGGGAGTGTACAGGTGATGACAGCTATCAGTTAGTATTCCGTGATACCATTACAATAGGTGACAATAATTATGATATATTCAAGGCAAGCGACATGGACGGGAATGGGAAACCAGAGATTTTATTCACGTCAATTTACTTTTTCTCTGGTACAGCCCATCTCTTTTGTTATGAAACTATCGGAGATAATAACTATGAGTATTTTCTTATCGATTCAGTCACTGGACTTCCAGGTAATGCGGTTACTAGTCTTAGCAGTTGTGGTGACATTGATGCTGATGGTGTAGAAGAAATCGTCTGGTCGAGCCTAAATCAGTGGCACATATACAAAGCAATAGGGATTCAGCAATATCAAAGGATATACAGCAGTACCTGGACACTGCATGACCAAACTGATATAAGTATTTATGATCTAAATGAAAACGGTTATCCAGAGGTCATTGAATCGTGGTTCCAAGGTGGCATTCCTGAACAATATGGGGTGATAATCTGGGAAATCGAGGGCGTGCGACTTCACCAACCAAACGGTGGAGAAACCTTACAGGTCGGCAGCCAGTATCCAATCACCTGGGAGAAGTTTGATCCACCTGGCGCAGATTCGTTCAGTCTGTTTGTTTCGTTTAATAATGGCATTGATTATAATCCAATAATAACTATCCCTCAGCCCAATGATACCATGTACCTCTGGACTGTACCTGATTCTGTATCAGATTCTTGCAAAATAATGATTTGGGCATATGGTCCACCCCGATCTGGTGAGCAGGAACCACGAGGCACTGCTTGGGACTTTTCAGACAGCGTGTTTGTCATTGTACCACAGGGTGTTGAAGAACATGATGGAAAGGTGCTGTCTGAATTTAGTTTAAAAATCTTACAAAATCCTGTACTAAATAAAAATCTAACAATCCACTATGTGATACCAAGGAAAATAAATATCAGACTTATTGTCTATAATATCTTAGGACAGGTGGAGAGAATCTTAGTCAGTCAAGAATCTAACGCAGGCATATATGAAATCAATATCAATGATCTTCAAAGTGGTATATATTTTGTACAACTACAAACAAAAGATTTTAGAGAAACAAAAAAAGTAATTCTGCTTAGATAATCCCAAAAAACTAAGTAACAACTTCTATCCAGACCATTATTCCGTTTTTAATCGCCCTCGCAATATACTTCACATTCTTCCTCGCAAACTCGAGATCTTCAGCGTTGCTGATATATGCAGGCTCCACAAGACAGGCCGGGACATCGGTCTGCTTCAGAAAAGCTAAACGCCTCTTGATGTATCTCAATAAAAAATGCCAGGACGCAGAATCGAACTGCGGACACCCGGATTTTCAGTCCGGTGCTCTACCAACTGAGCTATCCTGGCTTGGTTAAGTTGGTTGAGTAGATTCTATACAGAATCACATGAATGTCAAGACTTTGAACGCGCTGCTGGAGACACACTCCGTTGCAGACACGTTTCACTGAAGACATGTTTGCCTTCGGCAAACTGAAGTCACGCTAAGCGTCGGTACTTGAGCGTGGGAGAGACGGAGAATCGGTGATAACGATCAAGACGTTTTAAATGCTCTAAACGGACTAAACAATCCCTACGAAGTGAACCATAACCGTTGCGCAGCAACTATTACCGCTCGACAGAGCCATCTGCTCCTTGACATGGCATTACCTCTTGCTATAATCGTCTACCATGAAAGGAAAGCTATGAACGGTCTGCTTTTATGTGTGATCGCTTATGTAGGTTTCATTATCGCATATAAGACTTACGGAAGATTTTTAGGCAAAAAACTCTTTGATCTGAGCAAAAATGCTGTGACCCCTGCCCATGAAATCAATGATGGTATCGATTATGTCCCTACCAAGAAAGAAATCCTTTTTGGCCACCACTTCACATCAATTGCTGGCACAGGTCCTATTGTTGGCCCGGCAATCGGTGTTATCTGGGGTTGGGTGCCAGCCCTGATCTGGGTTTTTCTAGGTTCGATTTTCATGGGTGCAGTGCACGATTTTGGAGCGCTTGTCATCTCGGCGCGTAACAAAGGCAAGTCGATCGGCGAAGTAACAAAAGATCTTGTCAGCCCCACGTCACGAATTTTATTTTTGTTCGTAATTTTTTTCTGCCTGGTTATTGTCGTTTCCATTTTTGCGATGATCATTAGCATCTTATTTACCATGTATCCAACTGCTGTGTTTCCAGTGTGGATGGAGATACCTATTGCAATTGCACTCGGCTATTATATTTACAAACGGAATACGAATATCACCGTGCTCTCGATTGTCGCGGTTATTATTATGTATATTACGGTCTTCATCGGTACCTACATCCCCATAAAAATGCCCGGGATTATTGCTGGGTCTCCCCTGGTCACCTGGTTGATAATACTTATCATCTATGCCTACATCGCTTCAGTTTTGCCGGTGCAAACGCTTCTTCAACCACGTGACTATATCAACTCCCATCAATTAATTATCGCTATGGCCCTTCTCCTTTTAGGGCTTATTATTGTACATCCACATATAAGTGCACCTGCATTTGCATCCGCACCAAAAGGTACACCACCGATCTGGCCATTTCTCTTTATTACGATCGCATGTGGTGCGATTTCAGGTTTTCACAGTCTTGTCTCCTCAGGTACATCATCCAAACAGCTTGCTAATGAACAACATGCCCAATTCATTGGTTATGGTTCAATGCTCATGGAAGGCGCCCTGGCAGTAATTGTCATTATCGCCTGTACAGCTGGTCTCGGCAATCTCCAGGCATGGACTGCTCGATACACTGACTGGGCAGTAGCGTCGGGTCTGGGTGCTAAACTCTCTGCCTTTGTTGATGGTGCATCGACATTTCTAACTGCGCTCGGCATCGGCAAAACACTGGCCGCGACAATTTTGGGTGTGTTTATTGTCAGTTTTGCAGCAACGACACTTGATAGCGCGACCCGGATACAGCGGTATATTGTCACTGAACTGGCTGAAAACTTTAAAATAAAAATACTCACCAAACGGCATGCCGCAACTGCCTTTGTCATTATCTGTGCACTACTCCTTGCCCTTGCCAAGCCGGACGGTATGGGTGCAATGGTATTATGGCCTCTGTTTGGTGCAAGCAACCAACTTTTAGCTGGTCTGGCACTCATGGTGATAACCGTATATCTGTACAAAAAGAAAAAACCGATCTATTATACGGCCTTGCCCATGGTCTTTATGGTGATAATGACTGGTTGGGGTATGATTGTAAACATAATAGATTTTTACCACAGTGGCAATTGGCTGCTCTTCTTCATAAACGGCATAATCATACTCTTTGTAGTATGGATGATAATAGAAGTCATCAGGATTGTGAAGAAATCGTAAACAAGTGCGTAATCAGGTTCATTTGTTATTTCAAAACAAAAAGGATTTTTAAAATTACGTAGGCGTTATTTCAACTGTTGAAATTAGTGCTTGACTTATTTCAAAATGCGTATAAAATATGAAATAGTATGAGAACAGGAACTTATATTGAACAGCGCCAAGGGTATAAGGCATTTATACCCAAGCCTTTACCTCCAAGGCCACCAATCGATATGGATACAGAATTGATTGATCTATTGTCGAAGGCTGACAGAGCTATTGGAAGACTTGATGGAATAACTGTTACATTGCCAAACCCAGACCTGTTTGTCTCTATGTATGTGCGTAAAGAGGCTGTAATTAGTTCTCAGATAGAAGGAACACAAAGCTCATTTATGGACTTATTAGAATATGAAGCTGTTGGCAAAAAACGGGAATTTCCAAGTGACATTGGTGAAGTCATTAACTATATAGATGCAATGAATTATGGACTAGAGCGAATCAAAAGCCTGCCTCTTTCCCTGCGCCTCATCAGAGAAATACACTCAAGGCTTCTCAGCGGAGTACGAGGTGAAGAAAGAAGCCCGGGCAGATTTCGCACTACACAGAACTGGATTGGACCACCCGGGTGTGATCTTAAGACTGCAGAGTTTGTTCCTCCGCCTCACCATGAAATGACGAAAGCTCTGAGTGATTTTGAAAAATTCCTTCATAAAGAAACCTCAATGCCAGTGTTAGTTACCTGTGGGTTAGTCCATTGCCAGTTCGAAACTATCCATCCTTTTCTCGATGGTAACGGTCGTATTGGCAGATTGCTTATCACATTTTTACTCTGTCAGAAAGGAGTTTTATCCAAACCCCTTCTCTATTTGAGCCATCATTTCAAACAAAATCGGCGACAATATTATGATAGTCTTATGGCAGTAAGAAATGAAGGCGATTGGGAAGGATGGCTAAAGTTTTTTTTGAGAGGCACTTGGCAGGTTTCAAGGGAAGCGATTGAAACATCGCGATCTATTATATCACTCGAATCCGAACATAGCCGTCTAATTCAACAGAAGATGCGTATAAGAAAAGCCAATGACCTTCTGACATTGCTTTTTAGATATCCAATCATTTCTGTAGTCGAAGTTAAGAATGCATTAGGTGTTGCTTTCGGAACAGCAAACAGTTTGACTCGACAATTCGTTAAGTTAGGCATCTTGAAAGAAATCACAGGGCACGAGCGTAATCGGAGATTTGCTTACACACAGTATTTAGATTTACTACGCGCTGGAACAGATGCTGTATCTGCTGAGGTCGGACCGTGAAGCTTAGTTTGTGTTCAAAAGCTACTGAGAGAATTTCGGATACTACTTTGCTGGAGATTGTATTCCTGCAAAATCTGCTGAAAGCGCAGAAAACTCGCAGAGTGCGCAGATTTATTCATCCGCGGTCTCTGCGTTCCAAATTGGAGGCAGCATGAAAAGAGATTTTGTTTCGATCTTTGATTTGAACAAAGAAGAGATTTATGAGATATTCGATATCACAAAAAAACTGAAAGAATCACAGAAAAAAGGTGTCGCACATAAGATACTGAACGACAAAACACTGGCGATGATCTTTGAAAAACCATCATTGCGCACAAGAGTGACCTTTGAAACGGGCATGACCCAATTGGGCGGACACGCGATATATCTGGCACCAAGTGATATACAGCTCGGAACACGCGAAACCGTGCCTGATGCGGCAAAGAATCTATCACGGTGGGTCGACATTATCATGGCACGCGTATTTGTTCATAAAACGGTTGAAGACTTAGCGAAAAGCGCCACAATTTCGGTAATTAATGGCTTAAGCGACCTAGAACATCCATGCCAGATTATGTGTGATCTATTCACCGTAATCGAGAAAAAAAATAGCATCAGCGACATCACGATCGCCTATATTGGCGATGGTAATAATGTCTGCAATTCTTTTGTCGCTGCCTCTTGTCTGCTCGGCTTTACGCTAAATATCGCAACGCCTAAAGGGTATGAACCGCACAAGGATTACCTGGCAAAAAATAATAGTATAGACCTGACAAATGAACCTAAAAAGGCTGTACAATATGCAGACATTATCTACACTGATGTCTGGACATCCATGGGCCAGGAAAAGGAGGCGAAAAAAAGAAAGAAGGTATTCCAACCATTTCAAGTGAACAGTGAATTACTGAAGTTTGCTGCGCGAGATTATCTAATTATGCACTGTCTTCCAGCCCATCGTGGCGAAGAGATCACTGATGAAATAATCGACAGTACTCGTTCAATTGTCTTTGATCAGGCAGAAAATCGACTGCATGTCCAGAAAGCGATCATGGTCTGGCTGCTTCAGAAAAATGGTTAGTCCAAGATCGGTAAATCTGGTAAGAGATTTTGTATTCCCTTATTCAGCATTTAGGTGTTTAAACATTTTGGCATTTTCATAGTTTCCTATGGCATCTAACCAAATTATCTGTCTTACAATATTTGCGGTTGTTTACGTAGCAATAATCACCTTCCATAGCTATAAATCTATTGTTGCCTGGGCAGGCGTAGGATTACTGGTGATTATCGGCGTTATGCCTGCTTTCAAACTTCTCTATTATATAAACTGGAACATTTTAGGGATATTTTGGGGCAGTCTTGTCGTCGCCGAGCTTTTCATATATTCCAAAATTCCTGCCTACATTGCCGAATCAATAATCGATAAATCAAAAAGCCTTGTTTGGGCAATTATTTGGCTATCTGCCTTCAGTGGAATTATTTCAGCATTTGTCGAAAATATCGCAACCGTTCTCATTGTTGCGCCTATTGCCTTTGAAGTATCACGTAAACTTAAGGTCTCGCCTGTTCCTTTTATTCTCGGTATTTGTTTATCATCAAATCTCCAAGGCACAGCTACCTTGGTCGGTGACCCGCCAAGCATGATTCTCGCCAGTGCCACCAGGATGACTTTCAATGATTTTTTCTTTTTTCAAGGCAGACCCGGCCTCTTTTTTACCGTCGAAGTTGCAGCAATCGTTTCTCTAATAATCATATATTTCGTCAACAGAAAACATAAAGAATCGATCAAAGTTGTAAGATCAGAAAAAATAGTCAGCCTTGTACCTGGCGCGCTTTTAATTCTGCTGATTGGTGGTCTTGCCATCGGTTCATTTATGCCGGGATTCATGGATTATTTAGGTGGCACGATCTGTGTTGTGATTGGCTTGGCAGGTATAATCTGGAGCCTTTTTTCAAATAAAATCAAAACCTTCCATATTATACGAGACACAGACTGGGAAACATTTTTCTTCCTCGCGGCAATATTTGCAATTGTCGGTTCATTAACTGAAACCGAAACTACTGCAGTGCTGGCTGAATCCGTGGGCAAACTGACATCAGGGAACCTCTTTGTGACCTATGGCCTGCTTGTCCTCTTTTCGGTATGTATCTCTGCATTCGTAGATAATGTACCGTATTTCGCTGCCATGGTTGGTGTTGTTTCCACCCTTTCTGCCACCCATGGATATCCTCTTTATCTGTTGCTCTTCGGAACAATTATCGGAACCACAGTTGGTGGAAACATAACACCAATTGGCGCAGCGGCAAATATCGTAGGAGTAGGTTTATTGAAAAAGCATGGTTATAAGATTAATTTCTTTGAATTCGCAAAAGTTGGCTTACCATTCACGCTTGCTGCAGTAGCAGCTGGAGCAGCATTCATCTGGATCTTTTGGCGCTAGGAGTCCAGCAGTCAAATGTTTGTGGTTTTGGGACAACGAGATCCGCATCATTTTAGATGGTTATCAGGGCAACAGGGTACCAGGTAGTAGGTACAGGGATAGCAGAAAATCAGTATCATAAATTTATCCTGA
>Ga0209427_10010703_pt1 | contig 10134 bp, 9 predicted proteins | sample DeeMarSWOR136_30_FD_187465 | JGI IMG/M metagenome (GOLD analysis project Ga0209427, IMG submission 187465) | Marine sediment microbial communities from White Oak River estuary, North Carolina - WOR-1-36_30 (SPAdes) (version 2) | ecosystem: Environmental > Aquatic > Marine > Intertidal zone >...
TGGAGGCGGAAGGCCTGGTATACGAGGTACGTCAGGAACTGACGACTCTGATCCATGAACTGCGTCCGATAGGGCTGAAGGACAGAGGGTTCGCCACGGCGCTACACGAGTACGCCATCGACTGGGCGCATCAAAGCGGTATAGAAATAGATGTACGAGCACAGGGCGAACGGACGCTGCCCCTCAAAGTTGAGCAGGCCCTGTTCCGCATCGTGCAAGAGGCACTGGCAAATGTCGCCCGGCACAGCCAGGCCCGCCATGCTGAGGTTCTGCTGGTCTTTGATGCAAGCTCGATTGCGCTCACCGTGTCCGACGATGGTCAGGGATTTGACACCAGCCAGGGGCAGGACGGCCTGGGATTGCGCTCGATGCGTGAACGGGCCGAGTCCCTGAAAGGAACCCTCACCGTCGAGAGCACGTTGGGCAGGGGGACACGAGTCTCGGTCAGCGTGCCGGCCGGTGGTTACAGGAGACCAACATGACGAATCCAATCACTGTTCTATTAGTTGATGACCATGAAGTGGTTCGTCAGGGTTTGCGCGCCTACCTCGATGCGCTCCCTGACTTTGCCGTGGTTGCCGAAGCCGAGTCAGGCGAAGCCGCTGTCCGTTTGGCTTCGGAACATATCCCCGATGTGATGTTGATGGATCTTGTCATGCCAGGGATGGACGGCGTGGAGGCGACTCGCCAGGTCAAGACCGCAAGCCCGCGCACGCAAATTGTCGTGCTGACGTCTTACCATGAAGACGAACATATCTTTCCCGCGCTGCGGGCTGGGGCAATCTCGTACATTCTCAAGGATATCAAGATGGACGAGCTCGCCGATGCGGTGCGCCAGGCCGCCCGGGGTGAAGCGACTCTGCACCCACGAGTGGCCGCGCGCGTCATCCAGGAGATCCACGGTGCAAAGCACGAGGAACTCAACCCTTTCACGGAACTGACTAACCGCGAGATAGAGGTGCTAAAGCTGATCGCCAACGGTCTGACCAACAGCGAGATTGCCGAGCGGTTGGTCATCAGCGGGAACACGGTCAAGGGGCACGTGAGCAATATTCTAAGCAAGTTGCACCTCGCCGACCGCACGCAAGCGGCTGTCTATGCCTGGCGACAGGGTATTGTCCGGCGTGGTTGATGCCCAGATCGTGAGGCGCCAAGTGCCACATAGCAGAACACACGAGGAGGTTTCGGAGCAATGAAAAAGTCGCATAGGATCGTCATACTCGTACTGGCCCTGATCCTGGCAGGCGCTTTGGTCGGAGGGTGCAGCGCTGCACAAACCACAGGACAGCCCACGGCTACGCCCGTGCCGCCCAGCGCTACACCGGTTCCATCTACAGAGACACCTGTCCCGCCCACGGCCACGCCGCTTCCGCCGACGGTAACAGCGGTGCCGCCGACGGATACGGCCGTGATGCCAACCGATACGCCGGTTCCGCCTACGGCTACGTCTGTGCCACCGACGGATACGCCACCTCCTACTGATACGCCTGTAGCGCCAACAGTCACGTCGGAAACTCCGGCAACCCCGCCTCCAGTGGGCGACATTGTGGCCAGCCTGGAAGGTCTGACCCTGGATGATTTCTTTGAGGAATCCTACAAGCAACTCAGGCTCAGAGACCCAGAAGGGCTTACCTACGATGGCCTAGTCGAAGAGTATGGCCTGAGGAATGACCAGCTTAACAACCTGTCCGATGCCTACATCCGCGAGACTCAAGAACTCGAAGCTGGCATTCTGGACTTGCTGCGAACCTACGACCGGACTGAGCTAACCCCAGAGCAGCAGGTGTCGTACGATGTCTACGAATGGTACCTGGATGACCTGGTCCGCGGCCACGAGTTCATGTATTACGACTACCCGGTCCATCATATTATTGGCAGTTACCACGATGAGTTGGTTCGATTGCTCACCGAAATTCACCCGCTGACGGACAAACAAGATGCTGAAGACTATGTTTCTCGTTTGTCCCAGGTAGACGATCAAGTTGAACAGTTGCTGGAAGGTCTCAAGCTGCGGGAAGAAGCTGGTGTGATCCCGCCCAAATTCATCGTCCGACTTACCCGGGAGGGTATGCGCCTTCTGGTGCGCGAGGCGACGTTCAACCCTCTATATACCTCGTTCGAAGGAAAAGTGAATGTGTTGGACGGTCTTGGCGTGGATGAAAAGCAGGCTTTGCTTGACACCGCCAAAGAGGAAATCGAGGTCAGCGTCCTTCCTGCTTTCCAGGCTTTGAGAGCTTATGTCGACTATTTGAGTACCATCGCCACCGACGATGCCGGGGTATGGAAATTCCCCAACGGTGATGCGTACTATGCCTACATCCTGCGCAATCAGACCTCGACCAACCTGACCCCAGAGAAAGTCCACGAACTGGGCCTGGCCGAGGTGGCTCGCATTCAGGCAGAGATGCGCCACATGTTCGACGAACTGGGCTACCCGAAAGATGCAGGTCTGGGTGAGTTGTTGGAACGCGCCATGACGGAAGCTGGCTATTATGACATCCAAACGCAGGCCGGAAAGGATCGGTTGATCGCTGCCTACGAAGCGATACTTGATAAAGTGGACGGACACCTGGACCTGGCCTTTGACATCCGTCCCAGCGCGGAAGTGGTCGTCATCGGCGGCCCCGTGGGCGGGTACTATGTGTCCGGCTCAAGAGATGGTTCGCGCCCTGGCGCTTTCCACGTTGGAACAAGTGGCTCTTGGTCGCCCAAATACTATATGAAGACAGTGTCCTATCATGAGGCCATCCCCGGCCACCATTTTCAGATCGCCGTTGCGCAGGAACTGGACCTGCCAACGTTCAGGAACGACGTTTTCTTTAATGGATATGGAGAAGGGTGGGCGCTGTACGCCGAACGGTTGGCCTGGGAGATGGGCCTGTATGATGACGATCCCTATGGCAACTTGGGACGATTAGAGCTTGAGCTGCTACGCGCCGTTCGTCTCGTGACAGATACCGGCATTCACGCCATGCATTGGACACGAGAGCAAGCCAACGCGTATATGGCGGAAGCTTTTGGCGCTCCGCCTGGTACATCTTTTTATGAGGTCGACCGTTATATCGTTCTGCCTGCTCAGGCGACGGGATACAAGATTGGCATGCTCAAGATACTGGAGCTGCGCCAGAAGGCAGTGGACCAGTTAGGCGACCAGTTTGACCTCAAAGCGTTTCATCGTGTGGTGCTGGGCAACGGCAGCATGCCGCTGGACATCCTGGAGCGAGTGGTGCAAGATTACATTCAGAGTTGACGGCAACTTTTTTGTGGATGTCATCTTGCAGTACATGTCCTCCAGCAGAGCCATCACCCAGCTCCCCAACAAGTGGATTGACAGAGCCAGCGAGGGAGATTTCAATCCAGAGGACACAACATGAAAACCCTTAGACATCTGAGTTTCATCCTGGTTATTGCGTCACTCGTGGCCTGTCAATCGAGTGCCCCAGCGATAACACCGAGCAGCAAAGCTCCCAGGACAGAGACTGAAGCGGTCACCACAGGCGTCGCAACTGATGAACCCCATTCTACGCCCATTCCATCCCATCAGTCTGAGACAGCTTGGGACGACCGCACAGTCTTTCGCCAAGGGCTGATTGACGCGGAACAGGAGGTGCTCGACCGCTTGCCGGGCGCGAGCCTGTACCACATCGACTTTCAAATTTCTAACGACCTTTTGCTTTTGGAAGGCCATGAAAAAGTTCGCTATACCAACCAGGAGGATGAACCACTCGACGAGGTCTACTTTCTTCTGTTTCCGAACATAACCGGTGGTGAAGCGACCGTGTCTGCGGTCAAGGTAAACGATCAGAGCGTGAAGCCTGTCTACGAATTCCTGGATAGTGCCCTCCGTGTGCCGCTGCCGGCAGCTCTGCAGCCTGGCCAAAAAGTGGATATCCAGATGGACTTTGAGGTAAAAGTGGCCCAGGAGATGGCCGGCAACTATGGTCTGTTCGGTTTTTTTGACGATGTGTTGGTCCTGGATGGGTTCTATCCGGTCATTCCGGTCTACGATGACGAAGGGTGGAACGTAAAAGTTCCACCTCCGTACGGGGACAAAACCTACTTTGACGCCAGCTTCTACCTGGTGCGCGTGACCGCGCCCGCTAGCTTGACGGTCGTCGCTTCAGGAATCAAAGTCGACCGCGAGCGTGAAGAGGATAACCAGGTTCTGACGTTCGCGGTTGGTCCTGCGCGCGATTTCTACCTCGCTGCGAGTGACAACTATGCCGTCGTTAGTAAGACAGTGGGAGAGACGACGGTCAACAGCTACGTCTTTCCAGAGCGGGTGGACGAGGCGGAGCTGACCTTGCAGTTTGCGGCAGGCGCGTTGAAAAGTTTCAACGAACGGTTTGGCGTCTATCCGTACACTGAATTCGACATCGTAAGCACGCCGATGCTGGCAAAGGGCATGGAGTACCCTGGCGTGGTGGCAATCTCCCTGGACCTCTATGACCCCGATGCAGAGGTTTCCGGATTGCCATCCCGTGTTCTGCTCGAAACGGTCGTCGCCCACGAGGCTGCCCATCAGTGGTTTTACAATGCCGTGGGGAACGATCAGGTGGATGAACCGTGGCTTGATGAGGCACTTGTTCAATATGCCACTGGGCTCTACTACGTCGACGTTCACGGCAAAGCTGCTGCGCAACAATATCGCAGTTCTTCGTGGGATTCTCTATGGGGCGAACTTGACTGGGCTGATATTCCCATCGGATTGCCCTCGGGAGCCTACGCGAACGACGTATACTACCCGACCATCTATGGCCGCGGTCCATTTTTCATCGTGGCCCTGGCAAAGGAGATGGGGCAAGAGCCATTCGATGAATTCCTGCGCGATTACTACGGATCTCACCAATGGGGGATTGGCACCGGAGCTGCGTTCAAGCAACTTGCCGAAGAACATTGCCGTTGCGACTTGACTGCTCTATTTGAGGAGTGGGTTTACGAGAAGTAAAGTCACGAGGAGGAACCAGATGAAAAAACTTGGTTGCCTAGTTTTGATCATGCTTTTGCTGTTGGGTTGCAGTGCCATACGGACGGCAGAACCGCCCACGGCACAACCGACCGTGCAGCCCATCGAGGCCAGCCCGGTCACGTCACAAAGGTCCGACACGCCGTCACCAGCCGACGCCCTGGTCGCCAAACTGGAAGGGCTGGACCTGGACGACTTTTTTGAGGTGTCTTTTCGGGAATTGATGCTGAGAGACCCGGAACTGGTCCTCGAGGAGGGGCTGGCTGAGGTTTACGGGATGGAAGGCGCGGAACTCACCGACATTTCCGACGCTTACATCCGCCAGACCCAGCAAATGCACGCCACCGTCCTGGAGATGCTGCGCAAGTACGACCGGGACCAACTCAACCCGGAGCAGCAAATCTCTTACGACGTTTACGAGTGGTACCTGGACGACCTGGTGCGCCAGCAGGAATTCATGTATCACGATTACCCGGCCACGTTCCTATTTGTGACCGCTGTCCACGAACGGTTGATTCAATTCTTCACCGACCTCCATCCGCTGGCGGACAAACAGGATGCCCAAGACTATGTTACCCGCCTGTCGCAGGTGGATGCCAAGTTCGAGCAACTGCTGGAGGGGCTCAAACTGCGTGAAGAGGCCGGAGTCGTCCCTCCGAAATTCGCGGTTCAATGGGCGTTGTACGGCATACGCAACCTGATGCGCTCCGGCGCGGCCGACACTCCCTTTTATGGTACCTTTGAGGACAAGGTAAACGGGTTAGAAGACGTCGGCGATGCGGAAAAGCAAGGGTTGCTAGAGTCTGCCGAAGAGGCTATCAACGAAGCGGTGCTCCCCGCTTTCCAGGCTCTGGCGGACTATTTGGAACACCAGGAATCCATAGCGCCGGACGACCATGGCGTGTGGCACCTCCCCAATGGGGAGGCATACTATGCCTACACGCTGGGTCACCACACTACCACCGACCTGACGGCCGACGAGATCCACGAACTGGGGCTGCAAGAGGTGGAACGCATCCACACCGAGATGCGCGCCATCCTGAACGAATTGGGCTACCCGGAGGGCGAAAGCCTGTCCGAGTCGTTTGACCGCGTGGCCCAGGACAGCGGACACGTTTCCGGGAACCGGGTGCTTGACACGTATGAGGCCCTCATCGAGCAAGCTGACCAAAACCTGGACGCAGTCTTTGACATACGCCCCGAGGCAAAAGTGATCGTCATCGGCGCTCCCGTGGGAGGCTTTTACGTACCCGGCTCGTTTGATGGCTCGCGTCCCGGTGCGTTTTACGCCGGTGTGAGCGGCGCTGGGGAGGCCCTGTATGGCATGCCAACTCTGGCCTATCACGAGGCCATCCCTGGACACCACTTCCAAATCGCCATCGCCCAGGAGTCGGACCTGCCGTCTTTTAGAAACGGGATCATCTTTACGGCTTATGCGGAGGGTTGGGCACTGTACGCCGAGCGGCTGGCCTGGGAGTTGGGCTGGTACGAGGATGACCCCTATGGCAACCTGGGGCGCTTGCAGGCCGAAGCCTTCCGCGCGGCCCGACTGGTCGTAGACACTGGCATTCACGCCAAAGGCTGGACGTTCGACCAGGCCCTTGAATACATGGTCGAGGCTGTGGGCTACGAGCCTGGCGACATCGTCAACCCGCAACATGAGGTCGGCCGCTATATCGTCTGGCCGGGGCAGTCTACCGCTTACAAGGTCGGCATGTTCAAGATCCTGGAACTGCGCCAGGGGGCGATGGACCAATTGGGCGACCAATTTGACCTCAAAGAGTTTCACAGCGTGGTGCTGGGCAACGGCAGTATGCCGCTCGAGATCTTGGAGCGGGTGGTGGATGACTACATTGAGAGAAAACTGAATCAGTGAGTATACCCGTAACACCTGGCGTCAGGCGGTCCGGCTACCCGGTGTGGTTTGCGTGACGGACAACAACCCTCATGACCGGTTATTTGCCCAGTCGTCCAACGAGGTACTAATGACGCAAAACCGTCTTGATTCACTGCTGCAGGCTGTAGGTGGGGCGAGTCAGGTCCTGATCTTGCCGCATAACGACCCCGACCCTGATGCCATCGCCAGTGCTGTGGCTCTACGCTACCTATTGGCTGAGAAGCTGGGCGTGGAAGGGTACATTGCTTACAGGGGCATCATTGGCCGGGCGGAGAACAAGGCGCTGGTGCGCTATCTGGACCACCCACTCCATCGCCTGGCCGGATCGGATCTGCGCCAGGCCGTGTCCATCGCCCTGGTCGATACTCAGCCTGGCGCCGGTAACAATCCTTTGTCGCCCAAGTCGTCTGTAGCCATCGTTCTCGACCACCACACCTGGCGCGAGGCGACCGCCGCTGTCCACTTTGCTGATGTCCGTCAGGAGTTGGGTGCGACCTCAACCATCCTGACGGAGTATCTCCAGGCTGCCGGCATCGAGCCAGACCCACCGTTGGCCACGGCCCTGTTTTACGGCATCAAGACTGATACGATGGGGCTGGGCCGGGGTGCCAGCCCGGCTGATGCAGCGGCCTACTTTTATCTTCAGCCCAGAGTTGACGTCGAGGCATTGGTCAAGATCGAGCGCGCGCAAGTTCCGGTCGAGTACTTTGTGCAATTGGCTGCGGCTCTGCAGGCAACGCGCGTTTTTGATGGTGTCGTCATCTCCTACATCGGCCCAATGAGCCATCCAGACATGACGGCTGAAATGGCCGATCTCTTACTGCGTTTGGAGGGAGCCCGGTGGGTCATCTGTATGGGTGTGCATAATGAGGAACTGATCCTGTCAGTGCGAACCCGAACCCGGCGGGGTGAGGCCGGAGGACTGGCGCAGAGAATCGTTGAGCATTGGGGCTCGGCCGGAGGACACGGCACGATGGCCGGGGGGCAGATTCCGCTGAAGGGTGAGAACCCGGAACAGATGGCTCGACAACTCGGCCAACGTGCGTTAGAGTATCTCAAGATTCCGGAGGCGGCAGGTAGACCTCTTATTTGACCTGTTTGCCAGGGCAAACTTGTCTGCCCTCGACGCTCATCCCTTGGATGGAGACGGAAGCCGTAGCTTCACCGGCTGATAGTGACATGAACTGGAGGGACATCCTATGTACGCTCTGTTGACCGCCGAAGATGCTGATGAAAGCGCCATTCTCTCAGTGGTGTTGCAGCGGGTTGGCCTGGCCGTAAACATGACCAAAGACCTGGATCTTGCTATAAACAAGTGGTCAGACCGCCCCGCCGACATCATCCTCCTGGCTGTGCATAACTTATCACCCCAGGATCAGGTGCGGCGCGTGCGTGCCGCGACCGAGGTTCCTCTGATCCTGGTAGTGAGTGGGGTCAGTGAAGACCTGCACTACGCACTGCTCAAGGCAGGAGCGGACCTGGTGGTGGCGCGTCCTTTTAGCGCCCGGCTGTTGATCGCCCAGGTGGACGCCTTGTTACGGCGGTCCGGCGGTGTGCCCCTCTTCAGCCTGCCTACTTTGGCCCTGTCTGGCCTGACGCTGGATCCGGCAACCAGGGCGGTTGAGGTCGAGGGTCGGCCGAGTCGAAGGCTCACCCATCTGGAGTTTCGCCTGCTCTACACACTGATGACCCACCGAGGTCAGGTTCTGCCCACCGAGGCCATTGTCGAGCGCGTCTGGGGTTACAGCGGCGAAGGCAGTCGGGAATTGGTGCGTGGACTGATCAGCCGTCTGCGCGCCAAGGTAGAACCAGATCCCCGTCAGCCGCACTACATCCTCACCGTGCCCGGCGTGGGTTACTCCTTCAGCCAGGAAGAGTAGGGCGTGGCAAAAATAACACGGAGGGGCTGCTTTTGGGATGGATTTCGTACCTTTCTTAGACGCTTTTCGCACACCTGTGGGTTATACTGGCGCCTAGAGTTTGCCAAAGCCGATCGCAAAACCCACCTCGAGAAGCAGAGAAAGGAGCTTTGTCCATGGCTACTGCAATGACTGTTGCACGCTGTCCCGATTGTAAGCAAGAGATCGAGCTGTGGCCGTTCCTGCAAATGGGTGAGGAGCTACTGTGTCCCTATTGCGAGACGGACCTGATAGTCATCAGCCTAGATCCCGTAGAACTTGATTGGGCCTATGCTCTACCCGCCGAAGATGACGAAGATTGGGACGATTGGGACGAGGAAGACGACGATCGCTGACGTCTTCCAAATCCCGAACTGTGACTTCTGTCAGACTGAGCACAAGGGGCTGTCCGATGCAGGTTAGGGCGGCCCCTGTTTGTTGCCTGTTGCTCGGACGCGCAACGGGCTTTAGGACCGAACAAGACCCCCGACCTTGCACGATACCCATGCCGGCAGCTCGTCCAGTCTCTGAAGAGGTGAGCTGTTGCAAAAATCTCACAGCCTTGCCCCTTCTCGAACTCTTTTCGTACCCTTTTTCCACGCGTTTTAGACGGTTCTGAGTTATACTGGTGGGAAAATGCATCAGGGGCGGCAGAAGCCGACCGGAGGAGCGAAAGGAGAGAAACGCAATGGCTGTGGCCAAGGCCCTGTGCCCGGGTTGCAGGCGAAAGATCGAGCTCGAACCACAAGTCGAAAGGGGCGAGTGGGTATCTTGCCCTTACTGCTGGGCTGATCTGGAGGTCATCAGTCTGAATCCCCCCGTGCTGGATTGGGCTTACGACGATGGGGCTGAAGTTGCAGGTTTGCCAAGGGTCTGGACCCTCCCGAAGGTGGGTCAGGTAGTGACCGGTCTTGGTAAAAAGCCGAATCGATCGCATCGAAGATACGATTCACTTGAAACTGGATACACTCGGCGTCAAAGCGCTGACCGGGAGAGCAACCAATAGACGTTGGCGGAGGCGTTAAGCCATCACAGAAATGATACGGGTTGGGCCGGTTTGCGACCCCTTTCGTATTGTTTTTGCACTCCTTCGCGACATGAACGGGTTACAATATGCCACAGTAGCTGACGAGCTACCGCGAGCAGCCATCGCATTCAACGATAACAGGGAGGATCAAATGGCGACTGCATATTGTCCAGAGTGCGAACAAAAGGTCAAGCTGGGGGCTGAGCCTGCGGAGGGCCAGAGAGTCACCTGCTTGAATTGCGGTACCATATTAGAGGTCATCAACCTGGAGCCGCTGGAACTTGACTGGGCCTATGTCGAACCCGCAGACGATGAACAGGACTGGGATTGGGACAAGGAATAGGAC
>Ga0209427_10010705_pt1 | contig 10133 bp, 11 predicted proteins | sample DeeMarSWOR136_30_FD_187465 | JGI IMG/M metagenome (GOLD analysis project Ga0209427, IMG submission 187465) | Marine sediment microbial communities from White Oak River estuary, North Carolina - WOR-1-36_30 (SPAdes) (version 2) | ecosystem: Environmental > Aquatic > Marine > Intertidal zone >...
AAGAACGTCTGGCCGCAGGTTTTTCGCCACTATCTGCTCCAATCATAGCACAATAACGAAACAACGTTGGGTTAGAGGTATTGGCATCTATACGTAACACGACATAATAAGAAGTATCCGAGTTCTTGTCACTGGCATCAAATATCAAATTCTCGATTATATGATAACCACCACCGCCAGTATATTTAACTAATCTGCGCGTACCATCAGACCCACTAGCCTTTATAGTTGCTGTAGCCGCATTACTAGTAATTGTACTATACCCTCTGATCAAAAATCCATAATCAGTAGTGAAGTTAGTTCCAGCTATAGTAGTGAGAGTAACGCCGTTTGTATTTAATGGCCAACTATGGGTAGCATCATTGCAAATATTGAGAATATCACCTTTAGAACCCAGTAATGTTAATGCAGCAGTAATGGTCTTTTTAGCCAATGCAAATGTGCTGCCATCTGCCGTATCAGTACCGTTTGCAGATACATAATATCTTGTCAACTATTTGCTCCGTTTGCTACGCTTTTTGCTTCGCTTGCTGCTACTACATTCTGGATAGCTATAACCAATAGCAGCAGCCTGCTCTGGATTTGTTACCTTAGCCCCACTACTGCTTTTTAGTGTTCCCCTATGATATTCACCCATCACTCGCGCTACTTTCACTTGGCATTTGCTTTTCTTCTTCTTACGTTTAGCCATCACTTTTCTCCGCTACGCACATGATATGCTCTTTATCCACTTTGGTAACACTATATACCCAATTGCTATAGGGAAGCATATATTCATCCACCATATCCCGATCAAAATCTACAGCATGTTCCGGTATAGTCTCTGGAGGCATCCCACCGTCCGGTACAGTAAACACGAATCGCCGCACGTTACTGGCATTCATCTTTTGCATAAGGCTATCAAACTTCTCACGCTCATAATGCTCGATCAATTCCGTAGCTACTACGGTATCATATCCATCCATTTCCACGTCAAATGCGTCTGCTACTTCTGCATCCAAATAACGTGTTTTTGCCATTGCTATGCCCGTAGAACTTATATCGTACCCCTTATATTTAACTTGCTTGGTGGCTGTCAATCTAGTTCCCAGTATGCCTGTCCCACATCCAAGTTCCACCACACTGGACCCATCGGGTATAGCATCCACCACGGCAGCAAACATTTCTGGATACCGTCGCTTCGATGAATTGATCCCCTCAGATGCATACATAGAGTTCCAGTAATCTGTAGATTGACGGTGGGTTTTGAATCCAGGAGCATCTTCTGGTAATGAATATATTTTATTGGTATACACATCTACGTGCCCGCAGAGCACACCGCCATGTCCATACACCGGCCATCCATATTCGTTAAGCAGTTTGCAAAACCGGATATCGTGGCCCCACATAATCTGTTGTTTATTCTCTGCTTCCTCGCTATACGGTACGCTACGTTCGTCGGCCCATACAGGCAATTCCTTGCCGCCATTATCAGCTTTCATGTGCTCGATCACATCGGCTACCGCCTCAAGTCGTGCCAACAAAAACCCTGCTCCTGCTCCAAAAATCGGCACAGGTTTGGCGCTTTCCCCAAAAGGCATTTCCCAATACGCTCCAGCCCCATGCTCTTTATACATCAATGGTTCCGGATTTTCCTCGCGTGTTACATACACGCCAGACACGGCACCAGCTTCCGGATGAAGTTCCATAAAGTTATAGAGGTTATACAAGCCCTTGGTGGGCGGCAACACATCATCATCCCAATAGAGTATGTATTTAGCCCCCAAATCAATGGCTTTCTTGGTCATAATCTGGCGGGCTTCAGCGCTCAGACGACCACCTTCCACAAGATACGACATGCTCACATTAAGAAGGGGAATCACGTTCATGTGCTGGAGCATGAAATGCACGGGAATCAGGTTGGGATGCCGCAAGGTTGGCGTGATGTATTTCTTGCCGCAATCCGGACATTCCAAGATTGATGCTTGGTGCTTATCGCCATTGGGGATGGCCACGATCACACGAGGTTTATCTGCGAGCTTGATTGACGCACGCCGATTTACGTGGAAACGCGGTTCACCGTCCAATACGACTTCATTGGTCAAATTTTCTAGTTCACGAACTTCGCTCATACCGTACTTTCCTCCCTTTGCTTACGTTGTGGAAGCAGGGCAGCGCACCACCCTGCCTCCACTTATTATACTGCCTATCAGTCTAAGATTGTAGCTTCACCGCCTGCACCGGCTGCTGTCGGAGAATGGGCAGTATTAACAATCACACCACGGGAATTTGCATCCCATGATGTAGTTGACTCTAAATCAGTAGTATAAAAACTGCCCCAAAGAATAATTTTACCTTGCGACATTGCTGGAATACTAAAAATTGCTGTCTGAGGTACAGTTCTATTGACAGAATCAGAATGAAAAATACAGTTCTTAAAAATCTGCCATCTATCTATACCAGTAGAATCTTCAATAGTTACATGCACATAACCGGCATTAGAAATATACCGCTGAATCAAGCAATCCTCAAACCAGTTACGAGATGCTGCACCATCAAAATGAATCTCGCCTTTAGACAAATTAGCTGCTGCAATAGTGTCTAGGCCAATAACACAGTTTTTAAATAGATTCTCGGAACCGCCATTCAGTTTGATTGATGCTCCATTAGCCCCAACCATTGATGTATGTCCCATACCACCGATATGGCAATTTTCAAACACATTACGATTTCCGCTAATCAAAATGGCTGGACCAGTTGATGTAGCATCATCAATATCGCCATGAAAAAAATGCAAATTATAAAATTTACATCCAGTTGCCGTTACGTTCAACAAACTGGTAATTCCAGTAGCTGAAAGCGAATTACCTATTCTCTGCCGCTGCGCTACTCTACTATCTGCGCCAAGACCTATTAAATGCGTATTATTTTTACTCCAAGTAAGCGTGCTACTTAATGTAGCGGTAGTATCTGCTACAGAGCTACCGGCAGCTTGAAGAACAATAATATCGTTTTGACCTGCTGTACATAACTCAAAAGCAGCAGGTAGTGTAGCTAAGGGGCCATCACGTCTACTAGCACCTCGTACATCAGTTGATACGGGATTTTTGCCTGTATTGTTATCACTGCCTGTACGTGGGTTGACGTAATACACATTACCTTGCGTTAACATATTACCGCCCAAAAACAGATTTGCCTGGACGATATCAAAATTTGTTACACCCATCTCTATCTTTACCTTTCTTCCCTACCAATCTATGCGCCGAAACGTCCTCCGTTGAAGGTGCAACGGGTCTAAATGGTAGGTGTGGTGGGGTAGCCTGAGCCACCCCACCGAGTTAAATCAACTATGCACCCTGACTACCGATAATCCCTCGCCAGTCAGCCGCACCGTGCGAAAAAGCGAACGTCATCTTGGTCTTGAAGTTGTCCGTATCGAAATCAATTGTATGATCCGACATGGGCTGGTGTCTCCAATAGAAAATCAGACGATGCAAATTAGGATTGCACATCAAAAACCATGCATCTGCATCCGTCAGATATTTGGAAACAATCACGTTCAAGCCAAGCTGATTCAAAGCGTTGGACGCATTATTTGCTGTATCACTACGAAGCTGGCTTTTAAGCAACTCGTGCGTTACCCACCGAAGTTCCGGGGGAATCAGCAAAATGCTTGCGTCTGCATCAACGATCAAATTACGCTCGTCACGCATGTCTGCAAACAAATTGAGTGCATCTTCAAGCGTGCTCTGGGAAATATCGCCAGTCACAAGGTTATCCGCCAAACCGCCACCAATCAGGATATGATCGGTGTCGCACAAGTACAACCCGTCTGGCGTAGTAATTGTGTCAAATGCTCCATTAAAATCGGAAAAAGCCTCCGTTTCGATGGAACTACGTGCCGACCGTCCAAGGGCTGGCGCCGCATCACTGATGATATTGTCCAGGTCATCCTCATTCACGAAATATGTATGCTGATAACCCAGCCCATACCGCTTGTGTGTAAATCTGGTGTCGTATGCCTGCATTAACGCATCATACGTTACGGCCTGACCTTCAGGCATTTCACTGAAAAGCCCAAAGCCCGTCACACCAGTAATTTCCTCATAACCCCGGTCACTGGTCCGCATGTTGAAAACTTGCGAATAGGTGGGAGCCGGAGCGTCATAATTTTCCCACAAAATCTCGTCGATATATGCTAGCCTGCTCTCAAATAGGTCAGTGTACTGAGCACGCTGCATAAGTGTTCCTGCTGATGCCATGTTCTATACACCTTCCTTTACGAGCCTGGAGGATCCCAGACAGACGCCGCTGCGATTCCTGCGGTGGCCATACCATACGCATGATAAGGCGGCACGAATCGACAAATATATCGACTATAAGTTAAGTTATCGGTATGCCCAATTGTTTTTACTGGCCTTACAACTTGAACACATACTGCCGTGCTTGCACTAATATCAGTCAACGCAGCAGATACGCTTAGTGAACCTTTTGACTGCAATGTGGTAGCATTACCCGTTTTCAGATTTGAAATCGGGAACATATATCCTGCCCACGAAGTAGCATTGGTTAATTTAGCATTTGCCTGCATCTCAAACAGCACATTGGGGTCGTCATAAACATATAGTTTAATGGCATCCCCACTGGCAGTAGAGCTTATAGATTTGTAATGAGCCGCTATACCGATCAATTCTCCCCGCAGGATACGAGTTGTACTGGGAGTATACATTAAACCGCTAGCACTTTTACATACAAGCATGCCTTGGTAAAATGTCTGATTAGTCCCAGCATTATACTCGTTCACTTGGGGGTAATTGCCATTGGCATTCGCAATGGGGACACACCCCAAAGGAATGTTAGCTTCAGTGGTCATTTACCTTACTCCATTATCTATTTACCATCTTCCATTTTACTGTAGGTATGCACTGGCACCCTAGTTTTAATGGCAATGGTATCTTGGCCAGAAATCTTTTTGCGCCGACGCTTATCCTCGGCCCGAACTGCTTCACGCCGTTGCTCGAACCACTCTTTACGTAGTCTGCATAGAATCACATCACCACGCCGCACCAAATTGTCGGTGTGGTCCGGTCCCTGCATACGTACTGGAGTATCGGCTATACCATACTCCTTGAGTTTTTCGCCATGCTGGCCCGTGTATTTGTCTCCCCATTCCAAGGGGATCCAGCCACGCCAGCCTCGTGCCCGATTACGCACGGTTTCGTTGCACCACCGGAGCACTTGACCATGAGAATATTCATCGTCCGGAGGAATTTCCCCCGTGATCCGAAAAGGACTCTGGCTTGTATACGGATCACTAATTACAGTTGCTTCACACTCGGTTGATTCGACATTCTTTTCATCGTCCATTACGACTTCTCCTTAACTGGCTTTCGATTCAAGTAGCCTTTATATTCTTCTGCACGTTTACGAATAGCTTTTGTGTCGAAATCCTTGCCCTCCGGCATAGCCATCTTAAGTCTCGATGCTATGTATCTGGACCTTTCTTCCGACATGCTAGGTTCTACTTCATTGTCCTTGGGTGCAGGTTTGCCTTTGCCGGATGCTGGCGGCCTGGGAGCTTTGCGTTGCGTAGATGATGCATGCATAGCAAAGCCACCTTCAATCGCCACATCGTTGGCTGCATCCAAAATTGCACGAGGATTGCGCAAATATTCCTTACCAAGCTCATTGAGCCGCATGTTAACTTTTTGATGGAATTCGGAACTTTCATCCTTTAACGCCGGATAGCGACTGACGGCTAGTTGATTCCACTTTTGCCGTTCAAATTCCGCCGATTGCTCCATCTTGATTTTGCTAACCTGCTGCTGAATGTATTCCTGGTTTTCGCGCTGAATCAGATACCTATCGTACTCCGGCAGCATTTTTTCATCTACTTGCGACCGATAATTACGTAACTGATCGACGCTCCAATCATCGAGTGTTGCGCCCTGTTGTGACGGCTGCTGCGTCTGCTGGATCGAGGAAATCATCTGCTGCGACATGTTATCTAGTCGGGTAGTAATATCTCGTTCGAGCTTCTGCATCTTGCGGTCAAACTCACGCTGAAGATTCTGTACTGGACGATCATCGCCCACATCCTTATCCTTGCCATCAGTTTTTTCGCCAGATGCCTCGTCAGGCTTAGGTTCAGATTCGGACGGACTGGGATCATCCAATTCCAATTCAGATTCCTGCGGTGGCGAATCCGCCGGAGCATTCACGCCATCTAGTTGTTTACTTAATTCGTTCATATTTTCTCCGTTCCAGATAACGCACTGGTGCTGCGAATCCGGATAAAATACGTATCCCTACTTACACTATACCTTTTACTTTTTTACGTCCACGGGACGATCTATTGTATTTTGCTATATCTTCTTGCGGTTTTTGTGCTTCCTGCGCTTTTCTCGTAGCTTCTTCCTCTACAAATTGTTTGTATTCTGGACTCCCATAACCTTCACGAAGTCTGTAACCGCCCCTTACGAGCCCGCGTATAACATTTAATCTTTTTCGTTGCTTTAGCATAGCTTTACTACGCGTTCTAGCCATTTTTAACCAACTCTCCTATCAAATCATTGATTGCATTACGATATCCCGCCGCATAACGAATTTCCGGGAAATCGCCTGTCGTAACCTTGGTCAATAACGATTCATCTGCACGTTTTTGCCATTCATGTAGCGATTCTATAAATACCCTCCAGTCTATATGTTCCTTAAGTTGTCCACTTTTTATCGCCATTACTGAATACCTCCCTCAAGTGCTTCGAGATCCGAACCACCGGCCAACGTCATGCCTGTTGGTATATTGTTGGCTGTACCTGCTCCCTGAACAGCGCCTCCCTGCATTTGCTGAAGTGCCGCAAAACGAGCATGTCCCGCATAATGCGCCGCAATCAAGGCCGCCCCCCAAGTGTCAATCATTTCATTGAATTCCTTGCCCATCTTAAATTTGGTTATGACTTGCATGTGTTCCATGTGATTATCCAGGGGCAACGGCTCAACCATGTGTCCATCCAAAAGCATGCGTATCTCGCTCATTTGATCGTATGGAGGATGCGTACCGCCTTCGCCTGGAAGTCTTGGTAAAAGCTCATCCACGTTAGCACCCTCGCTCCAGTACTGTAAAAAGTTGGCTATGACATTCTTTCTGGCCTGCATATCCTGCATATACAGGGGATCGGAAAGAAGTGTCGATGTACGCACCTGTGCAATAGTCCGCATGACTTCGCGGTTAGTGTTAACACTGTTACCCTTGAACGCAAACCGATAGCGGCCACGCAATTCCTTGTTCGTGATTTTGCGTGGATTTATTTCGCCTGTCACGTAGTATTCTTTTTCATCTGGCGCAAAAGCAGAATACAATGCATAAATCTGGTGAATGAGTTCCTGCCAACCTTCCTTCTGTGCGGCTCGGATAACTGCATCGACTTTGATGCCAGCCTCGCTAAGAAGCGCCAATGTGCCCCGCGCTGTCCTTGGTGCATTACGCACTTGACTGGAACCTGCCGCCTGCGGACTTACCGTAAGACGATCCGCAAACATGAGCATTGAATCCAGGGCGCTCAAGTTGGCCAATGGTTCCTGGGAAAATTTCGGGAACATTACGCCATTGATATCCCCGATTGGGTACATTTGGCCTGGTTCTAGACCGTTAATAGGCTGCGAATCAGTTGTAAATGCCGTCGGATTATAAAACCCGAAAGGATTGTTGATGATTTCCTGGACATCATTAACCAAATTCACGATACAGTTGGATTCTACGTTGATAGGAGCCAGCAAATCGCCAAGCGATACTGCATAAAAGCGATTGCTGATAGGTATATACTTCAAAACCGCAAATGGCCGTCTTCCATGCGGAAAACGCTCCTCCAAATACTCGGATTTCACGATTTTTTTAAGCCCATAAGGTATATGGTAGATAACTTCGGAAAAAATGCCATCATCCATCAAATCATCGCGCGTATATACCTCCAAAATGAGATATTTGCCATTATGATAAGGACGTATTTCCGGCACAGGCTCCGCATTTTCGCCGGTTTCACCTATGGCTTTGTCTTTTTGGCTTTTGAGGCCTTTATTGTCCGGGATTTCCTCGGTTTTTTCGGCTGATCCCCCGCCTTTTTTAAGTGTTGCCGCTTCTTCTTCGCTGATTTCCCAATCTTCGTACTTGATTTTTTGCTGAATTTCTGCGTAATTGAGGTAATAAAGCCTAGTGATGCGCGGAGCAGTTTGAATATCGTCGGTTCTGTAGGGTACCACGAAGTCTTCATACTCGATTGCCTCTACTTCTACGTTATCTTTGTCCAAAACTTCCCGGTAAACATATACCTGGATCTCATCCACATAATCACTGGGATGAAACTCTACGCGCACATCCTCGTACTTGCGCCTATCTTCCACAAAATCCACCAAAAATGCACGCCCAGTTAACTTTTCCTGAACCGTGGTTAGGACTTCATCTTCGATTTCCACTCCGCCATCATCTTTTACCGTTAATGCACTGGGAAAAATTTCAAATATGATTTCCCCGATGGTCTTCTCACGCGGTTCCGGCACGATAGCGCCCATGACATCTGTTTCACCGGCATACAGTATTGTCTTGATTGCATGAATTTGTACCGTACGCTTGAATACTTGATTATACCACGGCATTACAATGCTTACGCCATCTACATACCTGTTACGCATCCACATTTCCGTAGTTGCATAAAAATTCGGCACATCAGTTTCTACGGCCCAATTGATGTAACGTTGGACGTTGTCCACTTCATCAACATTGTACTCGCCGCCTACACGCTCGACATGGATATGGGGATCGGCATTCCAAAACGCATTCATTTCCTTCGGAACCATCATCTCCACTTTTTCAGTCAGCACCGGCAAATGTATATCACTTTGGCCTTCGTACCTGAGTTGGCGCATGGAAATGCCGTTATAGATATTGCGGATTATTTCGCGCCGCTTGAGATGAGGGTAACGATCCCGGATATCGCTTTCTACGAGTAAGGTTAATTCCTTGCCCTTCGTTTCGCGCTCATCGTTACTTAATTGTATTGTAGTTGGCATAATGTATGTACCTAATCTGTTATCAAAACTTCCACGGATACAGTCGTTGAAGCATCGTTAAACAAATACACATGTGTAAACGATCCTACAAACCCCAGTACCTTGGCTGTCCACATGTCGGCTGTAGTTGCCGTAACAAGGCTTATCTTGATTGCTGTTTCCGCCGCAACAAGCAAATGTTGCCCCGTGCTTACACCGCCCATGTTTACTTCCTCTGCACCAGCCATGTTGGACGCTAGCACAAGCCTGTCTGCCGAATGTTCCGTATATGTTTCATCGTCCGGATTGGCTGTATCGAATCGTTGATTATAAAGCACGTTGTCATTTCGTGTAAGTTCAATCCTAAATAATTCAGATACCCTTAGTACGTCAGTCACCGTATTCCTCCATAAACCCCTAATCCGCGAGCGTATTTTGGAACACGCTTAGTACGATCACCGGGGCCACGTAATCCTCGCATGTTATCATCGCCAGCACGCTCATTGCGTCGTTTATCGAATGCATGGCCACGCAGCATGTAATAATTTACGCCCAACTGGAAAATGTATCTAATGCAACTAATGAAATCGTCATGCACCTTCCTGTAGTCTTGCTTCTCCCCTTTGAGATCACGCTGCTTACCGCTGGACCAATCATCGTAGCAAAAATTCAAGAAATCATTTTTCACATGGCGGCAATTGTTGAACACCATGAGTTGCGGTTCTCCCCACTCGTATTTACCGAGACTCAAGGCATCGTGAATCGCATCAAATCCGGCATCGGCATTTTGCTTGGGCGCAATCTGTACCGGCATACCTTCTACCGCAAATCGCCGCCAAACACTATCACCGCTGGTACGTTCATTTTGCCGCGAAGAACTATCTATGACGCGAAGCGTTACGTCTTCCTTGCGCTCCAATTCCCGTATACGTTCCACGCAATCAGCCACGGTTTTGACCATAGGATCAAAAAGATCCCGGTACACGTATATTTGATTATCGGGCGATATGGCTGCCCACATCACTGCGATGGGTTTCCGTGGATGGGGATCAATTACACATACACGCGGCCATTTGAGCGGCAATTCAAAGGGATCTATCCAGTACGGCGGT
>Ga0209427_10010706_pt1 | contig 10132 bp, 9 predicted proteins | sample DeeMarSWOR136_30_FD_187465 | JGI IMG/M metagenome (GOLD analysis project Ga0209427, IMG submission 187465) | Marine sediment microbial communities from White Oak River estuary, North Carolina - WOR-1-36_30 (SPAdes) (version 2) | ecosystem: Environmental > Aquatic > Marine > Intertidal zone >...
TGTCGTCAAGCGCGTATTGTATGCTCTCCCCCGGTACTAGGAGCCTGTTAACCTCGAACCGGGCCGACTCGGGCACCACCACGCTGTACTTGGTGTAGCCTCCCTCGGCCTTTAGCGTGCAGACGGTGCCGGTGCCGAAGTCCGGGTGCTCCTTCAGCCTTAGCTTGTCCAGGTTGGCAATGATCTTCGCCGCATCCTCTACGGCGTTTACACCGAGGTGGGGCCTGAACCCGTGGGCCGCCCTCCCCTTCACCTTGACGTTGTAGAGAATCTTGCCTGTGAGCCCCAGCGGGATGGGCTTGGTCTCGTCTCCGCAGTAGCTGTAGGTGAGCACGACACCGTTGAGGCTCCTCCACCTGGGCTCATCCATCATGGCCCAGGCGCCGATGTCCGTGGCCTCCTGGTCGACGACGCCGCTGAAGCTCAACTCGCCCCTGAATTCGATGCCGCTGTCGGCTATCGCCTTGAACATGTTCAAGCTGCAGGCGATGCCCGTCTTCATGTCGCAGGCGCCACGTCCGTAGAGCTTACCGTCCCTGATAACCGCCATAAATGGGTCGGTGTCCCAGTCGTCCCCCGCTGGGACCGTGTCCGTGTGGGCATTGTAGTTAAGGCGTCTCCCCGGCCCGCTGCCTTTCATCACGCCGTAAACGTTGGGTCTCCCGTCAGTGACATACTGGAGCTCCGTCTCCATCCCGTAGCTCTCTAGCTTCTCCTGGACGTAGTGGGCGAGCGCCTCCTCGTCCCCCGTCACAGAGGGGATCGCTATCATCTCCTCGGACAGCCTCACAGTGTAGCCGTCGTCTAGGCGCTTGAGGACGTCGTCTATCATAACGAAGAGAATATCGGAGTGAGGGCTTTAACTTGATTGGTCGACACTAGCCCCCGAGGAACCTGTCGACCATCAGTGCGTAGACCTTGCTCACAGGCGGCAGCGAGTCCAGCAGGGTGTACTCGTTCTTCTGGTGCGCCCCGCCGTCGAATGGTCCATAATGAATGCAAGGGATGCCGCCCTCTCCCATGAAGGTGTTGGCGTCGGTTATGCTGCTGCTGTACTCGAATACAGGCTTCACACCCAACACCTCTTTGTACGACTCCTCGAAGACCCTGACTAGCGGCTCGTCCCTATCGATCTCGTATGAGGCGTAGTACGGCGGCTTGATCTCCACATCGACCTCGGCATCCAGCCCCAGGGACTCCACGAGCTCCTCCATGTCCCTGATCACGGACCCCTTCGTCTCACCGGGCACGGTGAGCCTGTTGACCTCGAACCTGCAGTAAGCCGGCACCACAACGCTGTACCTCTCGTAGCCTCCCTCTATCTTCAGCGTAGAGTAGTTGCCCCTGAACCGTGGGTGCCTCTGTATGCGGAGCTTGTCCAAGTTGGCGAGGATGACGCCCGCCTGCTCCACGGCGTTAACACCGTCCTCGGGGTGGAACCCGTGCGCCGCCCTACCTCTGACGTGGATGTTGTAGAGTATCTTACCCGTGATGCCCAGGGCCGTGGGCTTACGCTCGTCAGCCGTCTGGGGCTCAGCTAGCACGATGGCGTCAACTTTTCCGTAGTCTGTCTTTAGCATCGCCTTGGCTCCCTCGCCGTAAGCCTCCTCGTCGATGACGCCGCTGAAGCTGATCTCCCCAGGGAACTCGTGCCCGGACTCGACGACGGCGCGTATCGTGTTGAGTATGCAAGCTATACCGCCCTTCATGTCGTTGGAGCCTAGGCCGATAATCCTGTTCCCCTCCACCATCGGCTCGAAAGGGTCCGTGTCCCAGCCGTCGACCACCGGGACCGTGTCCATGTGCCCGTTGAAGTTCATCCTCTTTCCCGGCCTCGACCCCGCCAGCCTCGCGTACACGTTGGGCCTCCCAGGCTGCGCCTCGTGTAGCTCCGTCTCTAGCCCCAGCGAGTCCAGCTCGTCCTGGAGGTAGTGGGCTAGCTCCTTCTCGTCACCCACCACCGAGGGTATCCTTATCATTTCTTTGAGCTTCTCGACGGTGTAGCGGTCGTCGAGCTCCTTGAGGACGTCTTCGATCATTGCAGACAAACAGAGATGGGGCGGTAATCTATATGATTTCCCATCGCCGAGCCCACCGAGTTGAACAGCCGTTCATATCATGGTTTTATTAACCCATCTAGTTCACGCTTCTATGAAGGTAAAAGTGGAAGGAAAATGGGTAAAGTAATTCGAGTAGATATGGAGAAACTCACAGCCAAAACCGAGAACCTACCAGACAAGTACAAGAACAGGGGCGGGAGATGGCTCACAGATAGTTACGTATGCGACGAAGTTGACCCCAACTGTCATCCTCTTGGACCCAACAACAAGCTCGTCTTCGCGCCAGGCATGGTTACGGGGACGAAGGCGCCGAGCTCTGGCAGGATATCCGTCGGAGCGAAGTCGCCTCTCACAGGGGGCATCAAGGAGGCGAACGCGGGCACGCCCTTCGCAGAGCAGCTGGTACTGCTGGGTTACAGCGCCATCGTGGTCGAGGGGGTACCCAAGGAGAAGGGCAAGTACTGGCAACTGGAGATCGATAAGAAAGGCGTCAATCTCAACGAGGCGAAGACCGGAATAGGCGACGTGCTCTCCAAGGCATACGGGGAGCTCTTCAAGAAACACGGCAAGCACGTAGGCATCGCTTCCATCGGCTCAGCCGGGGAACAGCAGCTCGCTGCCGCGGGTGTCTGCTTTAACGACATAGACGGCAGGGCGACGAGGTACGCCGGAAGAGGCGGCCTCGGCGCCGTCATGGGCAGCAAAGGCCTCAAGTACATAATCGTGGACGACAAGGGCGCCAAGGAGGTCGAGATCAAGGACAAGAACCTGTTCAACAAGGGGAGGCAGAAGCTGGCCAAGGCTCTGACCACCCACGACATCACCAAGAAGGGAGGCACCCTCAACTCCTACGGCACCGCGGCCCTCATCAACGTCATGAACGAGGCAGGCGGCCTGCCCACTCGGAACTTCCGTGAGGGACGATTCGAGGGAGCCGAAAAGGTCTCAGGTGAGGCCATCAAGGAGGCATGCGAGAAACGTGGAGGAGCGGGAATGACCGGCCACCCGTGCCACGCGTCCTGCATCATCCAGTGCAGCAACGTCTACCCCTACGAGGACGGCACGGAGCACGTGAGCTGCATCGAGTACGAGTCTGACTGGGCGTTCGGCCCCAACTGCGGCATCGACAACCTGGATCATGTAGCCGAGCTTGTGCGCCTCAGCAACGAGTACGGGCTCGACACCATCGAGATGGGCGGAACTATAGCAGTCGCCATGGACGGAGGCTTAGCCGAGTTCGGTGACGGGGAGAAGGCCATCGAGATGATGAAGGAGATCCACAAAGGCTCGCCTCTGGGCAAGATACTCGCGTCCGGCGCGGTCACCACCGGGAAGACCCTAGGGGTGACGAGGGTCCCTGCGTGTAAGGGCCAGAACATGCCGGCATACGAGCCACGGGCCGTCAAGGGCATCGGCTACGTGTACGCCACCAGCACCATGGGCGCTGACCATACGTCGGGCTACACAATCGCACCGGAGATCCTCAGCGTGGGCGGTTCAGCCGATCCCCTAGACACCGACAAGTCGGCGCTGGCCCGCGGATTCATGGACACCACCGCGTTCATCGACTCCACCGGGTACTGCCTCTTCATCGCCTTCGCCATACTGGACATCCAGGAGGGATTCGACGGCATGGTGGAGAGCGTCAACGGCGTCCTGGGCACCAGCTGGACGGGCGACGACGTGGCGAGGATAGGCAAGGAGATCACCGAGATGGAGAGGGCTTTCAACAAGGCCGCCGGCTTCACGAAGCACGACGACAGGATGCCCGAGTTCATGAAGCTTGAGAAGCTGCCGCCCCACAACGAGGTCTGGAACGTACCCGACAGCGAGCTAGACAAAGTCTTCAAGTAAACCGACCCCCTTTTTTATATGATGAAACTTGAGATCCACCTCTACGGCAGGCTCAGAAGGTTCACGGACAATCCAGCCCCCGGGAAGCCCTCTATAATAAACATCGACGTGCCCGGCGGCACGACCATCAGGGGAGCCCTAGAGAAGGCGGGCGTCTCCACGGAAGAGGTGGGCACCAACATCTTCCTCAATGGAAAGTATTCGTCGCTGGACAGAGCCATAGACGAGGGGGGCAGGCTGGGCGTTTTCCCTAACGACATGAACCTTCTCTACAAGTGGCACTTCACCAAGGAGTGACACCGATGGCTATACTGGTGAAGGTCTACGCGACGCTGAGAAAGTACACAGATGGTGAAGGCACGATCCACATGGACCAAGCTGAGACCGTTAAAGACGTCCTTGAGAAGCTTGGCGTCCACGAGAAGGACGTGAAGAACATCATAGTAAACGGGCGTAGAAGAGACCTCGACCATCGAGTCGCCGACGGAGACAGGGTGGCGCTTTTCCCTCCCATCGCCGGCGGCTAACTCAGCGTCTTGAGCTGAGAGCTGTACATGTCCATGATCTCCTGTACCGTGGTGGCCTCCTCAGCCGACTTATCTTCCCTCCACCGGGTGAACCGGGGGAACCTGATGGCCAGCCCGGAGCCTTCCCTTATCTCGTCGAAAGCTACCGTGTGCAACGGGCTCAACGTGATCTCGTCGCCGAGTACCTCCATGACGACGACGGGCTCAAACCATACCTCGGCGTCCATCAGCGACTTGACGCGCGCATGCCTGTGATTAAACCTGTGTGATTCTAGCATTCCCGGGATCTGCTCTAGGTTTTCGTCTGTGAATCCAGAGCCGACCTTGCAAACGGTCTTATAGACGTCTTCTTCGGTGTCGTAGGCGGCCACCAGCAATGCGCCATATGCCCCTGCACGGCGGCCTCTGCCATGGAACGCGCCCACTACAACCAAGTCTACCGTGTCCTGCATCTTGCTCTGGTAGCTTCGTTTGAGCTTCACCCAGAGCCACGACCTGGCCCCCGCCCTGTAGATGCTGTCCTTTCCGGTGGACTTGACGACGAGGCCCTCGGTGCCGTCCGCTATGCTCTGCTGAAAGAACCTGTCCAACGCTTCAGGTTCGGAGGTGACGAGGCGCTCGACGAGCCTGTAGTCGTCCCTCTGCTTGGTTATTCTCTCCAACGCTTTTATTCTCTCGGGGTAAGGTTCTAGGGTCAGGTCCTTGCTATCGGCGTAAAGGCAGTCGAAAAGGTAAACCCTGACGGGTATCTTCTCCATCATCTCCTCTATTCCATATTTGCGCCGCCGCTGCATCAAAGTCTGGAAGGGACGATCCTCGCCCGTGTCAGGGTCGTAGGCTACCGCCTCCCCCTCTATGATGGCGTCCATGGCGGTCACCTGGGTCCGTGTCAGCTGAACCGCGTCGGGGTACATGTAGGTGATGTTCTCTAGGCGCCTGCTGAAGATTGTTACCTTGTCTCCATCTTTATGTATCTGGAACCGCTCGCCGTCAAGCTTGTACTCGGCGCTGCACTGGCCTTCCAGTTTCTCGATGATATCCTCAGCCGTGGAGAGCCTCTGGGCCGCCATGACCCTTATCGGTGAGCCCACCCTGACGCGGAAGTTCTCTATAGCCTCCAGACCCTCCTCCTCGAGGGTCTTAGCCACCAAGCCGAGGTCGCTGCTAAGGTTATACGCTCGCTCCAAGACATCCCGTTTCTCCTTGGAGCCTGTGTGAGCCTGAGACAGGGCGTCCAGTATGGTCATGTCTCCGATACCCAGCCTGAGCTTCCCCACCACCATCCTGGAGAGGTAGCGGGCACCCAGAGGGGACGAGTCTGCGAGGAGGCTCCCCAGGTCGTCCATCTTCTGCTTGGAGCTGCCCTGCCCTACGCGTCTAGCGATCCTGTCCAGCCCACTGTAGATTTCGGTGACTGTGAGGTCACGCTGAAAGAAGCTTCCCTGCGTTTTACCCCTGAGAGCCTCCTCCGCCGTCAGCCCGATGTCGCCCAGCTCTGAGACGAGCCGCTCCACATTCGCCTTCTTGAGCCCAGTGACCTTGGTGAGGGTCTCGACGACCATCTTCTCGGCCATCCCAATCTCAGGCTCCCCCTTCCAGTCGGGGTGTATCTTGCCCTGAGTCAGGTAGACTATCTCGTCTACCTCGTCCGCCTTAGCCTCCTTGAAGAGGCCCGTGAGGATGTCCGTCATCTCCAGGCGCTTGGTAGTCGACTCCAGCTTGACGTAGTACTCGACAAGGGTATCGTAGAGCATCTCTGAACAGATACCTTTCGGTGGACCACGTATTTATACGGTGTAGCTGCACGCGTCCTTTTCCTTTATGGCGTTGTACTCGTTGAGCGCCTCTATCAGACAGTACTCGCCCAGCTTCTCGGTGAAGAGGCTGAACACGTAATCGGTGCCCTTGCTCACCTCGATGCAGGTCAGGAGGTTAGGCGGGAAGTAGTCGTTCCTCAGCTTTGACCAGAGCCTGTCCAGCTTGGGGTACTTCATATGCCTCATGACCACGTAGCCTCTGTAGTGGGTGACCATCTCTACGTACTGCACGGCCCATAGGCTGGCCAGGTCGCCGTAGTCCTTGATGGCGGGCGAGCCTCCCTCCTCCATTATAATGCTCAAGCTCTTCTCCAGCTTGTCCTCATGCCTATCCAGGATGTGGCTCCGTGTGGCCACGAGAAGCCTGTTTCCCCCCATGTGGTCGTCGGCGTGGAAGACCTCGTGGATGGCGCTGTACATGGTAAGGGTCTCCACGAAGTCCGGCATATCCAGGGGGTGATCCGATTTTGGTAGACGCTTGTCCAGTATTATGGTGGCCGGAGGCAGGAACGAACCATACTCCATGGAGTTCCTGTTGCCGCGTCTGGCGTTCATGGTCAAGGCCTTGAAGGAGCCTCGGCTTAGAATGCTCCTCGTCCTCAAGATGTTGGGAGCAACGGGTAGTTTGAGCTGACTCTGAGCCTTGGAGATCATATCGAGTGAGTCTTTGACGATCCGGTGGACGTCACTGTCAGTTAGATCTCTCCTCAGAGTCACTACATATCTACAATTCTCCCGTCGCCTGAAATAAAAACAACGTGGTTCAATGTTCCACAGTATTGACGACTATTCCATGGTCTGAGACCTGTTCATCCAGACGCTATAAACCATCTCAACGACTCCGGTAAAACATCAACTGTGTTAACCGTTAAATAGAGTTGCAGAGCCCTATCTGGTGATATCCATGAAGTTTGGTGCTCAGACAGAGTACGGTAAGCTACGCAAGGTTTTGATGCACCGCCCCGGGGAGGGCATGAGGGTGGTCACGGCCGGCAACAAAGATGATTACCTCTTCAGGGACCCCGTCTATTGGAAGGCGTTCCAAGAGGAGCACGACGCCTTCACAGCCGCATTAAAGGCCGAGGGAGTGGAGGTGGTTTTGCTCACCGACCTCCTAGACGAGGGCCACTCACTGATCGCCGACGCCCTGCCGAACCTCGTCTACACCAGGGACGTTGCCATGGTGAACAACCTGGGCGCCAACATACTCAGGATGACTTACCCTGCGCGGTTCGTTGAGCCTATGCTGATGGAGAAGGCGTTCAATGAACTTGGAGTGCCGATCGCTCACCGGGTTACGCCTCCGGGGCTGGTGGAGGGAGGTGACTTCGTCTGGTTCGACGAGGAGACCGTGTTTATGGGCTTCGGTACAAGAAGCAACGAGCACGGTGTACACCAGATGAGGGACAGCATGCTCGGGAGTTGCGTGGAGAAGTTCGTGGCGCAGCCGCTTCCCAGTTGGAGGGTGCACCTCGACGGCGCCCTCATGATGATGGCCCCTGATCTGGCACTGTTCTACCCAGGCGCTCTGAGGCTGTTCCCCGCGTACGTGTACAGCGAGGACGGCGTCGAGCTCATGTGGCTGGAGGACTACCTCAAGGAGAGGGGCGTCGAGCTCATATACTGCAACGACACGGAGATCAGGGTCTTCGGCAGCAACATCATCGGCCTCGGTGACAGGAAGTGCGTAAGCTACGAGTGGAACGAGCGTATCATTCCGCTGTTGGAGGACTGGGGCTTCGACGTCATAACGATCCCGGGCAGCCAGCTCAGCGTAGGCGGCGGCGGGCCTCACTGCATGACGTGCCCAATCTTGAGGGCTTAATTTTCTCCCATCAATGTTTTTCTTTACGATGAAGACGAGCTTGGTGTTTGTACAATTTTAGGGAATACTGCGTGTGCGTGAATCTGCTTATCTTCCGCGCGAGGAAGTGACATGGAAAACGTTTCTGAGCAGTTAAACCCAAAAAAGAGTTGGTTAGAATTACTCTGGGGGCTCAATTGGCCCTTCGCCGCCGTCGTCTTTGTCTCTGGGCTCAGGCGACCATACTGCGAACTCGCTGTAATCCTTATCCCAGTTGTACCAGCTCTCCGGCGAATTGTAAGTGACTCTTATGAAGTACTTAGTATCTTTTCTGAGGAAACCCTCCGGTGCACCCGAAGCTGAGGCGTTCCAAGCGTAGTGGGCTCCGCCCATGGTTCCTTCATCCACGATCGCCGGCATGGACACGTTATAGTAGACGCCGGTGCCCGCCTTCCTGACGCCCATCACGGCGGCCCGTGGGAAAGGAGCCCTAAGGGCATCGTTGTATACCCCAACTACCAGGCTGTCGTCGTCGAACCCCCAATCAATGACGTCTATGCTCATCTTTACGGCTTGATAGATATGGTTGTCGCTATAGCCGGTAACGCTGATGACAGTGACGTAGTAGGAGTCGTCGGCGTTGAGGAATCCCTCGGGTGCCAAGGCCTGCTGCGGACTCCAGGTGAAGGTCTGGTTGACCGACTCCGCCATGGAGCCCATAATGATCCCGGTGGCGTTCTCGCTCCTGTCAGTGTAGCGGTGCGTATTATTCCAGAGGGAGATGGAGGCTATGATCGAGTTCACGGGGAGGGAGTTACCCACCAACACGTTCATCCTGTTCTTCTCTTCATCGAGTTCGGCGTGGACGATGTACAAGCCGAGGAAGTCGCCCGAGCCCGACAGCCCTTGGGTTAATATGGTTAACTCTTCATCCTTCTCTTCTATTTGGTTTCCTAGGACGGAGATCTGTACTTGGAGGTCTTGGCCGGTTTCCTGGCAACCTTGAAGTATTATATCTACTTCGTCGAACTCGTCTTCAAGTTCCTGTAGGCTGCCCCGTAACTCTTCGTTGAGGTCTTGTAGTTGGTCGTTTTCCCCCGAGACTTGTTGGAGGCTGTTGGTGAGATCATTCACTTGGTCTTGGATTGTTTTCTTTTGGTTACTGCATACTAGAGCCGATGAGCCGTATCCGACGACTAGCCCAGCCGCAAGGGCGATTGCGAGGAGTTTTTGACCCGCAGGACCGAGACTGGTTAAAGCTCTGACGAGCTGCTCACTCGCTTGCTTAAGGTACTCGACTCTTGAAAGATCAGGGAAAGAAGAGCCGGGTTCATCACCTATACTCTCAGGTATGTTATCCTTGGTAGCTGTTTTCTTCCCATTAATTTTCACTTTTTCTGTTGTGTTTGTATCTGAGACTCGATCAGTTTTAGGGTAGGGGGCGTCGACTGGTTCTCCCGGTGAACCGGGGGAGCGGGAAGGCTCTTTGCTTGTGTCCAGAGTTTTCTCGCTGGAGACTTTTTCAACGTCTGAGTCTTTCCTAGAACTAGGCGTCTTCTGGATATCCTTATCAGACATGCAAGACGTCTTAAACTTAATATCATGAATATATAAAGATAAAAACAATGACACGTTCACTGCAACGCAAATTTTAGATAATTATAAAAAATAGCTAAAATTTAGGGGCGTCTCATTTATGAAAGTGTACATCACCGAAAAAGGACCAATCGTTTCCATTTCCTCATCAGAGTTTAAACGTGTGGGCAGCGATATGATTATAATACCTATTTGGGGTCCAGAAAGGTTCAAAGTATGTTATTCGATTAAGGTTTGATGGAAAGACTTCCACGTAAACGTTTGACCTTATTTTTCAGCGTTTTCGCCTTATCCATAATGGTTATTTACGGCGTATTGGTGGATTTTGAGCGGTCAAGGATTATAATAGAATACACATTTACCTTGGCTTTGCTTTATTTTGCATATCTTCAATCAAGTTATACAAGTATGCAATACGAGATCCTGAAAAAGACCACACAGCCAATAATCTACATAAGAACCAATGAATGTGAG
>Ga0209427_10010713_pt1 | contig 10129 bp, 8 predicted proteins | sample DeeMarSWOR136_30_FD_187465 | JGI IMG/M metagenome (GOLD analysis project Ga0209427, IMG submission 187465) | Marine sediment microbial communities from White Oak River estuary, North Carolina - WOR-1-36_30 (SPAdes) (version 2) | ecosystem: Environmental > Aquatic > Marine > Intertidal zone >...
TCACGCATCGAGTTTTACAAATAGAATGGAAAGCACTCCTCAAATAGAATTGGGAATACAGGTTTTCTACCCGGGGAGAATATTTCCTGAGGAGAATCCCTTCTTTGACTGCTCATCGAATAATATATAGATGCTTTTGCTATAATGAGGCTTAAAGAAAAGGAATGAGAAAATGAAAAGAACAAGAATAACCATTATTTTCTCTCTGTCGGTCATAATCCTCCTGGCGTTCTCCAGCGCCGAGGCCAAATGGTTTCTCGACATTGAGACAGGGCTCGTCTCCAGCGGATACAATGACGTGAGGATTCCCGGGGACACAGGAACAGAATTCTCCCTCTCCGAAGACCTTCAGACGGATTCATCCGCTTTCTTCCGTTTCCGCTTGGGGTATCAGTTCGGTGAGCGGCATACGGTCTATGCCTTCATGGCTCCGCTCAGCTTGAAGGCTTCCGGGAGTGTCAACCAGGATATCTTGTTTTTTGAGGAAACCTTCCCGGCCAACACTCCATTGGACGGCGTCTACCGCTTCAATTCCTACCGCTTGACTTACAGGTATGATTTCATAAGGAAAAAGAAGCTCACTCTGGGAGTCGGATTCACGGCCAAGATCAGGGACGCGGCCATTCGTGTCGAAGGGGGAGGTTTGAGTTCGGAAAAGAAGAATGTCGGCTTTGTCCCCCTCCTTAATTTCCGCTTGAATTGGCGGTTTGCGGATAAGTTCGGACTGTTGTTCGAGGGCGATGCGCTGGCTTCACCCGGGGGTGAAGGACGGGCTGAGGATGTGCTTCTGGCCCTTCAACTCCGGTTGAATGAGAATATCTCATTTCGAGCAGGCTACAGGATTATAGAGGGCGGAGCAAATGTGGAGGAAGTCTACAATTTCGCTCTCCTTCACTTTTTTGTGGCGGGAACAACCGTCCGCTTTTAATGGCATCATAAATTAAATGAGCTGGACACATTTGAGAGATGAATGAGAAGTGCCGGGGATAAAGGAAGAACGATGAACGTATTGCTCACTGGCGCATCTGGATACATCGGGAGCCAGCTCATGGAAAAGCTCCTTGAAGATAAGAACGTCCGGCTGAGGCTCTTTGTCCGGAATACGGGCAAGGTCAGGGCATCTGTGGGCCGGAGAGTCGAGGTGTATGAAGGCAGTACATTCGATAAGGACTCACTCCGGAAGGCTCTTGAAGGCATGGATGTGGCTTACTATCTGATCCATTCCATGGGTGCAAAAGGGGATTTCGAGGAGCTTGACCGCGTCAGTGCCGAAAATTTCCGGGATGCCTGCATCACTGCAGGGGTGAAGAGGATCATCTATCTCGGCGGATTGGGCAAAAAAGAGACAGCCAGCCGGCATCTCTTGAGCCGCATCGAGACAGGTGAGATCCTCAGCCGCCAGCCGGCACACATCCAGACTATCTGGTTCAGAGCCGGGATCATCATTGGCGCGGGTAGCGCCAGCTTCAGGATCATCCGCAGTCTTGTTCGGAAACTCCCCCTGATGATCACTCCGCGCTGGGTTCACACCAAGACACAACCAATCGCGGTGCGGGATGTGCTGGAGTATCTTTTCCTGGCGAAAGACGTGGAAGTCCAGGGGAATCTTATGGTCGATGTTGGCTCTGAGCAAATGAGCTTTAAGCACATGCTGGAGCGGGCCGCACGGGTGATGGGACTGCGTAGGCTTTTGATTCCCGTTCCTGTTCTATCGCCAAGACTGTCCTCCTACTGGCTTATTCTATTCTCGCCGGTTTCCTACCGGATAGCCAGAGCGCTGGTCGATGGATTAAAGTCAGAGACCATCATCCAGAATGATAACGCGAAGACTTGTTTTCCGCAGGTCTCTCCGCTTTCCTATGAAAAAGCCATCGAAGCCGCGCTCTCTGAAGACGCGGCGAAATAGGTCATCAGCGGTTGGCGAGAAAGCAGTATTAATCCTTTTGAGATGGTGAGTATTTTTAGAGTTGAGGCACCTTTTTTTTAACTTTTCCTCAAGGGCACCTTGAGGTGCACCTGGACTCGAGTAATAAATGGCTCTCTTTCTATCTGGAATTCAATCTAGGGCGCTTGATGCAATAGAGCTGTCTGCTCCAACAAGAGCCAGTAAATCATCTCTTTTTCTTTTTTCTCCGGGAACAGTATGAGTTGTACGTAATTATCCGTGTTCAAATATGTCTGCGCGGCTTTATGGAGTACTTCAGGAGTGATGCTTTCGAGTGTCTTTACGTAATCAAAGAGACCTCTTGGGTTTTCATTCTGTTGGTATTTGTAGGCCAGTTGAGCCAATAACCAGCCGTTTGTTTTAATGCCAGTTTCGAAGTTCCGATATTCCGCCTTTTTGAAATCGTTGAGTTCTTCAGGGCTGACACCCTCTGTCTTCAGTTTCTCGATCTCCTTGAACACAACTTGTACCAGATCTTCCACCCTCTCCGGGTCCGTACCAAAATTAATCATTATAGTGTATTCTTGGTCAGGTATCTTGTCATATGAGGGGCTGGCTGCTATGCTGTAAGTACCGCCGAGGTCCTCTCTGATTGTCTTGCGGAGTCTTGTCTGGAGTATTAGGCATGTGCCTCGGATGGCGTTGCGCTGTTCCTGTGTATACTGGAAGGGTCCGGTAAAGACGATGCTAGCTCGGCTTTGAGGCTCGAGTCCTTTGTGGACAGCCTCCTTGACAACACCTTTTGGAGGATCGATACCCACGTCCCTCCAGGTCTCCTCACGGTCGATGGAAGGCAAGGCTCCGAGGTAACGTGTCACCAGGGGTTTTATAGACTCGAGGTCAAAATTACCAACGATGATAAAAGTGAAATCGCTGGCATCCGCAAAGCGGTCCTTGTAAAAAGCGTATGATTTTTCAAGGTCCATCTCGTCGATAATATCTTCTGTTATGGGACGTGCGCGGAGATGATTCTGTGACATTATTTTCTGGAGCGTGTCAAAAAAGACGGCCATTGGACTGGCACTGCGGTTCTTATACATAGCCTTCATCCGGCTGGTCAGAGCCTGGAAGATATCCGCATCAGCCCTGGGCTCTGTAAAAGTGAGATAGACGAGCTGGAACATGGTTTCCAGGTCCTTAGGAGAGGCGCTTCCATAAATTCCTTCTTCAAGCTCGCTGATGGAGGGTGTAACTCTGACAACCTTGCCAGATAGTTTTTTTCGAAGATCAATCGCGTTGAACTCGCCCAATCCTCCACTGCCTATGACCTGAGAGGCTGTTTGCGCCGGGATGAAGTCCTCGTCAGTCGCCAGGGACGTTCCCCCAGGGCTAAATGCCCGAAGGAGTATTTCATCCGCCTTGAAATCAGTGGGCTTGAGGACAACCCGGACTCCGTTTGAAAGCTCCCATTCAGTGATCCCTACCTCTTCGATGGTTTGGGTTTCAATGATTGCGCCGGGCTCAGGAATATCGGCCAGCAGAGGCTCAGCGGGGGTGGTGTCCACGTAGGCCGTAATCTCCTTTTCCTCGACAGCGTCGAACACAGCCAGGAGTTCTTCCTCTGTGGGGATACGGAGCCCTTCCTTCTCAGGCGCGCTCACCACTATCACACGGTTCTCCTCAGTCAGCCATTCTTTTCCGAGCGTGTTGACTTCCTCCAGAGTGACCTCTGGCACGAAACGCTTGTACAATTCGAATTCGTACTCAATACCCGGGATAGGTTCACCTGTCAGGAAGTGGCGGATGTATTCGGAGACATATCTGTATGACTCTGTTTTTTCTCTTTCCGCGAACGCCCTTTCAATCCACCGCAGAATGTCGCGCTTTTGACGTTCGAGCTCGGATTCTGTGAACCCGAAGCGGGAGACTCTTTCTGATTCGGTCAGCAGCGTATCCAGTCCGCGCTCGATCCCATCTTCTTTGACACTCGCACTGAGTGTATAGGCTTCCTTTGATCTCAGGAAGGGACCTCGGCTGGAGTAGGCATAGATGAACGGAGGATCAGGTTTCTGGGAAAGCTCGCTAAACCGTTGGTTGAGCATGCCGTTGTATATTCCTTCAACGACCCTTTCCCGGTAAGACCCAACAGTTTCCTGTTCCCGAAGAGGGTGCTTGTGATAGACAGAAACGTTGGTGCCCGTAGCTTCTTTATCTGTGGCAATGGCGAATAAGGTCTCTTTATGGTCAGGAATCTCGAAGGTTTGCCGCGGACGAGGCTTTTTTCGCTTGGGAAGTGCGCTGAAATGCTTTTCGATAAGCTCTTTCACTTTTGACTTGTCGAAATCTCCCACTGCGATGACCGCCATCATATCCGGGCGGTACCAGTCTTTATAGAACCGTTTTATCACTTTGTATTTGAAGTTCTCGATGATTTCTTTTTTTCCGATAGGCAACCTTTCTGCGTATTGAGAGCCTTTAAGAAGGATAGGAAATTGTTTGTCTCTCATCCGGGCGAAGGCACCTCGGCCCAGTCGCCACTCTTCGACAATCACGCCCCTCTCCTTGTCGATCTCTTCGTTCTCTAAAAGAAGTGCGTGGGACCAGTCTTCGAGTATCTTAAAAGCGGTCTCCATAACCTCAGGGGAATCCGTAGGAATGGTGAGCATATAAACAGTCTCATCAAAGCTTGTGTAGGCATTCAGGCCGGGTCCGAACCTCATCCCGATAGACTCCATGAATTCGATGAGTTTGTGCTTTTCAAAGTTCTTGGTTCCGTTGAAGGCCATGTGCTCCAGGAAATGGGCCAGGCCCTGCTGGTCATCGTCCTCGAGAATCGATCCGGCATTCACTGCCAGGCGGAGTTCTGCGCGGTTCTCCGGACGCTTATTCTCCCGGATGAAGTAGCTGAATCCATTGTCAAATTTCCCGGCTGTGACATGGGGCCCGATAGGAAGCTTCTCGTCGAGTGAGGCTGTCCTGGCTTGTTCCTGGATGGTCTTTTCCTGCTCGATGGAAGAGCCGGGGAGGACGAGGAGTATGGCCAGAAAAATGGCGGTCAAGAATCTGTTAATGTGTTTCATTTTTACCCTCCTTTTTTTATATTCAAACCTTTTCAATTAATTTTGTCGGCTGGTTAGCTCCAGGTATGAATTTGGTTTTTCTGTTTTTATCCCCTTCATGCTCAGACTTTTTATTCGATTATTCGCCCAGCTCGAGGCATTCATAGTTTAAGTTGTCCGAGATGGAATTTCTTCGCTGATGTCTAAGATGTGTATCACAGGAAAATGGCGTTGTCAAACTGAGTTGGAAAAATAAATTCTCTGTTTTCTTAGAGTGCTTTGAAGGTTAACGCTATTAACCTTAATCAGTAAAATCGAATTCTAACTGAGGGCTTTTTTTCTTTATCAAATTAGAGATAAAATTCACCAATTTTCCTGCAATCATCAATGCATCTTGCGCTTCTTTTTTCGAACAGGGGATACCCGGTTCATAGATAAATCGATGCCTTTTCCTCCGCATAAAATCAAAATCATTTACAATCCTCTTATACTTTTCTCCTACAATAGAGGACACAAATCTCACAACAGTCAGATGTTTGTCCCTAAATTCTGGCCTGAAGCCATCACTCAACATCAGTGCCAATCCTGCGCGCAGCATTGCGGTGTAGGCATAATTATAGGCACATTCTTCATCCTGGGTTATGTTTCTTTCAGCGGTTTCTAAGTCAACGAATGCCCGTTTCAGTAAATTCATTATGGAGTTGCTATCTCTAGGGCATTTTTTTATTAAACTCTCCTGAAGCAAATACTTTTTTGATTCTTTATAAATCATCCTCATGGCCTATAAGCATTATTTTCGGCCTTTCTAGCAAATCCATTATGAACCCACTTTTTGACTTCTTCTTGTCTTGATATTCCTGCCAGGAGTAAACAGTGGTATTGATTTCTCTTTTCAATCTTTTTTCTAATCTGGCAATTCTCTCATTAAGCTCTGAGGTGTCAGGATTACCAATTATCATCAGGTCGATATCGCTTGTGGCCTTATATTGGTCTGAAGCGAATGATCCGTAAATTAAAGATATTTTTATTTTATCAATCGAGGAGAGCTCTTTTTTCAGACTTCCCTCGACTCCAACTGTTTTAAAGACTATGCTTTTCAATTCTTTATAAAGAGGATGGATTGTGTTCAACGAATAGAAGAGAAGGTTTCCTACCTTTTCAGTTTTAAACAAGTCGTCTGTCTGATATTTTAGGAGCTCTCTGCGAATGCTCCCTGCAGAATATCCCAAAATTCTCTCTAGCTCTCTGAGATAATATCTTTTGTTTGGATTCGTAAAAAAGAGAGCAAGCAAATCCTGTCTTATTTTTGACTTTGCGATGTACAGTGATTCTTTCATGATGTACTCCAATTTGAGTACAATTGTACTCAATTTAGAGTACATATTCAAGAGAAAAGTTGATTTTCTATTTGCCATAATTCATTGTCTTTGAAGTAATAGACGGATTTTTCTTAGGTTTTTCTCAGTGAAAAAAATCCGTAGGATTCCTTGTCTTGAATATCGAAGCTTTTAGCTATATTATTAAACCTAAAATAAATGCATGATTGAGTGAGAAAAGCATGCAAATCAAAGAAAAAAAGGACCTACAAGTCACCGTTGATAAACGGCATATCGTTTCCATCGGTGAACGCCTTTATACTGAAAGTGTGGAGCTCCTCCGGGAGCTTATTAACAACGCCTATGATGCCGATGCCACAGAGGTCCACGTGGAAATCGCTCCTGAGAAAATTTTGATCAATGATAACGGCTCTGGTCTGGATGCTGAAGGCTTAAAGCAGTATTTTCTCGTCGGTTCCAATGAGAAAGTGCTTCACTCCCGCTCACCGAAGTTTGGAAGAGCCAGAATCGGACAATTCGGCATAGGAAAATTCGCCTCGCTGGCCGCAGCCTCCCGCTTTGAAGTCCTCACTCAGCATAGAGATTTTGCAGCCCGCGTCATTTTTGACAAAAAAGCCTGGGAAGAGGCGAGGGACGAATGGCACATTCCCTGCGAAATCCTTGTTCCAGACTCAAAGAGAGGAGATGGAACGACCATCATTCTTTCAGGCCTCTCTAAGTCATTTGACCTGGAAGAAGTCGAGAAAAAGATCATAGAAGGAGTGCCTCTAAAAGCGCCCGATTTTACCGTCTTTCTGAATAAGCGCCGTCTTTATCCGAGGAGCATTGTCGGCCAGAGAATTCCCATACTGGAAGGCTGTAAATACGGCACTGTATCTGGAGAGATCATCATCACTCCCACTTCCATGGCCTCTTTAAAGGATTTGGGCGTTGAGGTCAAGGTGAGAGGAGCAACGGTCAAAAGAGAGCTTTTCGGCATGGAAACATGGGGAAAGGCCGTGGCCAGGATAAAAGGGGAGATCAATGCTGATTTCCTGCCCGTCACCAGCGACCGCTCCAATTTTGTGGCTGATTCTGATGAATACCAGGAATTCCTCAAAGTCATGGTGAAGGTCGTGGGCATCATCAGGAAAACTTTGGGCAGGGAGGCTGACCGGCGAGAAGATAGAAAAGCCAGCCGGGTAGTGAAAGAGGCTCTGCAAAGAATCCATAAAGCGTTAGCCCAGAACCCGGACCTCTCGCCTTTTGGACCCATCCCTTATGGTGAGGGGGGAGGAGTGGGCGGCGGAGCGGCTGTGGGAGAAACGAAGAAGAAAGGATTAGAAGGCCTGGAGGTCCAGCCGCAGGAGGAGCAACTTCCAAGCCCATCAAAACCAAAAAGAAAGAAGCGGCGCCATCCGCTGGTCAAAAAAATCACCCCCAATGCCATTGTCCGCAGGATGAGATTGGGCGCGGACAGTGTCTCTGTCTGCCTCGATTTTTTCGGCGAATCAGGGCCTGAGTGTTTCTCAGAGGGGAATGTGGTCTATATCAACCGCGACCATCCCCTTTTTAAAAGAGAATCTCAAAGGGCAGCGACATACACCATGTACCTTGCCCGGCTTCTGACACAGGAGATTTCCTTGATGAAGGAGACGAGAAGCCCCCGCGTCGCCTTTAACCGCCAGAGCAAGCTCCTCAAGGATGCCTTTATTGAGGAGTAGGATTTCCTTTTATGGCAGTCCAACAGAAGCCCAAACCTTTGTTTTTTTTTAAAGTCAAAATTTTTTGATGTTGAGTTCGATTTAGTCGTAACCTTTCCCAGGGTTCCAAGAAAACAGAAGATGAGGATTTCTATTCAAAAAAAGAATTGAACATCATTTTGAAAAAAGCCTTGAAAGGTGAATAGACTATGAACAGGCAGGTGGATTTTGTTAAAAGAGATCTTCGGGAGAAAGCTCGAAGAATTCTTTAAATTCAATTCCACCTTTACCTACAAGAAATTTTTTATGGGTTCTAAATTTCTTGGAGAACTCTTGAATTCCAGGTAAAGCATGCCTCTTTTTCCCGCTTTTAACTTCTATTGCTGCGATTTGGCCGCTCTTTTCTGCGATAAAATCGACTTCTTTATTTCTCTCTCTCCAGTAATATATTTCTATATCTTTATTCACAGACTCATTGATAAGATGCGCGCCGACTGCAGATTCTGCAAGGTGACCCCAAAAGTCATGATCTAATTTTGCTTCTTTAAAATTCTTTCCTATCTGGGCAGTAATGAGAGAAGTATTAAGCACTTGAAACTTTGGACTAGAGGCTTTTTGTCTGGTTTTCTGAGCCGTATATTTTTGTAATCCCTTAAGCATTCCAGCCGAAGAAAGGAGTTCAAGATAATGAGCAAGTGTTGTCGTATTTCCTGCGTCTTGCAGTTGTCCTAGCATTTTATTGAAAGATAAAATCTGTCCTGAATATTGGCATCCAATCTCAAAAAGCCTTTTTAAAAGAGCCGGTTTATCAACTCGAGACATCATGAAAACATCTCTTGAGACCGTAGTCTCTATGAGTGAATCTTTTATATAGTTTTTCCATCGCTCATTATCTTTAATTAATGAGGCAGCACCAGGGTAGCCACCGAAATAAAAATATTGATCCAGATCAAAATTGAATGCCTCTTTCATTTCAGAATAGGACCAGTGTGGGATCCGGATAAGTTCGAATCTACCTGCAAGCGTTTCTGTGATACCTTTCTGAATGAGAAGTGGGGATGAACCAAGCAGCACTACTTTTAAGGGAATTTTATTTAGCGTATCCTCATCCCAGAGTTTTTTAACGGTTTCTGTCCATCCACGAATTTTTTGGATTTCATCGAGTACAAGCAAAAAATCTTTTTGTAAATCCAAACTTTTGAGTTTCAAACGAGCAATATCCCATTGCTGTTCTATCCAAATAGAAGAATTAGCATCGACTGCGTCCGTTGTTGAATAATGAGAAGGGATTTTGATCTCCTTTATTACTTGCTGTATCAGGGTAGTCTTTCCTGATTGTCTTGGACCAGCTAATACCTGAAGAAATTTTCGTGGTTCATTAAGGCGAATGAAGATATTTTTAAAATATTTCCGTTTATACATTTTACTCACAAAGTTAATACAATTTACTCAATATATTGAGTAAATATACTCAATATTATGAGAGATGTCAATGTTTTTTTGTAAAATTCCACGTAGGTAAATATATTTTCATTATTATAACGAAAAACCTATCAAAACAGCTCAAACTCGTTACAATAACGAAAAGTGAGAATGAAAAACACTATTTGTAAAATAGCAATTGACAAATAGGTTCACTATTTGTAAAACAGACAAAATTCAGAGGTGGCAATAATAGGAGGCAGGTCAGCAACATCTATGTCGCTGAAACGAAACACTAGCCATAATATTGTATATTAACGCTTGACATTATTAACGTTTTGCGTTAACATTCCGTTATGATCAGGGATTTCCGATGTAAGGAAACTGAAAAGATATTCAATCGTCAATTCTCCCGGAAATTCCCGGCTGATATTCAGCGCACTGTCCTTCGAAAATTGGCTTTACTTGATGCTGCAGAATCGCTGGACGACCTGAAGATCCCTCCGTCGATTCGGTTGGAGAAGCTGACTGGAAATAGAAAAGGGCAATACAGTATTCGTATTAACGACCAGTGGCGCATCTGCTTCGTATGGTACCGCGGAGATGTGCAAGAGGTTGAAATCACAGATTATCATTAGAGGAGAAAGCCATGAGTATATCAAAGATGCCTCCTATTCATCCTGGTGAAGTTCTTCTTGAGGAGTTTCTCAAGCCTATGGGGATTAGCCAGTATCGCCTGGCAAA
>Ga0209427_10010714_pt1 | contig 10128 bp, 9 predicted proteins | sample DeeMarSWOR136_30_FD_187465 | JGI IMG/M metagenome (GOLD analysis project Ga0209427, IMG submission 187465) | Marine sediment microbial communities from White Oak River estuary, North Carolina - WOR-1-36_30 (SPAdes) (version 2) | ecosystem: Environmental > Aquatic > Marine > Intertidal zone >...
CGCGTCGGGCAAATCGATTCATCCGTTGACCGCCGTGCCCGGTGGCTTCTCTAAGCCGCTTACGGACGAAGAGCGGGAGACTCTGCAGCCTATGGCGGACGAAGTCTTGGAGTTTGCCAAGTTCGCCATCGGTTTCGCAAAAGAGAACATCTTCCCCAAGTACCTGGACACTATAAATAGCCTTGGTGTAATAGAGACCGGCTTTCTGGGGACGGTGACCGATGACGGCAGCCTGAACGTCTATGATGGAAAGCTCAGGCTCATGAAGCCGGATGGGACGTACGACGAATTTGCCTACGACCAGTACACCGAGTACATCGGTGAGCACATAGAGCCGTGGACCTACCTCAAGTTCCCGTACGCGAAGAAGTGGGGCAACTTCAACATGGATCTGGAAGGCCCGGTCGGGATCTACCGCACGAACGCGCTTGCCCGTATAAATGTCTGTGACAAAATGGCGACGCCCTTGGCGCAGGCTGAACTCGAGGAGTTCCGGGAGCAGTTCGGTCGGCCCGCCCAGCAGACGCTGCTCTACAACTACGCGCGACTTATCGAGCTGGTTTACAATGCCGAGCACGTCGTTGAGCTTCTGAACGACCCTGAGATTACCGGCAAGGAGGTACGCGTCCCTGTCCAGCCGCGCGCCGCACGGGGCGTGGGCTGTGTTGAAGCACCGAGAGGCACACTGATCCACGACTATGAGACGGATGAGAACGGGCTGGTCACCAATGTCAACCTGATCGTGGGTACGACACACAACAATGCGCCAATCAACATGTCCGTCAAGCAGGCGGCAAAAACCCTCATAAAGGATGGTAAATACGACCAGGGTATCCTCAACAGGGTGGAGATGGCCATACGTGCCTACGATCCATGCCTGTCCTGCGCAACGCACAAGCTGGACGGCACAATAGCTGTGAAGCTTGAAATCAGGGATGCTCGTGGAAATGTAATTGACACTATAGCTAATTGAGAAATCACCGGATGTAGATTTCTTTTTACATAGGAAAGCCGACGGGGTGTTAATGCGGGGCCGCGCAAGGGCTGTGTTGGCCTTGTGACTTACGAACGTACGTAAGCTGTGGGGCACGTGTGATTAGACTCTAAAGAAGAGCACAAGTATGGCCCGACATTCCAGGAGCAAGCGCTGGAATATGCCCCGGATGGTCCAAGATATTGGTGTTTGCGCTTTGACCCTCCTGCGGCACTGCCCCGGAACCCTTTTAGTCGCCCAGCCAATCTGCATAGACTTTGGCATAAGGGCAAGAAAACAGGAAAAGAGTGAGAGAAGAGATTAGATCTAATGGTTTCCGAGCACAGCAGTGACGTGGCTACTTATGAGCTGCCACTGCCGCAGAAGCAGCCCGCCAATATCGAGACCAAAGGCGCAGAAAGACCTCTGCCGGAATCTCTGCTTGTGCAGAACGTGTCGTGGTTTTGCCGGTTCAGATGGTTAGTAATCGCGATTCTTCTCGCCTATGGTGCACTGGGTCTGTTTCCTGGATTGACCGACTACTTTGGAATACGTCCTCCTCGGCTGTGGCCCTTCGTAACGGCTATGGTGTTGACAGTCAGCAATATTGTTTTTCTGTACCTTGCCGGAAGCAAGTCCTCACCGATCAGGACAACATCTAATCTCTGGGGCCAGATCGTTACAGATTTGGTGGTGCTCACCGCCGTTGTTTACTTTGTCGGGGCTCTGGAGACGAGCATAGCATTCGCATATCTCTTCCACATTGTATTATCTTGCGTGTTCTTATCGCGTAAGCAGAGTTTGGTCGTGACTGCTATGGCAATTGGCATGTTTGCGGCGTGTATCGTTGCAGAATACGTTCTGGACATACTGCCTTCGATGAGTATCTTCACGGTCTCTGAGCAAAGCATGTCGCCGGCAGTGGCGACCCTGACTGTTGACTTCGTTTTCCCTGTCGGTATATGGATGGTCGTATGGTATCTTGCCTCTCATCTATCGTCAATGGTGCGCCAGACGGATTTTGAGCTTGCTGAGGCCAACCGGCGCCTCATTGCTGCCCAGGAAGAACGGTCCCGGCACATGCTCGCCACGACGCATCAGCTAAAGGCTCCGTTTGCCGCGATCTATTCCAACGCTCAGCTCCTGCTACAGGGATATTGCGGTGATCTGCCGGATGAAGCATTGAAAGTGGCACAGCGGATCACGTCGAGATGTCGACGGTTGACCGCAGAAATCCAGGAGATGCTCCAGTTGGCAAATCTGAGCTCAGCCAGCCAACAAGCTCTTCCCCGGACTAAGATAGCTGCAACAGACTTGTTGCTGTGGTGCATGTCTCAGGTCGATCCCGTCGCTCGACAGCGAGGTATTGTTTTTAAGACGGATATGCGGCCGGTGGCCCTGTCAGGCACTGAGGATCACTTCAAAATGTTGTTTGTCAATCTGCTGTCCAATGCGGTGATATACTCCCATGAGAACGGGCAGGTACATGTCTCGTGCCTCCGAGGCCCGAATTCGGAGCCTGTTATCACCATTGCGGATAACGGAATCGGCATTGCGCCGGACAAGCTGCCTCATATTTTTGAGGAGCACTATCGTACTAAGGAGGCTGTGCGGCACAACAAAGAGTCCTCCGGGCTGGGTCTGGCCATTGTGAAACAGGTGGCTGAGATGTATGAAATTCACGTCAGAGTTGAGAGTGGTCCCGGCTTGGGCACAAAGTTCGAACTCAGATTTCCCAGTCCCGGGTAAGGGGTGGGCGGTAACGAAGAAGGAGAAATGAAATGGCATATCTGATGATTGTAGATGATGACGAGGACTTCGCCAATACTGCGGCTACCGTTCTACGTAAGGATGGACACGATGTTCATGTTGAATTGGACACGGATGAGGCCGTTGAGAGTATGGAGAATAAACCTCCGGATCTGCTGATTCTGGACGTAATGTTCCCCGAAGACGCCTCGGCAGGATTTGAGCTGGCGCGCTTCATGCGCCGTCAAAGTGAAAAGCTAAAGGACATTCCAATTCTAATGTTGACTGCTATAAACACCAAATTCCCTCTGGGCTTTGGTCCTAAGGATATCGACGATTGCTGGCTGCCCGTGACCGATTTTCTGGAAAAGCCTGTGGATTTCGATGTCCTGCTACACAAAGTAGCTAAGCTCTTGGGTGAAAACAGTACGGGCGACTGACAAAGGATGACATTCTAGGACTGTTGAGATACGCCAAATGGATCCTGACTGGCACGATAAGTCCATTCTGATCTTGGGATGTGGTAATGTATTGCTTGGAGATGATGGGTTTGGCCCCGCTGTGGCTCAGCGTCTCCAAGATGACTTCGCGATTCCCGCTGAAGTCTGCGTTTTTGACGCGGGAACATCGGTTCGTGAGATCCTCTTCGACGTCATACTTTCCGACAAGAAACCGTCAAAAATTGTCATCGTAGATGCGATGGATTGTGGCGGCTCACCGGGCGAACTCTTCGCTCCGGACATCCGCTCTATTCCTGAAACCAAGCTCAGCAATTTCTCCTTGCACCAGGTGCCCACATCGAACCTGCTCTGTGAGCTCCGGGACCTGTGCGCCGTGGAAGTCATCGTGATGGCCTGTCAAGTGTCGCACACACCGGAGACGGTGAATCCAGGGCTTTCGGATCCGGTCGAGCAAGCAGTCCACCGTGCCGCCGAGTTACTTGCCAAGGCGCATTTCAGATAACTGTCCAAGCTTTCTCATCGACTAACAAACCAAGATTTTGCTTGTAAACCGAGTCGGCGAGCGAATCCAGGTGTCCTCTGGCGGCGTTGAGGTAGGAGGCGACTACTTTGCGGATATTGGATAGGGCGTTCGAATTGACCAGCATTGCTCTCAGTCTTTTCAGACTATTTTGGTCAGCCCCGGCTCCGAGCATATCCCTGATTTCTTCTCTCTCGGCCTGGCCGAGGACTTCGCAAACCGTCAACAAGGGCAGGGTTATATCCCTGGCGACTATATCCTGTCCCGGGCGCTTGCCCATCTCACCTTCGTCACTGAGGACATCCTTACAATCATCTACGATCTGAAAGGCCACGCCAAAGTTCAGTCCAAATTCCTTCAAAGCGGTTCGAATGGTGCGGCTATGGTTGCCGATGATTGTACCTGCATGGCAGCAGGCGGCGAACAACGAAGCGGTTTTCTTCTTTGCGATTGCGATATAGCTGCTTTTAGACAGATCCAGGTTGCCTCTTTGGGCAACGTGGAGCAGTTCTCCTTCGCACATCAGATGCACCGCCTCGCTCATACAGGCGAAAACATCGGGATTCCGGCAACTCGTTACCAACTGAAAGGCCGTGGAGTAAATGTAATCTCCGAGGACGATCGAAATATCGTCGCCGTATTGAGCGTTGATAGTGGGCCTGGTGTGGCGCATCATTGCTCTGTCCAAGACATCATCGTGAATCAGCGAAGCGATGTGTATCAGCTCCACAGCGGCGGCAATCGTGATGAGTTCGCGAGGATCAGATGCACTCCTGTCGCCTCCAGAGGCAGCTCTCTCGGAAAGGAGAACAAGGGCAGGTCTTATTCTCTTGCCCGGTGATTCCAGCAAGCCATCACTCAACGCCGAGATGGACCGATTCGTTGATTCGCTGATAGAAGATCTCAGCAGATCTTCGACCGCTTTCAGATCGCCTGCTATGGGCTGATAGATCTCCTTGAGATTCACTGACACGGCGAGCTCAAAACTCATCGTAAAAAATGTCGTTTGTGCCTTTTTCTTTAAGCACCCTTGTAACTGCCTCAATCATCAGCGGCGGCCCACAGAGAAATGCTTGTCTCTTAACGCCGGGCTCCAGGTGCTTGTCCACCGACAAATGAATGAAGCCCGTTGCTCCGTCCCATTTCTCGTCTTCGGCGAGTTTGTCTGACAGCGCGTAGACCACGTGGAAATTGGGGTACTTTCCGGCCAGGTCCTCGAATTCCTCAAGGTAAAAGACATCGCGCGTGGCTCGACACCCAAAAAACAGCCAGCATGAGCGGTCGGGCCACTGGTCATAAAGGGTATAAATGATATTCCTTATCGGTGCTATGCCGCAGCCGCCGCCGACACATATAATCTCCACCGACGGGTCTTCGCTGAGGCGAAACTCGCCGTATGGCCCCGTGAAATGAACGGTGTCTCCAGGCCGGACATTGTGCAGATAAGTCGAACCGATGCCGCCCGGAACCAACCTGACGACCAGTTGGACAATGTTTGGCTCATAAACAGGGGAGCTGATTGAGTAGGCGCGGAAGACCGGCCCCTCCGGGGATGGAGCCTGAACCTGGACGTACTGGCCGGGCCGATGCGAAATCTCAGGAGGCTCGTCCAGGCGCAAGCCTATCTCTTTCATGTCGTAGGTCAGGTCAACAGAGCTTTCTACCGTAGAGGTGAACATCCTGATATTCAACAACTCTTCGGGTATCCTTACGTAAATGTCCTCACGGATTTTGACCTGGCAGGCCAAGCGAATGTTCGACCTAATCTCCTTCCTGGTCAGACAAGGCGTTTCGGTGGGCAGCACGGGCCCTCCGCCGGATGTAACAGCAATCTTGCAGTGCCCGCAGGTACCTTTGCCTCCGCACGCCGAGGGTATGAAGATCTCGTTGGCATAGAGAGCAGCCAGTAATGTCTGACCGCCGTCAACTTCAAGCGGTTTTTCGCCGGCGTTGATATCGAGCTTGCAGATACCGTAGCTTATCAGCAAACGCTCGGCAATCATCAGCATTGCCGCCAGCGCCACAGTCAGGCCACCGAAGGATAATACCGACAACAAATAGACGGCCATTACACGCTCCTATTGGATTGACACCATTCCCGCAAAGCCCATAAACGCCATGGCGAGCACACCAGTGACAACCATCGCTATAGGCACACCCTGGAACGGCTCCGGGATATTGCTGTACCTCATTTTCTGTCTCAGTCCTGCCAACAGTACAATCGCCACGGCCCAACCGATGCCGGCGCCAACACCAAAGCCGACGGATTGTAGAAAAGAGTATTTGCGTATAATCATGAACAAAGATGCGCCGAGGATAGCGCAGTTCACTGTTATCAAAGGAAGGAATATCCCCAGTGCAAAGTAAAGTCTGGGGCTGAACCGCTCCACGAACATTTCGACTAATTGGACGAACGCCGCAATGACTGCTATGAAGACGATGAACTGCAAATGCACAAGGGCGAAAGGCACAAGAACAAAATGATAGATTATATAATTGAGTATCGTGGTCATAATCATAACGAAAATAACCGCCGTGCCCAAGCCGAGCGATGTCCTTATTTGGCCTGAGCACGCGATAAACGAGCACATACCCAAGAAGTTTGTCAGCAATATGTTGTTTGTGAATATCGCCGCGATGAATATCACAAGTGCCGATGTCTGGCTCATGGTTTCTTCTCCTCAGGCTCTGGACCTTTAATTGCGTTGAAGACCCCGATGACAATACCAAGTGCGAAAAACGCGCCCGGAGCAAGAATCATTATCTGGTTGGGAGTGTACCACTGGCCGCTGAGTACCTGGCGTCCAAAGATCTCTCCGGTGCCGAACAATTCCCTGAAGAACCCGATGATCGCGAGCACCACAGCATAACCGAGGCCATTGGCCACGCCGTCAACTATGGACAGAATAGGCGGGTTCTGTAGAGCAAAGGCCTCCGCTCGACCCATAACGATGCAATTGGTGATTATCAGGCCGACGTAAGGGCCGAGCTGCTTTGACATATCCCAGTAGAAGGCCTTCAGGAACTGGTCGAAAACAATCACGAACGTTGCTATGATAGCGACCTCGGTGATCATTCGTATCCGATGCGGCGTCCGCTTTCGCAACAACGAAACCAGCAAATTCGAACCGACACAGACGAAGATCAAAGCCCCCCCCATAACGAGTGAGTTCTCCAAGCGGTTTGTCACCGCCAGGGCCGAGCATATGCCCAATACCTGAATCGCCAGTGGATTGCTTGCCCATGCCCCTTGTTTCAATGTCAGCAGGCCCCTACCTCCACACAATCTGTGGGTATTACAAGAAACGCAGGCTGGTCGTTGGTTGTCTGCCATTATTATTCTGTCTCCCTTATGCGTTTTATGGCCTCATTAAGCATCGCCTCAACTTTGTTGCAGGTCATCGTCGCCCCGCTTATGGCATCGACTTTGTTGGAAGTCGGCTCACCGCCGCTTTTGATAATAACACCGGGATTTCCATTTTCATCCACTATGGATTTGCCCTCGAATTGCTCACGAAACCAAGATGAAGCGATTTCGCCGCCAAGGCCGGGTGTCTCCTCCTGCTCGTAAAAGGTTATGCCCCTGACCGTCTTCATATCCGGTTCCAGAGCCAGAAAGCCTTTGATCGGCCCCCATAATCCGGGCCCTGAGAACTGCAGAGCGATTGCCCGAGGCTGCCCGTTTGCCTCAGGTGGAAAATAAACATAAGTTGTGGCCTCTCCGCGCTTGCCCTCGCGCACGTTCGTTTCAAATATCTCGACTAATTGCTTGGAAGAGACATCGGCCTGCAAAGGGACCTTTAGGACGATAAGAATATTGAGGTTTTCTTCGGCGTCTTCGTTGGCCTGCTTGTATGGAGCCGTAAAACTGGCTGCGGCGGTCAACAGCAAGGCACAAGTACTGCCGAGAATAGCGGCATAGACAAGAGCGTAAAGACTACCCTTCACTTGCAAGCCTCCTGATACGAACTGCGACGACTATTTCGTCAAGAATGGGAGCGACAATATTGCCCAACAGGATGGCGAACGTCACACCTTCCACGTAACCTGTAAAATTGCGTATCAGCACAGTCACAGAGCCTATCATTATGCCATAGAACCATTTGCCGGTATTGGTTGTAGGGCTTGTAACCGGATCGGTCGCCATAAAGAATGCCCCGAAAAGCAATCCTCCCGCACACAGATGCCACAGCACAGGACCGACCGTATCAGGCTGTGCGTAGTGAAGTACTCCGCCAAGCAAGACAAATGAGCCGAGGATGCTCACCACCGTGCGCCAATTGGCTACCCGTGTTAGCAGCAGAAAGACACCGCCGATGATAATCGCGATGGCTGAGGTCTCACCTGCGCTGCCGGATACACTGCCCAAAAATAGATGCGACAGCGGACTAAACTCTCCTTGCTTGGCCAGCGCGAGCGGCGTGGCGGAACTGAGCGCATCCACATTCGATGCATCGACCCAGGCAAACAGCCGACCGGCTAAATCGTGACTGGGTTCGAGCCAACTGGCTGACATCGTCTTCGGATATGCAAATGCCAAAAAGCAACGGCCTACGAGAGCAGGATTGAAAACATTGCGTCCCGTTCCCCCGAACAATTCTTTTCCGATAAATACGCCGAACGCCACACCCAACCCAACCATCCAAAGAGGCAAAGTCGGCGGCAGAATCAATGGGAACAGTATCCCCGTAACGAAAAAACCCTCGTTAATGCCCTCCTTGCGCACCATCGCAAAAATCGCCTCCACTGTTAGACCCGCGGCATACGAGACGACGACCATCGCTAAAAACCGCAGCCCGAAGAAGTAAAGGGCCGCCAATACCGACGGAACCACCGAGATGATAGCCATCGACATAAACCGCTTCAAATCAAGCGGGTCCCGAACGTGAGGCGCTGTCATCGTCGTTGTCGATGGTGCAAAGAGGAAATGCTCCAACGCCCCGAACACAGGCTTGAATAACCGCAGCTTGCCGCCTTGCTCAAACGTGGGGCGAACTGCTTCAATTAGCTTCAGCAGCTTCTTCACTCGCTTTTCTCCTCAGCAGATTTCCTGGCTAATTCCTCTTGGCGCAGCTTTTCCTGGTGCTCTTGTTCCCGGCGTATCTCCTCTTTTTCTTGTTCAATGAGCTTCTTGGCGTCAATGAATTGCTGTCTCAGGTCAATCTTGGAGGGGCAAACAAACGAACACAGCCCACACTCGACGCACAAATCTAAACGAGCCTGCTCGGCTTCTTCGATCAGCTCCCGATACAGATACTTGTGTATGAGGTGCGGTATGATGCCGGCCGGGCACACTTCCTCGCAGAAATTGCAGGAGACACAGGGCCGACCTTCGCCGTGCATCCCGGTAGTGAATTGCTCGCGGAAGCTTCTTCTCAGTGAGCTCATATAGCAAGGAGCGTAAGAAATTCGGTCCCAGCCCGGCCTAACGAATCCGAAGAATTCTCTATCCTGAAGCTCGGGAAGAACTGTTATTCCTCTGCACTCAGCATCAATTCCAAGCGCCTCCTGCCCCAAAGTCTCACCGGTTAGGATTCCCCCATTGATCAGCCGCGCGGCCGGCTCGAACACATAGCCGTCTCTTATTATCTTTATGGGATATCCCGGCACAACCTTAATGTGGGCCGGAGAATTCACGCCTGTTCCTCCGATGGAGATAATCCTGACCATGCAGGGCTTTGTCAACGTCAGCGCCCTGTCGACTGCCAATATGCCCTCGGTTCGAACGCCCCAGACAGACCCCTCGCTGCGCCTGATGCCGAGTTTCCGTGCAAGAATTGCAAAATCATCGTAGGGATAGACAAGCGGTATCTCCACCATCTTCACCCACGCATATCCCCGAATGTGCTTTCGAACCAGGGTCGCAAACTCGGATTCAATGTCTGGAACGACCAAATAAATGGGCTGGTATTCCAAAAGAGACTGCAATTGCTCCAGACCTCTGGTGAAATGCCGCAGACGCTTGTGGAGCTGAGCATCTCCTCTGGCCGCAAAAGGCTCCAGGCTTACAGTAGAAACAATGATCGCCTGCGGCGTTCCAACGGGGTCAGGCAGGCTGCCCGTATGCGCATCATAGAAGAACTGCCATGCTCCCAGCGCAAGCAACTTATACCGCTTTATGCCCTCCGCGCCCATTTCCCGCTCTATGTGTTCCAGTTCCGTGCCCCCTATATCAGCGTGCTCTTCGAGTCGGGCCGTCTCCTCGAGAAGGATATGGCCTTCGATTTCTCCGAGCCGCACGCGCCCTGCCCGAGGTGCGAGCAGAGGGACACCGAAGTTGTCGGGATCTTTGGCCAGGATATCACCGCTGTTGACGCGCTGTCCGTCCTTAACGGAAAGCTCCCTAAATGTGAAACGTCGGCTGCGCAACGGCAGATACAGCACGTCCGGCTCCGGCATCACTCTGACCACACCAGCAGGCTTAC
>Ga0209427_10010715_pt1 | contig 10128 bp, 13 predicted proteins | sample DeeMarSWOR136_30_FD_187465 | JGI IMG/M metagenome (GOLD analysis project Ga0209427, IMG submission 187465) | Marine sediment microbial communities from White Oak River estuary, North Carolina - WOR-1-36_30 (SPAdes) (version 2) | ecosystem: Environmental > Aquatic > Marine > Intertidal zone >...
CCGGTTCCGCTGGAAGAGACGACATGAATTAAGCAATGACTTCACAGGGGATTATATATCCTGTTAAAAGATGATTTCTGTCCTGTTTTGCTCACATCAATAGTGCCTTCTTCCGTCTAACATTGCATAAGCGAGTCAAGGTTAGCCCTCATCAGTTCCGGTCTGAAAAACTCCACTCATATTTGAGAACCGGCGCAAAATGCAATTCATTAACATTTTCGCGTTTCGATATATAGAGTGCTACTGATAGCAATATTATTTCACCAGTCTATAAAATTTCTATAAAAAATATTGACATATTTAATTTTATTATATATTATATATTTAGATATTCAATATTATTATTAATTTTCTTAATATTGGCGGTTAAAAATGACAAAAGAGTGGTTCGAGCTGACAAAAATGACCCGCGGCGCACCGTTAACAGTCGAACGCGTCCGCCTGGTGAACAGCGATATCGCCATCGAGGGCAGCTTTACGCTCCCGCCTCTGGCCAATCTCTCCGCCGAGGACCAAGTCTTTGTTATGGCGTTTGTCCGCTGTCATGGCTCCATCAAGGAGATGGAAGAGATGTTCGGTATAAGCTATCCCACCGTAAAAAACCGAATTAACCGCATCGCCCGGCAGCTTGAGTTCGTCGAGATCGTCAAGATATCCCCAGAGGAGGAAGTGATTGGAGAGCTGGAACGTGGTGAAATTTCAGCCGAGGAAGCAATAAAGAGGCTATCGCAATGAAGCGTCCACCGATGTTGATGCGCCTGAAAATTCAAGGGGAGAAAAAGGGATTCGGTCTGTGGCTGCCACTTTTTCTGCTGCTACCACTGGCACTGATAGTGTTTATTATTCTGTCACCACTGATACTAATCGCGGTCCTCGTTCTCTGGCCAAGCGGCTGGGGAAAGAGGGCGCTGCTCATCTTAAGGGTTGCTTTCGAGATATGCTGCTCAATGCGCGGCCTCAGGGTCGATGTTCAAAGTGGCCAACAATGCGTATATATCTCCGTCGTATAAACTGTAAGGAGGGACAGTGCCATGACTGAGAACAAGAAAAAAATTTTAGAGATGCTTGCCCAGAACAAGATAAGCACCGATGATGCTTATCGCCTGCTCAGCGTGATTGAAAGTGGGGAAAGTGGACAGGAAAGCGCCAGTAAGGCGGATGCCAACGTGAGAGGGAAAGCCAAGTATCTGCGTGTTACAGTGCTGCCAGAAGCTGAGAATGAGCATTCTGGTAATGTCGATCGTGTCAATGTGCGTGTACCAATGTCGTTGATACGTGCCGGCATCAAGCTGACTTCTCTGATACCACCTGAAGCCAGAGACAAAGTGAACGGGGCATTACGGGAGAAGGGCATTGATTTTGATGTGCGTAATGTCAAACCGGAAGACATCGAGGAGCTTATCGAAGCCTTAAGTGACCTTGAAGTGGATGTAGTGAGTAGCAAGGGAGAGAAGGTGAAAGTTTTCGTCGAATAATGGCGTTATACAGGACGCTGTCGGCAAATCTCAATTAAACCAGCAAAATAATGCCAAATGTTACTTTATACCCAAATTCGATGTTCGGGTTTTCATAATCAGGGCCATCTACTGGCAATCGAACATCAAGCCGGTGCTGATAAAAATCAATTACCCTTTACCAGTAATACCGTTTGACCGAACCGTACGCTTGGTCTTTCTGCTATTTCAAAGCCAACCTCTTGAGATTCCTGTATAACTCGCCGGAATGCCCTGAAGCCTACATGAATCTTCGGTTCGGTAATGAAAAATCGACCGTCCGCTTTAAGTAACTTATAAATCTCTTCAAGGAAAGCTCGTACATCCGGTACTTCATGTACCATGAAAAAGGCCACGGCAAAATCCAGTTCTTCCTGCAAACCAATATGAACAGGTTCGCATAAGTGAACACGGATGCGATTTGATAGCCCCGCCCTTACCGCTCTTTCTTTCACCATTCTCAGCATCTTAGATTGTATATCCGCAGCGATAACCAAACCTCTATCACCAACAATTCTGGCAAGCCCCAAGGATGTGAAACCAGCACCGCAACCCACATCCAGTACAGTCATTCCTTCAGCCACGTAGGGAGCGAATATCTTTTCAGGATTATGGACAAATGGACGCAGGCGATTATCAATCAGGGGTGCAAGCTGCCACGGGCAAATAAGTTTTTTCTTCTCCGCAAGGGAATAACCGATATGTCCAATATTCATTGTTCCCCTCCTTTATGTTTAACTACTAAACAATATAATATTAAAAAAATATGCTATTCTTGTCTCCTTCTCTTCTCATATTCGTTTAACATTCTATAGATATCATCAACGGCCAGATGTATTCTTTCGAGCTTACTCCCAAGCTGGTCTCCATAATATTCTCGGGCGATATCCAGAGTATCCATATGAAACTTTTCATGGTTTTGAAAGCCGATTTGTCCGAGATTAGTGAGCTCCAGTACAACCTCCTTGTCATTACCTGGCGTGCGTGTTTTTCGCACCAGTCCCTTTTTAACTAATTTATTAATAGTTTGCGATACAGCTCCTTTCGTAACTCCTGTATCTTTTGCTAGCCTGGTAACATTGATCCCAGAATGCCTACCAATTGCTTGAACTGTGTGTATTTCTTTCGTATGCATCATTACGCCAGTGCCAAAACTTCGCGACGGCGTGTGCATGGACTCCATCATAACCATTACTTTTTCAAGCTTCTGTAAAATATCCTCATAGGTAGTCTTTATATCTCTCATACCAATATAGTTTAGCATCTAAACATTTATTTGTCAAGATACCGCTCGTTTCGAAAAAGCTAATTCGGGCTTCTAGTTGTCTCTAACTCTTGACGGTTTTAGTACTCGAATTACTTTATTAAGAGTAATCGCAATCTGATTACACATCTTCGTATATTGGTCCTCCAATACCGCACTTTCCATGCTAAACTCCTTGAGGAACCAAACAATATTGTTCGCCGCGTACATATCCAGGTAAGCCTCTGTTAATTCCCATTTCAACTCTGCCGTAAGTGTATTAGGAAGGTCTTGACTGGCATCCCATTCCTCAGTTTGAAAAGGTTCCAGTTTGTCAATTCGAGGCTCAATAGATATCTTAAGGTTATTTTCCAATTCAAGTAATATTCGATCAATAGTTACAGGCTCGACCTGTTCAACAGTAATTTCAGCTTCATCATTTCTTATTTCAACGGTCTCTTCGTCGCTCTGCTCTGCTATCTTGGGTTCAGACAAACCATATTTCTTCAATAATTCATCGAAATGGTCTGTCGGAGTATATTGCGATCTTAATTTAGAAGATGCCTGACTGTTATCAATAGATGCTTGCTCTCGACGTCTCCGAATTATATTGCTTAAAGGAATCCCGACGACCATCCCTATAACTATAGAGACAAGCCCAATACCCGCTAAGATCATTATTGCTTGCCACCAATCCACCTTGCTCTGCGCCTCAATTTATTGTACTTAATATAAAACAACCGGTAATCTATAAAAATTGCGTTATAACATAGATAAATATCCATTCGATATTTTACTATGATTTCGCACTATGTCAGACTCATTGAGTTGTGTATTACGAATAGCTGCAACGAGAGAATTACGTGTATGCATTCTGAAGTTCGTTAAAACTGAAACCTGTAAATTCATCCTTTATCATGCCAATAAACTAATGTTAAGTTATAGACAGCCCTTATAAGCCAACTTTCATTATTGACTCCCTAAGTGCTTCCGCCTTCTCCCAGATTGCTTTTTTCTCTTCTTCCACTATCTCTTTAATTACGAGCTTATGCTCTTCCACTATTTGCTTTATGGCACGCCTCTGCTCATCAAACAATTCCTGCGTTGCTTTCTTAATCTCTTCATCCATGACTTTCTGTACTTCTGTATCAATCAGGTTCCTGACTTCCAGTCTATATTGGATTATCCGTTCACTTGTTTTGATGGGGTCTTTTATCTCATGATTGTCCACTGAGGTTTCCATCTTGCTGCCTCCATTCTTAAAAAACGATATGAAATTACTGATAATTTCTCGAAACAGTAATCATTACCATGCCCTCTCCCCAAGTACAATTATAGCAAAGGGATCAGGTCAAGGCCTACTGTCTTTTTTAAATAAGACTATAACCTCCAATTTCAAATCATGTCTATTCAGTGTCTTCTAAGCCTTATTACCACCATAAGACTTATACCGGCAATCAAACCCGCTGCCATAATAGCAATAATAATCCATGCACTTAACGACGCGACTGTGGCCGGTAGCTCCGCCGGCGCATTAGGTGCTACCAGCGGCGTCATAGCCGGTGTTGTTGGCACAATAACAACAAACTGTCCAACCTTGTCATCAATGTTTACTGAGTAACTTCCCTCTATATCCTTTGCCACAGTGAATGTTACCGTCTCACTTTCGCTACCCTCGATAGTTATCTCTTTTCTAACCTCTTCCTCACCATTTATCTTGAGAACAACGGTATAACTCCCCTCCACATCTATGTTATTGGTAACCACAGCTGTGATTGTAACTTGTTCTGCTGGCTTAACTTCACCTGGAACGATTGACAAATCAGAAATAGTAAAACTTGCCAATGCTGGTTCCACTACTGGCACGGGTGCAGGCGGGACCTCAGGCACTTTCACCGAGAATATTTCAGTCAGATCAGTAATCTTTATGGTATATTCTCCAGCGGTATCTGGAGTGAAACTGAAAGTAACTGTCTCACTATTACCGCCATCGAGTACAACCTCCTTTGTCTGCGTTAATACATTCTCTATTTCGAGGTTAACTTCATAGTTATCGGTTAGGTCTCCAGTATTGGTAACGAGTGCGCTGATGCTTACGCTTTCGCCAAGGTTAATTTCAACAGGATTTATCGACAGGTCAGTTATGGTAAAGCTGGCAGGGCGTGTACGTGCCAGGATAGTAAAGGCGGAAAAGTGGCTTACTTTTGCTGTCACAGTATCATTCACAGTATCGACGTAGCTTTTTAAATAAATCCATTGGCCGGTGTCGTTATCCAAAGTAGCCAAAACCAGATTCTTTTCGGCAACTCCTTCGGGTATCTTGGACTCATTATATTCCATGACCAAGTCTATTGGCGGATTAAACGTGGCTCCAGATGGGCCAATATCATAGACTAATGCAACGGCTGAAGTATCTTTTGGCCGGAGTGGTTGCTGTAATATTTCCTTAATCGAAATACTTGATACGCTGGCACCATACTTATTGACAGCAACGGTTCCTTCAGGTATAAGAATCTCAACCTTTGAGTCTTCACTAGTTGCAGTGAAATCATCAGTAAATTCAGTTCCTGTCATGTACGGACGCGTGGGAGTTATACCACCGCCACCGCCTCCACCACCACCGCCTCCACCGCCGCCGCCACCTCCAACTCCTAAATCCGGAGTGGCATATACAGTTATCTCAGCCTGTGGACTAGCGGAATTCACCGTTACAGGCAGATTTAGCGGTAACCAAGTAGCCAAAACTAATCCAATAAGAGCAAACAGAATATTTATGTTTCTCATACTCCACCAAAAACTGCATGAGAAAAGGTGTCTACTATTCCAATGTTATGTACGTTGCCTTGCCCATCTTAGTATGAATATTATCCCGATAACGGTAATTAGTCCCAATACTGGACCTCCCACCAACCAAGGAAAACCGGGCTCTACCTCCGGGGAAACCGTCTCTGTCTCTCCTAGTTCAGCGGTAATGCCCACCTCGGCGCCACCCTCTAAAGTGGGTTGAACCGGAACGTCCTTTAGTTTGGTCGGCTCGGTCTTCTGAGTAGGTTGGCCAGTGATCACCTCAGACTGCGCTGGTTCAATCTCCTCTGCAGGCTCGATTGTACTAGTGCTGGGAACAGTTGGCTTAATCTCCGCTTCAACTCTTGTACTAATTAGTAACCGTGAGACGATTTCTATCTGAATCATTTCGCTGGAACCGGGTTCACCCTGTTCCTTGAAACTGATCCAACCTTCTGCCTTCTTGCCGCTATACTGGGCGTCCTCGGGCATTATAATGACTATCAATACATCAGCTGTTTGATTTGCATCTATTGTCACCTGCTCCGGGATGATGCTAATCCAATCGGTATGGGGAAAAGGCTCATAACCATTCTCCGTATAATCGGGGTTACGAGTGCTAATTAAAAAATTTGTGGTGTAGTCATTCTGGTTATAGATGGTTATCGGCACATCAGCTTCTGCACCGGGGTACAGGTTGTCAATAAAGACTTTCCCCGGGTCAATCCCAAAATCGGCTAGGGCAGCAGCCGGGGTTAATAACACCCCGGCTGCTATCCCTAGCACCGTTACGGCTAAAAGTAGTTTCATTGTTTCTATTAACCTGCTGCAGCAGTCAATGTCACCGTTGTGGTCTGCGTATAGCCATGAGTAAAGGAAGTTGGAGCTGCAAGTTGCATTTCCCATGCGGGATTTGTACCTATAGCAACGCCATCACATAGCATAGCGGAACTCCCACTTGGAATGGTAACGTCATATAAGCCTGCACCTGAACTACCGGTCGCCCCGCCGTTTGTTGCGCTGGTATTTAATTGAGCCGTATCTGCACCGGCAGCACCATAAGTCCATGCCGTAGTGCCACTCCAGCCGTTACAGCCAATGGTGATGTCGATGAGTACAGAACTGCTGTTTGTGATGGTAGCCCAGCCAGTACCAGTATTAGGTGTACTACTCGCCGTTATACTCCCAAAGTCATGACTTGTCTGATCGCAAGAAATACCAACGAAACTGCCGGGCGTCGCCGTGACCGTCACGTCAGCGGTCGTGTCGGCTAACACCTGGCTCACTGGGCATACTAACAATAAGAGACTCACTGCAAGAACTGAAACAACCTTTTTTTTCATTGTCTTCATTCCTCCTTTTTCAAATTTTATTCTCATGGTTTAATGTATAGATTAGGTTTATGTATTGTGATCCCTCCTTAAATATTTCAATGACCGTCGACCTCGATCATGGGAAATCATTAAGTAACTGTCCCCGATTTTCTACTATATCAATGAAATATATGGCTGCACTCATAATAATTGTATCTTCAAATTATGATTATAGATCGTAAAAAAGTACCCGAAAGAGTAGTAAATGGTACCATATGTCTTTATCAATTCATCTGCAATCTAACCACATTTGATTTAGGGGCTAAACCTGAAATGCGAAGCAGAGAATTCCCATCCTTTATAGCTTTACCATTGTCGTCTTTGTTATCTAAACCACTAGGAACTAGACACTTAATTCCCAAATGCCTAATCCGGCAATACAAAGCTTGTTTATGTTTCTTAACATCGATTTGTTCTACAGATTGATACGTTGTCATCTCGTTCCTCCACCGTTCATTTACTTATTAAAACGTATGCGAAAAAGCCGCGTTAGTTCGGTGAGATGAACCTTAGAGCTATGACCTTTGGGGGGCTAGACTAGCCAGCTATTCTGATACGAGGACCTTGAATAATGAAATGTTACTCAAACTGGCCTTGTTAAAGACTCATGAGTTGGTGAAGTAGATTTCAAAGAAGCTGGAGGTATTGTTTTTTCAAATCAAAGAAAGCTCCAGCTCCTAGCACTTGGTGTCTAGTATGCTACTTTTAAATTACATTTAAGACAGATTGTGGAATTCTACAAAATGGGCAATTGTTACCTAGTTACACTTCGCTATTTTTTCAAAATCCAATGTAGTTGCTTTCTATTTTAATAATCTTTTTTGACAGTCCATGATAACTAAGAATATATTTCATATGTGTTAATGATACATACGAAATTTTAACTCTACTTGATTGGATGAGGACTTCAAGTGAATCGGTTAAATATCGGCAAATTGCCAAGTAGGCTACTTAGGAAGTTCATAAATAAAATCAGGATAGAAGATGAGCAGGTAGTCCTCGGACCGTCTATCGGTGAAGATGTCGCTGTAATGAAGTTCGGCGATAAATTGTTAGTGGCCAAAACCGACCCGGTAACTTTCGCCACTGACCTCATCGGCTGGTACGCCGTCAACATCAATGCCAACGATATCGCGACAATGGGAGTAAAGCCTCGTTGGTTTCTGGCAACAATCCTCCTACCAGAACAATGCTCCGACAGAGAAGCAGAGAACATATTCGACCAGATTCTTTCAGCATGTAGCTTCCTGGGAATCAGCCTTGTAGGAGGTCATACCGAAATAACCACGGGTTTCCAGCGGCCTGTGGTTGTGGGTTGTATGCTGGCCGAGGCTGAGAGTCAGCCCATCATCAAAACATCTGGAGCGCAGCAGGGCGATGACATCGTAGTTACCAAGGGCATCGCAATAGAAGGAACAGCACTTCTAGCTCGAGAAGCAGGGCAGGCTCTCCTCTCCTCGAATTTGAGTAAGCGTAAAGTCAAACGAGCAGGTAACTATCTTTTCTCCCCCGGCATCAGCGTGCTTAAAGAGGCGCTAATTGCCTGCTCAAGCGTGGTTGTGAATTCCATGCATGATCCTACCGAGGGTGGACTATCTGCAGGGTTATGGGAGATAGCGTACGCGGCGCAGGTTGGTATTTTGGTGGAAGAAGAAAAGATTCCTATTCTTCCAGAATGCAGAGATATTTGTGATAAGTTTGCTCTGAATCCTCTTGGGCTATTGGCATCCGGATCATTAATCATCACACTGCATCCTTCAGAGACATCCAAGCTATTGGCAGTGCTAGATGAAGCTGGAATTAGCGCAAACATAATAGGGAAAGTGGTTGAAGTAGAGAAGGGTCTAAAGTTACATAGCAAGAGAGGAACTCAGGAACTACCTCAATTTGATCGGGATGAGCTCGCTAGGTTCTTAGATATGCATAATGCAGGAGTTGGTGAAACAATTGTTGCTACACGCCGAAAGAGGTGAGGAATTTTGACGCTTGAGTTCAGGAAGAAGGTCAGGTTTGAAGTATAGACTTATCGCAATTGACTTGGATGGAACCGTAGTCAACCAAGAAGGTACCATTATCCAGAGTGCTAAAAAGGCGGTGCAACGTGCCATTGATAGTGGAATTAAGGTTACTTTAGCTACCGGGCGTATGTATAAGCCAAGTAATCGTTTTGCACAAGAGTTGGGGCTTTCAATTCCGCTAATCTGCTATCAGGGAGCTCTCATCCGAGAGCCATTCAACGGGAATGTTATATGGCATCAACCTCTATCAGTGTCGATCGCTCGGAAAGTGATTGAAACGGCGCGCCAATTCAGTACACACCAATATGTCTATGTTGATGATGAAATGTATGTTGAGGATATCATGGAGAAAGATGAGTGGTATGCTCAGCGTAATGGGGTCGAGCTTAATCTTGTTGAGAACTTCATCACTGTTCTTAAAAGACAGCCCACCGAGATAGCAGCTCGGGGTGAACCAATGGAGATTGATCGTCTGATTTCCCACCTTAATGCCAGTTTCGGTTCAGCGTTGCTCATTACAAAAGTGCACCCCTCTTTCTGTGAGATCGGACATCCCACATCAGGGAAAGGCAATGCCTTGAAGTATTTGGCAAAATTGCTTGGTATAGACCAAAGTCAAACCGTAGCTATCGGCGATGGTCCGAATGATATTAGTATGCTCAAATGGGCGGGACTTGGGATTGTAATAGGTAATGCGCCGGAAGAAGTTACTACTGCTGCTGATTGGATTGTTGGTACTGATAATTGTGAGGGATTCGCTCAAGCGATAGAGAAGCTACTCGACATATAGACAGAAATAGGAGTCAGTTGCAGAATTATCGAGTTAACAGCAGAACGTTTTACATATCGAAAGATCGTAGAATGACCACCCAGCTTTTACCATGATACATCCAAAAGAAGTAGCTAGGCAATAATTATGACTTGGGGGATTAGTAATAGTCATTTTATGAAGGGCAGGCAACCATACAATACGTCAAGATGTGCAGCTAATAATTGGATGTAGACTCAGTTCCAATTAGTAACGTTTATTGTATATCCCTCATTATCTTCAGTGGGTATGTATTCGCGCCCAACTTTTAAAAAACCGTCTGGGAGCTGGTTGTTGGTTGCCAGTGGATTATGGACAAATATGAAATCTTCACCCATATTCTCAGGAACCTTGCGAACGCTGATGTGAGAGTAAAGAACCCCACTAAGGTTCGCATACTCTGGATTTA
>Ga0209427_10010716_pt1 | contig 10126 bp, 8 predicted proteins | sample DeeMarSWOR136_30_FD_187465 | JGI IMG/M metagenome (GOLD analysis project Ga0209427, IMG submission 187465) | Marine sediment microbial communities from White Oak River estuary, North Carolina - WOR-1-36_30 (SPAdes) (version 2) | ecosystem: Environmental > Aquatic > Marine > Intertidal zone >...
TCAAGGTCGTCGTAGTCATCTGACCAATTGGGCCAGTCTGCATATTCATTGCCCCTCCAGTCCATCATCAGGCTTCTGCCGTCTTCATTGATTGGAACCAGCGCCCCAGAAATAGGGTTTTGCCATAACCAGAGCTGATCCTCGAAGAGTTGTACCCAGGGTTCGATGAACAACAGCGTCCCGTCCACCTCGAGGGTTTCACGCTCATCGATTGCATAGGGCCCGCCAAGGTGCAGGCTTGGGTCGCCGCCGCGCCACTGGGGCCCACAGGTTCCCGTGCGGGAGACCATAATGCTTCTGAACTCTCCCATCTCAAGAGAATTCCGTATCCAGGAGGGTCCCTCGTTGTCGTGGTCTGCTGTGTAGATGATCAACTGGCCTGTCGGGCTTATGTACACGCCGGATGCCGCGTCTAGGTCTCCCATGTTCGGGGAACTGAGCCTGAGATGCTTCTGCGCTATGTAAGTGAGCGTAAACTCATTGCCGCTTCTCTGAACCAAAAACATCTTGGCGAAGTCATAGCCTTCGGTCGTCCCAGCCGTGTCGTTGTCCAGACCGATCAAAAGGAGATTGCCGTATTCGTCGCGGACAAAGTTAAGGGTTTGGTAATTCAAGGTCAGAGCTCCGCAATCCCGGCCACACCGCCAAGCGTTGTCGTTCCCGTCCGGCAGCAGGGTGTCTGCGTCCCATGTGGACAGATATTCAAGATAGTGGACCGAACCACTTGAGTGCTGCTCCAGAAAAATGAGCGCCTCGTCGCTATTATAAGCTTCTCCAGAAATAGCAAGAAGATAGCCATCTTCCCCGTCTCCTCTCGTCGCGGCGACAAGGCCAGTCCTTGGCGGAAGAGGCTCGCTATACACATAGGGTGGATCGACCCTGACCATCGTAGTCATCTCTGCGAGGAAGACTGGGTTTTCCGGCTCACTCACATCGATGAGCAGGATGCCATTAGTATTACTTTGGTAATACCCATTTTGGACTGGAAGGAACAGCACATTATCAACCACCTGCATCCCGCCGGGGTGCATCCACGATGGGCACGGTGCTTGCACCTGCTGATTGTCGGCGTTGAGCCAGGTGCAATTCTTCGAGAGGTCTAGATGAATGCTCTTGACTGTGTGGTCCCTTAGAATCGGCCAGTTTACCCCGTCCGGATAGGTATCCCCGGTATCATTGTCCCTCTGGAGGCGGTTCGAGCGGAGGCGCTCCCCGTCGTTGTCACGGGAGCCCATTTTCACGATCAGCAACTCACCGGGATCATCCCCCGCTCCAGAGCAACCAGCTGTTTCATTTCCACTCCGGGACAGGATGAAATAGGGCGTCCCGTCGGGGCCGTTCACCCGGACGACCCCTTGGTAGTGTTTGCACTCTATCGGATCGTCACCAATGTCCACCCATGCCTGTTGCTGGAAGTCGTAATGGACGTATCCAAAAGCGAGAGGATCACCATGGTGCTGAAGACTTAGAAACTGATCGACAACTCTTGGAGCCACGTTCTCCTTGTGGTAGTCAACTGCGCGAACGGTTACCGGCAAAAGGCAAATAGAGACAAACAGGCAGCAACCGATGATCGCAATTTTTAAAAGATGCTTCTTCATGATCTCCCCCCTTGGCAATAATAAACTTTTTTCAAAGTATGATCATTTAAGGGACTTAAAATTGGATTCAATAAAAAAGGCATTACGGAAATTTTTGTGGGTAGCAGTCCGGCTATCCCCGTTCTTTAGCCTCCAGAAAAATCTACTATTCCTGGATCCTTTGAGTCCCATGATGAAGGACATAATCTTAAATGTCAAGAACCTATTCTTGAAGGATAAAATTGCGTAAATTGCTGTAAATTCATGTAAATACAAGGCACTTCCCCTGCTATAGAAATCCTGTCTCCTTATGCCGTTTTGAAGAACTGAGCCACTACAATTGTCTCGTCGATTAACATCAGGAATATAGCATGTCGAAGGGAAATCTAAGAATCACGAGGAAGGAAGAGTTAAAAAAGAGGTTATTTCTTTCACCTGCAACTGTTCACTGCACAACAAACCTTTCCTCCCCCCGCAGACCTCGACAAAATGCACAAGCTACTATGAAAAGAATATACGTGTTACCGTGCTTCAGGTAAAATGCAGTCAACACCGATAAACTTTTGTCAAATCCACTGGTGGCACATCGCTTGCATTTTCTGATCAGAAAGCCTCATTGTTTTCCCATTTCTTGTCGAAAGGAGTAATAAGTGGCCGAATCCGAAATAGCCGTGATCAGAAGAAAGAATCATGAAGCTCTTGGTTCCTCGAGGCGACGACTATTGATCTGCATTGCAATAAGCTTAGCGGTCTGGGCAGTAATTATTCTCGGTTCTTCAGCAACTTTTTAGTCCAATAAGCCTAACCACTCACGAACCTTCCACGCCTTGTCTGCATTTGGTATTTCTCCTGCCGTTGCACCTACTTTTTGGTAGACAATGGGCTTCACCTCTTTACGCCCTTTAATAAGGGTATTGCGTTCTCTGGTCCCGTCCTCTCCCAATAAGGTGCATCCTGAGCTTTTTTATATGACACCTCCTTGAAACAAAAACCCCATTTCCTTTTCAGAAATGGGGTCTGTATCTAATCGGTACCCGTATCCTTTGGATGCATTAGGCGTTGGACTATTAGGCTAACATGGAGCAGAAGCTAATTTTGTGTTGGACCCTTGAAATACGGAGATACTCTTCAAGGTTAGGGGTCCATGCTTACCGGGAAACATTAAGCCATGCTAATACAATTGCACCTAAAGCCAACGCTATCCACAGGAGCCAGATTGTTATGCGGATGATTCTTGCTCCTGTTGATGGCGGCCTAATGGTCCTGTACATAGCTCCTTTCCTCTCTGTAGTATATCGCCGGCGCCGCTTGGCTAGCAGGGCACGCCTTCGTTTAAGGGTTGGGTTGTTAAGTTGACTTGGGGACGATAATCGAGATTTGACTTCGACTACAGTCTATGCTCCAAAATTGGAAAAGTCAATGAGAATGTTTGTATGAAAATGTTTGCAAGGGTAAGACGAGATTGCGAAGTGCACCTGCAAATCTGCATTCCAAATATCTTTTTCCGTCTCCTCCAATCCCATACCTTCCGCATGAGAGATCGCCAGTGAACCAAGGACCCGACGGATTCAATGTCCCTTTCTCTATTCAGAACGTGACGCGATGTCAGGTTTGAATTGAAATTGGCATTGACAGTCCTGGCATTCGGCGTTTTTATCCGTTTCTTCCTTGCAGAGTTTCACTTTTGCACTAAAGCAGTTTGGGCATTTGAGATTAGCCAGTAATTCCTGGACGTGACACCATTGCTCACATGTGATTTTCATAGAGGGCCTCCTTGTATGGTCAGTCTGATCGCAAATTACTTGACCTTGTTCGTGATGTCAAGTTCAAATAAATCAGATGGTCCGTTGCTCCTCGTTTCAAGTTGAAGGTGCGTGGATTCCCCCATTATTCTTACCGAGAACCCTGCTGGTGCGCTGAACTTAAAGGATAGCTCTGCCAATTTTCCATCGCTTGATCATAACAATAGTCAATAACTGGCTGAAATCTGCAATAAACATGATAGATTGGTTGAACAAGGTATCAGTAAAAAGTCGACAGAGAAGTCTCAATCTCCCATGTGTTAATAGATTTCAACCCCATCCAGACATCTGCAAGGATATTATCAGATCTTGTTCACTACTGGCAGGCCAAGAACGTGCGTGGGGTTTTGGTTTGAGGGGGGCGCATTAGGGCTTTGTAAAAGGGCTCGCTGCACAACTACTTATGGAAGAGCACCAATGATCTTCCGGTATTCATCCTCTGTGAACGCACGAAGAGTCTCCGTAGTCACGTTACCCTTCGAAGCGACATCGAGAGCACACTTAGCTATTGTTTCAAAATCCGGTGCTTCGCTAATGGTGACGATGTCGTACTGGCCCGACACCAGATAGAACTGTTTCAACTCAGCACCCAATGCCTTAAATGCTTTTTTGACCGCGTCGAGCCGGGTGGGACTCTGCTTGATGTTCTCTACGCCTTTTTGTGTATAGCGGTGAAGCATGATGTAAGTTGCCATTCCAATACCTCCTTTCATATCTATATCCAAACGCCCCCCTCAAGGAGTCACCCGATTGCTCCAAGAGCCAAGCAAATTTAGGTTAACCGAAATATTTTAATATATCTAATGGTTACTAAGAAATATATCAACGCCACAGGCGTTTTCGTCCTGGCATGTTCCAATAATTTCTTTTCATAACTTGTTCCCCAAAAGGGTTGGTATGGGTCGTTAGGTTAACTAAGAAAACTGGGCGAACCTAGACTCTTGATGGAAGTATATAAGATTCGTATGGAGAAGGCAACGGAAATCTTGGGGAGGGTGGGGGAGGACAGGACTGCGGTGTACACCTCCATCCCAACTCTTCATCCCTAGATAGCACGGAAGTTGTTAGCACGGAGGGATGAATAGTACTTCTAGAGAGAGATTCCATGAATTTGCCAGTCTATACAAGAGTTGGATCAGTAATATCCAGAAAGATAATTTTCACAAGCCTTTTTTTGATTGACTTATTAAACATTATTATGATATTGGTTTCATGAAAAATAATGCACGAAATGCTCAGTTAACGTAACAACCTAACCTCCAACCATTTGGAGTGCAGCATGAAATGGACTTTTCAGAAGATGCCCTTGTGAAGCCTCCAAGGGGGTCAATGTCCCTTTGAAACCCTTTCACTTAATTTCTTATCATATTCCACAGCGAAAAGGAGAAAGGAGGATTTCACATGCGAAAAATAACCTTTATATTATGGATTTTTCTTTTGTTTCACTCGGTAACATGGGCACAAGAAAAAGTTGAGGCTCCGATTTGGAATGTGGGGGATAAATGGGTTTTTACTCAAGGAAATGTTGAATGTGTAGATAGTGATCAAAATAGTTATGCCATGAAATTCTCTAACGATACATGTGCGCTGGAAAATCAAGGTTTTAATACAATCCTATTTGATAAATCGACTCTAAACAGGATTGGAGTTCTTGAAAGAGGCAAGCGCAAAAAATACACAATGGGCTTAAGGAAAATTTTGGATTTCCCTTTTAATATGGGAAAGCAATGGAAGGATGAGTATTCAGGAAAACAAATGGGGGTTGAACTTTTAAGCCTGGTTGAATCTTATGATGAGGTTTTTACCATCTTGGGATGGGAAGCCTTGGAAGTTCGAGCGGGGAAATTTAGGGCTATTAAAGGAGTATAAGCATATAACGACCTACTCACCAAGCCGATATGCAACTGTCCCCCGTGAGAGGAAATCAATATTTTGGTATTCGCCAGATGTCAAATATTTGATAAAGTGCCAATACGATAAGTCCTATCCTGATAAAATTAGAGATTGGGAATTAGCTTCTTTTAAAGGGAAAAAATAGGAAGAAATTTACGTGAGAAAATAGAGGCAGCGTCATAAAAATGATCCTGCCTTTTGTTATCAAATTCTTATCGCTATCGGAATTATCCTACTATTGAAGATAAATAGGTGTCCCAAATAAAAAGGGGGATCTATATTCAATTGAGAACGGAAAGGCGTGGTTAGGAGACGAAGTTGTAGAACGTAAAAAAAGAGAGGTCCCAAGGCTTCGGGACCTCTGCAGAAAGGAGGGTGTTGATTTGAAAGGAGGCTAAATATGCTTATAGCAACATTCATGCCAGAGGCGTGAAAAATGTAACCCATTAAAAACATTAAACAATTTATTACGGCCCCAATTATCTCCTTTTCCAAAACCGGTACTAATTTTCCCACACTTTACATTTTTGCACACCATTTTACAGCAAAATGCCTATTTTTGCCCAGATTTGTTCCCCTTATCTCCATCGAAAATTGTTGTCTGAAATAGTGCATAACGCAGAAAGAGCCGTATCAAACACTCCTCTCGGACCAGGACTTATCGTTTGATATTTGAAATATTATCTTAAGTGAAGACATTCAAAACCCGCTCCCCACCACCATCTTGGGTAGTAGGGATAGTACCCCCATGGATCATAAGCGTCGTAGGGGTATGGATCATAATAGTATTCAGGCCAGAGATAAATTGTTTTGCTTGAAAGAAGGAGATACCGATAATCCAGTTCACCAAGAAGTTGAATCTTCTCTCCCAACCCTGGGAAGATATCCCGCCTCTCTCAACCATTGCTCGGTCAATTTCATCCCCTCTTCCAAAGAAACTCGCGGCTGATAACCCAACTCCTGCCTGGCTTTTTCAATGCTAAAACGCGCTTGGCGAGTTAGATATCTAACAGCTTCCCGGGTGATTTTCGGCGGTCTGCCAGTAAGTTTTGAAGTTATTTCCGTGCCGAACCCGATAGCCTTTGCAAGCCATATGGGAACAGATCGCAAGTTCGGTTTTCCGGCCATCTGCGCATAGTAGCTAAAGAATTCTTTCCACGTCAATGCAGTCCCGTCGGTAATTAAATACACCTGTCCCACGGATTGGTCGCGTTTCGTTGCTGACAGCGTTGCATCCAAAAGATTATCGATATAAACATAGTTGCAAAGGCCAGTCCCCCCGTTGATCAGCATCATCTGGCGTGAATTGATCAACTTTATGGGACGGACTGTCCAGGACTTGGAGTATGGGCCATACACAATGGTGGGTCGAATCACTAGGACCGGAAGCCCTTCCTCCTGGTGAGCAGCCCATACGGCCTTCTCCGCAGCAATCTTTGTGTCGCAATAAAGATTCCCGCAAGGTTGGTAAGGGGTGGTTTCATCGGTTCTGTCTGGGGGATCTGTTCCATATACGGCTACGCTGCTGAAGTGGATGAATCTCTTGATTCCTGTGTCAGCTGAAACCTTGAGGATGTTCTCAGTGCCTTTCACATTAATTTGATAGAATTCATTTCGGTCTCCAGTCTCTCGGACAAGGGCAGCACAATGAAATACAAGATCGCATCCACTGATTGCCTTCCGCAATGAGGCCAAGTCAAGGAGGTCGGCTTTAACTATCTCTACCGATAGTTTCTTCAGTCGCTCTGCCCTCTTCATGTTCCGAATCATGGCACGGACGCGTACTCCCTCTTCGGCGGCAAGCCTTTCTACCAACCGGCCCCCAATGAAACCGGAGGCACCTGTCACCAGCGCTGTAAGTCCACGAATCTCCATGGTTCCTCTCGAACCGATTTTCATGAGAACTTGCTTGAAGGTGACCTGACTATATGAAAAAGGGAGCTGAATGTCAATCAGGAATGACTATCTCATATGAAAAAAGGCAGGGCTAAATAACCCTGCCTTCTCCAAATCATTGAATAAAGAATCGAATCTATTTCCTCTTCTGAGCTTAACGCACATTGGCCCTTAAAAAGAATAGGTCCCTGTCTCATTTAAGAAAAGTTGAAACAGAAGTGTGTTTCCGGAATTAGAAACCTCCTTCAACTTTTCCTAAAATAGAGAACAATAATAGAAGAATTAATGATTGAATGATCCAGCCGATCACACAAACTCCTATCGCCCGTAACGTGCTCTTATAATCAAGAGCTTGTCGCACCGCGATCACCATTGCCACTAACATCCAGACTGAAGCCGCGAGAAAAACCACCGTCGCCAGTCCGGGAATGATGCCTAATACTCGAATCAGACCGGGGGAACTTGAGAAGCCAATGGTACGTAGTAATTCACCGGGATCTGCTCTGGTTTGTGGCTCTGGAAGGAGTTTCGTGCCAATAAGATAAGTGAGATAGGCCCAGATATACCACCCGATCAGGGCAAAAACTGCCCCCATGAAAATACCGAGAAGACCACCTTTCCCGATGCTTCCTATTCCAGCGGCTATACTGGAAAGAACAACAACCCCCATCGCTTGCGCCGTTGCCCCTTTATCGATCTCAACCTCTTCATATAGATGAACGTCTAATTTAGAAGCTCTAAAAATACGATCCATCAACTTAGACATTATCTCCTCCTATGTCTGTTTTTTAAACCTCGTGCTCTATTTATCCAAAAATAGATCACAGAAAAAATTTATACTTTCTAAAAGGGCCTGTCAACCGTTTATTTCAGGCCAAAACGCAATGCTGAGGGCTTCCCCTGCAACTGTGCAATCTGAGGTAGCTCTGGGAGTTGACGATTTCCATTTAAAACCTGCGGGCCCAAATTTCAGCCCGTGGGGCTCCACCTTTTTCCACTGGGAGTGCATTCGTGGATTGACATGCCTATTAAGGCCTTCCCTTTTTCCTCACGAAAAAATAGAAATAACTAAGATTGATGACACCGGTGAGAGCTAGGGATAGGAACATTATAGGGTAGCTGGTCAGACGGAGAACGATCCCCATGATCACCGGTCCCAAAGCAATCCCTAAATCCCCAATTGCTGTGAATGTCCCTATCGCTGGACCCCGGGAGGAACCCGCACGTTCAACAACATAAGCTACTAAGGAAGGCATGAGAAAAGCATTCCCAATCCCCCATATCACTGCCACAAGAATAAACATCGGAAGAGTTTTAGAAAAAGCAAGGATGGTCATCGAGATGATATAAGTGGTAAGGCAAGGCAGGATCACTTTTTCTCTGCTGTAAAGATCTAAGATTTTTCCGCCCAAAGCACGGCCCAAAATAATCATGATGGCATAAGCAGCAAAGAAGAAACCGGGATTGGCAACTCCCTGATCCAAGGAATAAAGAGGAAAAAAGGCAGTTAAGGCTCCCCAGATGATATGGGCAAAAAAGGCTATGATCGCGGATGGAAGCGCTTGCCGACTGAGAAAGGACTCATCCCGATTGGACATGTCCTCCGCTGGCTCAATCTGTTTTTTCCCGAATCGAGTCGTTAAGAATAGGGAGCATAGGGATAAGCCTAAACAGAATAAGAAGAGGAGGGTGAAGCTAAATTGGTTAATAAGGAACATTCCCAAGGTGGGAGACAGGGCAAAAGAGATATTAAAGGCCAGGTAGAAGTAACTCAGGCTTTGTCCGCGATGAGCTTCTGGGCTGATATTGGCGATGAAAGTAACTGAGGCGGTATAGAAGAAAGCTATGCCAATCCCTTGTAAGACCCTCACCATCAAAAAGGGCCAAAACGGGGAACTCAAGAGATAAGCAATGGAAGTGAGGGCAAAGATGAAGGCTCCGGCGCTCATAAAGGTTTTTTCGGGAATTTTCAGAAGGGCTCTTCCAACAAAAGGTCTGAGGACCAAGGAGGAGACACCGAGGATTCCAATAAGAACGCCAATCTCTACCTCCGAGGATCCAAATCTTGAAAGATAGATCGGAAGGGTGGGGATTAGGATGTGGAAAACGGATGTGAAAGTGAATTGTGCAAGAAAACAGAGGACGAAATCACGAGTCAATATCTTCTGAGTGCTCATCGGTGGTTGTTTTTGTGTCCTAGGATACTATATTATATATATCGTTCATAGAGATTTTTCCAACCTCCCAAAGATTTAAGTGACGTGCAATGGAGGTACCCGGGGTTTTCCAAATAGAATCTCTTATCCAATTCGTCACGGCAGAGAAGCAATAATCTTACGGTATTCATCTTCCGTGAAGGCCCCTAAAGTCCCTGTGCGGATGTTCCCTTGAGAGCTGATTAAGAGCGCAAGCTTTATAGCGGTCTCATGGTCCGGCGCTTCGGCAATGACCACTGCATCATACTGGCCTGACACCAGATACCACTGTTTCAACTCCGCACCCATAGCCCGAAAGGCTTGCTTGGTGGCATCCAGGCGTTTAGGACTCTCCTTAATGTCCCCTGTCCCCTTTACGTTCCGTGTATCCAAATGGTTTCCATAGTACTCTCGGTAAGCCAATTTTCTCCTTGATTTTGATCGGTAAATATTATATTTTATCTTCGACAATTTTCACAAAGTAGAAAGCAGAAGGCCATTTTGAAATAACCTTTGCGACTTTGGCCCTTCTCACAAGGGGAAAAACGATGTCTGGACATTCAAAATGGAGCACGATTAAACGGAAAAAGGGTGCGGCGGATGCCAGACGGGGAAAGCTCTTCACTAAAATCATTAAGGAGATTATGGTGGCCGCCCGGATGGGCGGCGGGGATCCCAACGCGAACCCGAGGCTTCGATCTGCCATCTTGGCCGCCAAGGCCGAGAACATGCCCAAGGATAATATTGAGAGGGCCATCAA